>ERZ1034928.305-NODE-305-length-27020-cov-7.068125_pt1 | contig 27020 bp, 17 predicted proteins | sample MGYA00520627_ERZ1034928 | MGnify/ENA primary metagenome ERZ1034928 (study PRJEB33766, sample SAMN09781755) | gut metagenome | biome: gut microbiome | host: Homo sapiens | place: Madagascar | study: EMG produced TPA metagenomics assembly of the PRJNA485056 data set... | reverse complement strand
ATGAAATCGCTTGCGACGAAGTACAGCACCACGATGGGCAGCATCAGCATCAGGTTCGCCAACGCACAGAACCCAGCACCGCGCATAAAATCCTTCATGCCTTGATCGGTCAAGGCAAAAGCATCTTGAATCCTACGCCACATGGCTGTCACCCCCTTCAATCCTCCACGTCGCGCTCGTTTGGTAGTCTCGCCACATGCGCGCATACAGTCCACCTTGCGCGACGAGTTCTTCATGGGTACCCTGTTCCGCGACAGAACCACGGTCGATGACGAAGATGCGATCCGCATTCACAACGGTTGACAGACGGTGTGCGATCATAAGCACCGTCTTGTCTTCGCAAAGCGTTGCAAGAGCAGCTTGGATCAGTGCCTCATTTTCGGGGTCGGCAAACGCCGTCGCCTCATCGAGAACCACAATTGGGGCTCCCTTCAATATGGCACGCGCAAGCGCGATACGCTGACGCTCTCCCCCGGAAAGATACACGCCAGCTTTTCCTACTACGGTGTTCGCGCCATCGGGGAATTTGGCAATGATGTCATCGCACTGGGCCGCATGAAGAGCCGCGAGCACCTCGGCATCGCTCGCATCAGGGCGGCCCGCACGCACGTTATCAGCCAAGCTTTGCTTGAACAGTCGATCGTCTTGGAACACGAAAGAAACGGCACCCATCAGTTCCTCGGCAGGAATGCGTCGCACATCCGCCCCGCCCATAAGAACGACACCCTCATCTGCGTCCCAAAAGCGCGGGACGAGCGACGCGAGCGTCGACTTGCCTCCGCCCGACGGCCCGACAAGAGCCACCGTCGCCCCGGCGGGAACGGAAAGCGACACGTTGCAAAGCGCCGGTTCCCTGGACCCCGGATACGAGAAGCTGACGCCCGCAAGCTCGATGCTCGCCTCCTTCGGATGGAGAGCTTTGGCAGACTCCACCTCGTCGATGGGAGCGACTTCCATGATCGTGCTCATCCGCCGCAGCGCGTCTTCGGCGATCATGACGGCCTCCGACGAATACATGACCTTCGACATCATCGTTGTCGTCATCGCCGAGAAGAACGCATAGAACAGGAAGTCAATCAGGAACGCTGGGAAATCAGGTGCGACGGCTGCAAGCGCAATACCCGCAGGTACGAGCACCGCGAAAGTCGAGTTGATCGCAACCAACTGCACGACTTGGGGTCGTCGGCAATACTCGGTATAGTTCGTCGCCATGTCGCGATAGCCGATGATCGCCTCGTGGAACGCCCTGAACGAAAGCACCGTCTGCTGGAATACCTTTACCACGGGTATGCCTCGTACGTATTCGGTTGCCGCAGCGCTCATGCGCATGAGAGCCGCCTGGTACAGCTCCATGAAATGGCGGCCGCCCTTCGCGTCCTCGCGGCCCATCATCCACCACATCGCAGCAAAGGAAACGGCGATGGGGACAAGGCATAGAAGGCCCATCCTCCGGTCGAACAGGAACGCCACGACGAAGAAGATCACCGGGGTGGCGAAAGAACCAACGAAATCGGGCAGCTTGTGGGCGATGAGGTCTTCAGTCTGACCCGCGCACCCATCGATCACGCGCCGCATCTCCCCTGACGAGTGCGCGCTGAAATACCCGATCGGGATCCGCGCCACGTGGCGAACCATCGCTTTGCGCATATTTGCCGCAATACGGAAGGCCGCAAGATGCGAGGCCATGAGCGCGCCAAAATACACGATGATGCCCAACACGGCGAAAACCACAGCAAGCACAGCCCACATCGCGGCAGATGATGCTTCTGCCCAGTTCGGGTACACCGAAACCAAGTCGCGAACCACGAACCATACGCAAACAAGCGGCATCACGGTGAGCACGGCGTTCAGCACCGAAAGGCCGCATCCTACATACGCCAAGACCCGCCGCTTGCCAGCAAACCCCAACAGCTCGAGAATCGCGTTTTTCTTCTTGGCAGGACCTTCTTTCCCCACGTCCTTTCCTACTCCTGCCGTTAGAGTACCGTCTTCCCTGGTCATTGCCATATTTACCTCCCGGCCGTTAATCTACATGCCAAGCTTGGCAAAGTGCTTCGAGAACACCTTGGTACCGATGAAGCCGCCGATGAGGCCGCCAGCGATGGTGGCAGCGCCGGTAACGACGCCCATTGGGCTTAGAATCGAGTTAACAAGCGTTTGGCCGTACTCGAGGGTCATGCCGGCTTGAACGCACATCTCGGCATAAGCCTCGCCCATCATAAGGATGAGAGAGATCTGCCCCAGCCAGAAGCAGAACGTGAACGCGGCAAAGGCACAGATAAGCTTGGTCTTGGTGCGCTTCTGCGGATCGCCTGCGATAAGGTCTGCCACAATACCGCCCACGACAATGCCGACAGGACCGCTCCAGAACATGCCCATCAGAAGTCCGACCGCACCAACGATGATGCCCATGATGGCGATCGCGCCACGCTTCGGGACGCGATAGGCCAGGTACATGAACACGGTACCGGCGAACAACGCGCCTACCGTGTGAGTAAACCAGCACAGGTTGGCATTCGCGCTGAAGATGATCGAGAAGACCATGAACACCAGAAACAAAAGGATGCCGAACACGGCGATAAAGACGAAGTCTTTCGGGCTCAAGCCATTACGCTCCTTGGCGGCAGAACCGATTGTTGCTTTGCTTGTCATTGTGAAACCTTTCTCTTGTTACTGTATTTCCGCAAACCCGAAATTGAGCTTCAACTTCGGAAGTGTTGCCTTGTTTAAGGGGAAGCGCTCGGCGATGCGCCCGTCTTCGACCAGGGCTATCTCATCGCATGCCGAGCAGAGGAATTCATAGTCGTGCGAGACGACGCAGACAGCGATTCCCGCATCGCGCATGCGCGCGATCTGGGCATCTATTCGACGCATGTTGCGATAATCCAAGCCACTCGTAGGCTCGTCGAGAATCATCGCGCGGGCACTCGAAAGCAAGCCGGCAGCGATGGAAAGCCGTTGGCGCTCCCCGCCTGAAAGGGAGAGCGGGTGCCTGTCGGCAAGACCTTCGAGAGCAAGCGCAGCCTTTATTGCTGCAATCCGGTCCTTATTACCTAGGCTGTCTTCCGCGCCATCCGAAGAGCACGCGCTTGCAAGCTCATCGTCGACGGTGCTGCTGAACAACTGGTATCCCGGTTCTTGCATAACCAGGTACACGCGCCCCGCCCGTTTCCTTGCGCGAAGCGGCACGTCGTCGACCTCGATCACCCCCGCCTTTTCCTTGAGAAGGCCGGCCATGCACCGGGCAAACGTCGTTTTCCCAGCCCCGTTGTGCCCCACAATACCGACGACGCTACCTGGAAGGAGGCAGAAATCGAGACCGTTCAAGACCGCAGGCGCACTGCGGTAGCCAGCAACTACGCCGCTCATACGTACGACGGGTTTCCCGCAAGAAGGTGATCTGGAGGCATTCGATGCGACCGCGTCGCCCAAGGGCGACACCGCCACAACGGAGTCGATTTCAGCAAGAGAGGCGGCGCGCAGCCCCATATCGGTTCTCGTTTCAAACGGCATAGCAAGGAACTCTGCCGCCGCCCAGTCTCCTATAACCGAACCATCGCTTATAACCACATAGCGGTCTGCGATGCCGTCAAGCCACCACAGGCGATGCTCGGAGATAAGCACGGTCTTCCCCTGACTCTTCAGAAGCGCAACCGTTCGCGCAAGATTCCGCATCGCATGCACATCGAGCGACGCGGTCGGCTCATCAAGCACGAAGATGTCAGGATGCACCGCATAGGCCGATGCCAGGATAACCGACTGCTTCTGCCCGCCGGAAAGCGCCTCGGTGCCGCGCCCGAGCAGGCCCTCGATACCGAGCGTTGCCGCTGCCTGCGCCACACGTTCGACCATTTCCTCGCGTTCGATTCCGAAGTTCTCGCATCCGAAGGCGATTTCCGAGGTCACGTCGAGATTGACGAACTGGCTACGCGGGTTCTGGAACACAGACCCGACATGCGCGGAAAGCTCGCCCATCGTCCATGCGGAAACGGGTTTTCCCGCAACAAGCACCTCGCCTTGAAGGTCCCCTTCGTACATAAGAGGAATAAGCGCATTAACGAGGCGCGTAAGCGTTGTCTTGCCACACCCTGACTGCCCGGTCACAACAACGCATTGACCGCGAGGGATCTTCAGCGAAACGTCACGAAGCGATGGACGGGAAGCGCCTTTGTAGCAAAACGTGCATCCATCGAGCTCGATAGCATAGGGCGAAGCCTTCGCCGCGGCGGCATTTTCCATCATCAGAGCACCCCCGCTCTAAAGCAAACGGAAAGCGCAAGGAGCACCATCGCAGCGATGAGACACGCAACATCGATAGCGCGCACCCTTAAGTGGTAATACGAGGTGCGGTGCGCACTCGCCCCCACGCCGCGAACAACGACCGCGTTCCCCAGTTCGTCGGCGATCTGGCCCAAACGCGCGATCACGGGCACAAGGAAATGTTCGGCGGTCTTCGCAGGATGGCGCACGACCGACCTCGGCGTGAGCGCGATACCGCGCGTCTTCATAGCATCGGCGACAGCGGAGAATTCGCGTCCCATGGTGGGAAGGAAACGAAACGCCACGCACACGCCAACCGACACGTTCGCGGGAACGCGCATCGCCTGCAGTGCGCAAGCGAGCTCGCCGAGACGCGTGGTTGCGATCATGTTGAAAGCGAACATGAAGGCGGGCAAAACATGGCGGTACATGAGAAGCGACGCCGCAAAGGGCGAAAGCAGGGTGTTCCCGCTCGCCACGAACAGCTGCGCCGTCACGGCGAACAGCGCATAGAAGGCAAGCCAGCGCACGATTGCGGAGAAGCGACGGCAATACGCCATCACGACAACGGTAAGCGCCAAAACGCCCATCTCGGCGAACAGGCTTTGCGCAAGCGCCATCTGCACGTTGATCGCCGCCAGAACCGCAAGCGACGTACGCGGGTCAAGATGGCGCGGTGCGGCGTTGGCAGACGTCGAAGGCTGCGTCTGCACTACCGCGTTCAAGGGCAAAGGCGCGCCCATCGAAAGAGCCATGCGATTACCGTCCTTCTTCCTGCTAGTTAGCTATATGTAACTCTTTACGGTAAAATACCGTTCAATAAGGCAATGCGAAAGACGGAACGGGAAGATGGAAAACTACGCCGAAAAGAATTCAAGTTCTGCCGAAAAATCAAACGGAAGCTACGCCGCAGGACAGGGAAACCCGCTTTACGACATGTTCGTCACACAGCTTTCGCAGCTGCACACCGTATGCGCGAAGGAAGCGCTCGCGCGCGGATTCGGACGGGCCGACCTGGTGCGAAGCATCGGCGAGACATGGTTCGTCGACCCCCAATACGGCAGGGGCTCCTACTGGTTCTATCTCATGGACGGTGACACCATCGTCGTGTCGATGGACATCACGTACAGACGCGCCGTGGAATCGGCTATGGAAACTGTTCCCTATCTGGGATTCGGCCTCTATGAACATGCGATGCCCATGTATTGCTCGCCCGAGTGCGCCGCATCCAACTGCATGCTCATGGGACATGACTGGGATGGCGGCCCCTACATAAGCTCGTTCGAGCCCGACAAGCGGCTGTCATCGGCGTCGATCACCATAGCCCCTGAAGCGATACACCGCTATGCGGATGCCTTGCACTGCGATGAGAAGAAACTGCACCGCGCCATCGGACGGCTCACCACGTCGGAGGGCGTGCCCGGCTTGCCCTCGGCGCTTCGAGGGCTCGACATCACCTACCCCGCCGCATCGGTCGCCGATTCGTATTATCACGCCAAGGTGATTGAATGCTTCGCGCTGCTGGCAAGCAGCATTCCCGAAAGGGTCGCGTCAGCCGATGCCGCGAACATAAGCGACAGGGACTGCGTCGAGTGCCTCTGCTCCTACATCGACGACAACTTATCATCCGATCTCAGCACGAAAACGCTGTGCGACATCGCCCATGTAAGCGAGGGGAAGATGATATCGGCATTTCGCAATGTGCAGGGGGACACCCCGCAAAGCTACATCCGCGCACAGCGCCTGGAGTACGGACGGCGCCTTCTCCTTGATGGAAGCCGCAAAATCAGCGATATCGCCAAAAGCGCGGGCTACCGCAACCAGGGAGCGTTCACTGACGCATTCAAGCGTGCCTACGGCACGACGCCACGTGCCTATCGCAAAAGACTACGAATCGAATAGGAACAGCATCGAGCGATGCCCACTCCCCAAACAAAAGATAAGGAGCGCTCTGAGGATTGAACTGCCTCCTATTTCTCATGTCCAAGGAAATGAGAAATAGGAGGCAGTTCAAAACAGGACGCTCCCCGTTAGAAGGACCATCAACCAACAAAGGACTTAGGAAACCAGCCTTCTTGCTTCGACAAGTTCTTCTGCTACCTCGTCGAGTAATTTCGGGTATGTACAATTACTGGTTGGATTTGTTAAACGAGTGGTTGGAATACGCAGCCGCCAGCACGCCGGCAGGCCAACCGCGCCGCGTGCGCGGCAGCAGCCCGCCAGCCCGCTAACCCGCTACCCCAAGCGACGCGACTTGGTCTCGGGGCCGATCGCCAACGTGACGGCGGCCGCCACCAGCGCGATGGCCACGATGCCGAAGTAGATGACGTTGGGCTGCAGGTTCGCCAAGATCCACGTGACGGCGAACGGCATGACCACGTTGACGGCCTTGCCGGCGCCCTGCGAGATGCCCGCGCCGCGGAAGCGGTACCTGGTGGAGAACAGCTCGCCCACGTACACGCTGATCACCGACGCGTTCAGCACGTAGAAGCCGATGGTCATCAAAAAGCCCAGCACGGTGATGAGCGCCGTCGAGCCGGCATTGAGCGCCATGGCATAGGCGAACGCGAACACCGCCACCCAGATGAACGCCCCGGAAACCTCGGCACGACGACCGAGCTTCTCGATGAGCAGCGCACCGATGAGCGCCCCGAGCGGCGCCGCGAGCATGGTGATGGTGGTGGACAACAGCGAGGTCTGCGTGGCCAGGCCGATGTTCTTCAGGATGGACGGGCCGAACGTGGTGTAGGTGTACTGCGTCAGCGACGTGCCGATGACCACCACGATGCCCAAGAACAGGTTGCGCGCCAGATGCGCATCGGAGTCCATGGCGCCCTTCTCGAATACCACCTGCTCAGCGGGCGAAACGCCGGCTTCTTCCATCTCGCGCTCGATGCGGGAGATGATGCCCTCCGCTTCGTCAAAGCGGCCGTGCTGGATGAGCCAGCGCGGGCTTTCCGGCATCGCCTGGCGCGCGATGCACACGATGATGGCCGCCACGCCGATGACCGCGAACACCAGACGCCACGACTCCTGCCCAAGCGGGCTCCAAATGGTGATGAAGAACAGGCACAGGAACATGCCGATGGGCGAGCCGCAGTTGGCGATGGTCGAGCCGATGGCGCACCAGCGGCCGCGGCGCGCGACGGGCGCGAACTCGTTGATCATGCTGAAGCTGGTCACCAGCTCCGAGCCCAAGCCCAAGCCCACGAAGAAGCGCATGGCTATCATGAACGTCATATTCGGGGAAAGCGCGCCCAAGATGGTGGCGAAGCCGAACAGCAGCAGGTTGAACTGGAACGCCTTGCGACGCCCGAGCTTGTCGCCGATAAGACCGGCGATCAGCGAGCCGATGAACAGGCCCAGAAAGCCTGCCGACAGAAACGCGGCGGTCTGCTCGTTGGTGGCGAACCCGGTTTCGGCCAGCGTGCTCTTCACGCCGCCTGCCAGGTAAACGTCCATGGCGTCCACGAACACGCCGGCCGAGGTCAGCGCCATCACCCTCTTGAACGTAGCCGTTGGTTGCGTGGCGTCCATGCGGTGCATGAGCTGCGCGGCGCGATCGACGCCTTCGCCCGCCTGCCCGCCCGACGCGGTTTCGTCTGCTTGCGACATGGTTTTCCCTTCTGCTTCTCCCTGCAACCGGGAACAAAAAAATCCGCACGAGGGCATGCACGGCTAACAACAATGCGGTTAGCGTGCAGCCGACGAGCGGATTCATCGTTCTTGGTTGCGGGCTCCTTGCCGATGGCCGAAGGATCGCTTCGGGCATCGGCAAGGAACCTGTTTCGTAACACCTATCGTTCTACGGCGCCAAATCATACTACTTCGCTTTGGGTTTGGATTTTTCCGCAGGCGAACCCGGGAGATAAGACACAAACCCGCCACACAGCAGGGCCGATGAAGAAGAAGCCGCAACGTGAACGAATCGCGTTTCGCCGTCCGGGCCCCAGCTCGCGCGCCTCACCCGCCGCCTTTCCCCGATAACCATCGTTCGGAAATTCGGATATCCAGGCTATCTGGTTTCACGCGCACTGCACCGCATTCTCCGGTAAACTATCCACCTGGAAATAAACCCTAGAAATATAGTATGGCTTACTGCCATCACGACAGCGAAGAAAGGGACGCCGCTTCATGAACGACTCAAGCTTCGAGGCCATGGCGCAGGAGATCGACGGCCTGCTTGGCATCGACCAGGCAAAACATGCCGACTGGCACGCAGACTCCATCGCCGTGCGCGGATATGAGGGCATCGACGCGCGCACCGGGTCTATCAGCTACCCGCTGTACCAGTCGGCCACGTTCGCGCACCCCGCCTGGGGCGAATCGACCGGCTACTGCTATTCGCGCTGCGGCAACCCCACGCGCCTGGAGCTTGAGAACACCATCGCGCTTCTGGAGGGCGGAAAGAAATGCATGGCATTCTCCAGCGGCATGGCGGCCATCGCCACGCTGCTCAAGCTGCTGCGCTCAGGCGACCGCGTGCTCGTCAGCGACGACCTGTACGGCGGCACCTACCGCCTGTTCAGCAACATCTACGCGCAGTACGGGCTGGAATTCGACTACGTCGACCTCGCCGACCTGCAAGCCGCCGAGGCGGCGTTCACGCCCAACACCCGCCTGGTGTTCCTGGAAACGCCCACCAACCCCACCATGAAGGTCGCCGACATCCAGGCCCTGGCCGACCTGGCGCACAGCCGCGGCGCGGTGCTGGCCGTGGACAACACCTTCCTCACCATGTATTTCCAGAAGCCCTTCGAGCTGGGCGCCGACGTGGTGGTGTACAGCGGGACGAAGTACCTGTGCGGCCACAACGACGTGCTGTCGGGCTTTCTGGTGCTGCGCGACGGCAGCCTGCTCGAGCCGCTGTTCAACGCCACCATGAGCGAGGGCAACCAGCTCAGCCCCTTCGACAGCTGGCTGATGCTGCGCAGCCTGAAAACGCTGGGCGTGCGCCTGCGCCAGCAGGAGGCCAACGCCAAGCGCATCTGCGAGGCGCTGAAGGCGAACCCGCACGTCACGGACGTGTTCTACGTGGGCGACCCCGACCATCCCGACTACGCGCTGTCGAAGCGCCAGACCACGGGCTTCGGCGCCATGATATCGTTCAAAACCGACACGCATCAGCGCGCCCTAGACACGCTCGAGCGCACGAGGCTCATCCTGTTCGCCGAAAGCCTGGGCGGCACGGAAAGCCTGATCACCTACCCGCTCGTGCAAACCCATGGAGCCATCCCCAAGCCCATGCTGGACAAGCTGGGCATCGACGACCGCCTGCTGCGCCTGTCGGTGGGCATCGAGGACGTGGAGGACCTGCTGGCCGACCTGGACCAGGCGCTCGCATAGCGCAGGGCGAAAAGCGGAACGGAGAAGGAAATGACGAAGTACGATTTCGAGACCATCATCGACCGCCGCGGCACGGGGTGCCTGAAATGGGACGCGTGGAGCCGTCGCGGCCACGCCCCCGACGACCTGCCGCTGTGGGTTGCCGACATGGACTTCAAAACGGCACCGGCCGCCATCGAGGCGCTCACCGAGCGCGTGCAGCACGGCGTGTTCGGCTACACCATGGCCACGGACGGGTATTGCGAAGCGGTGCAAAGCTGGTTCGAGCGCCGTCACGGCTGGCGCCCCGAGCGCGAGTGGCTCGTCATGACACCGGGCGTGGTGTTCGCCCTGGCGCTGGCCGTCAACGCGTTCACGCAGCCGGGCGATCACGTGATCATCCAGCCGCCCGTGTACTACCCCTTCCGCCTGATGATCCAGGACAACGGCCGCAAAATGGCCGCAAGCCCGCTTTTGTGCGAGAACGGGCGCTACGCCATGGACTACGAGGGCTTCGAGCGCCAGCTGGAGAAGACGGGCGCGAAGCTGTTCATCCTGTGCAACCCGCACAACCCCGTCGGCCGCGCCTGGACCGCCGACGAGCTGCGCCGCATCGGCGACATCTGCCTGCGCCACGGCGTCACCGTCGTCGCCGACGAGATCCACGCCGACTTCGCGCGCCCCGGCTTCAAGCACGTGCCGTACGCCTCGCTCGGCGAGCGATACGCGCGCCACGCCGTGGTGTGCACGGCGCCCAGCAAAACGTTCAACCTGGCCGGTTTGCAGCTGTCCAACATCTTCATCCCCGACCCCGACCTGCGCGCGGCGTTCAAGCGCGCCCGCAACCGCACGGGCTACGACGAGCCGAGCGTGCTCGGCATCACGGCGACCCAGGCGTGCTACGAGCGCGGCGGGGAATGGCTCGACGAGCTGAAGAAGGTGCTGGACGAAAACTACGCGGTGCTGCAGGCTGCCGTCGACCGCATGCCGGGCGTGAGCCTGGTGCCGCTTGAGAGCACGTACCTGCCGTGGCTGGACTGCAGGGGCCTGGGTCTGGACGACGCCGGCATCAAGCGCCTGGTGGAGCAGGACGCGAAGCTGTGGCTTGACCTGGGCACCATGTTCGGCCCCGAGGGCAGCGGGTTCGTCCGCATGAACCTGGCAAGCCCGCAGGCCCTGATCGAGCAGGCCTGCGACCGCCTGGAGCAGGCGGTCGGCAAGCTGGCGAAGTAGCCTCGCGCACCGCGACGAGCGGCCGGCGAGCGGCGCAACACCGGCGGGAACCGAAGCGCGCGCAGGAAACGAAAAGCGAAAGGGCGCGAACAGGGGCGAAAACTCGCCCACGTTCGCGCCTTTCGCACGCTTAACCCCGCCGGCCAACCGCGCCTACCGCGCCAGCACCGGCACGCAGACGCGTTCGCGCAGGCCGCCCTCCAGCTCCACATCCACCACGCGCGCATCGGTGCCATAGATGCGCGCGAGCATCTCTGTGGTGATGCATTCGGCCGGGGTGCCCTGCATCAGCATCCGCCCCGCGTCCATCACGATAACGCGGTCGGCGCAGAACAGCGCATGGTCGGGGTCGTGCGTGACCATGACCACGGCCTTGCCCATGCGCGAGAGCATGCTCATCCGCGACAGCACCAGCTGTTGGTTGCCGAAGTCGAGCGCCGCCGTGGGTTCATCCATGACCAGCACGTCGGCCTGCTGCGTGAGCGCGCGGGCGATCAGGACCAGCTGCTGCTGGCCGCCCGACAGGTTCGTGTAGGCCTTCTCGGCCAACCCCACGATTCCAAGAAGCTCGAGCGCCTGGTAGGCGATTTGCCTATCGCGCGCGGTGGTCTGCGCCAGCTTGTTGATGTAGGGCGTGCGCCCCATGAGCACCACGTCGGCCACCGAGAACGGGAAGGGCGGCGTGTGCGCCTGCGGGATGTAGGCGAAGTGCCGCGCCCGCTCGTGCTCGGGCATGCGCAAAAGCGGCTTTCCCTCCACCAGCACTTCCCCGCCCGCATGGGGCAAAAGCCCCATCATGGCCTTGAGCGTGGTGGTCTTGCCGCAGCCGTTCGCGCCGATGATGCACACGAACTCGCCGCGGTCGACGGAAAACGACACCCCGTGGACGATCTCGACAGGCTTCTTCTTGCCGTATCCGCACCGCAGCTCGCTAACTTCCAACACCGCCATCAGCGCCACCCCTTCATATTATGTTTGAAGATGACCACGAAGAACGGCACGCCCAAAATGGCGGTCAGGATGCCGATCGGCACCTCCACCGTCATGGCAAGGCGCGCGATGTTGTCCACCAGCAGCAGGTACACCGCGCCCACCACCATCGAGCACGGCAGCAGCACCTTGTAGTTCGGGCCCACGATGGCGCGCGCAAGGTGCGGGATGACCAGGCCGATCCAGCCCACGATGCCCGCCACCGCCACCGACGCGCTTGTGATGAGCGTGGACGCGAAGATGACCAGCAGGCGCGTGCTGCGGGTTTTCACGCCCATGGCGCGCGCCTCCTCGTCGCCGAAGGACAGCACGTTGAGCTTCCACGACTGCGACATCAGGATGACGAACCCGACGAGCATGGGCAGCAGGCTCACCAGGAAATCCTGCGCGTTCACGTTGGCGAAGCTGCCCATGAGCCAGAACGTGATGGTGGGCAGCTTGTCGTCGGCGTCGGCCAAGAACTTCACCATGGACATGCCCGACTGGAACAGCGTCGACACCAGGATGCCCGCCAGCACCAGCCCGAGCGTCGGGTCGTAATCCACCTGCCGGTTAAGCCACACGGCCATGCCCACAGCCAGCATGCCGCCCAAAAACGCGAACAGCTGCACGTACTCGCCCGCCAAGCCCCACAGAAGCGCCAGGCACGCGCCCAGGCTGGCGCCCGCCGACGCGCCCAGAAGGTCGGGCGAGGTCAGCGGGTTCTTGAACATGCCCTGATAGCTGGCGCCGGCCACGGCAAGCGCCGCGCCCACCAGCATGACCACGCCCACGCGCGGCAGGCGGATGCGGAACAGCACGCGGTCCATCTTCGGGTCCACGTTCGCCGGATCGAAGAAATGTGCCCAGAACGTCTGGCATACCTCCATGGGCGTCATAGCGTACTTGCCCATCACGAACGAGAAGAAGAACGCCGCCACCACGGCCAGAAGGATGAGCAGCTTGACCTTCAGCGACACCTTCGAGCCGAACGTCTTGTCGGCGGCCTCGCGCACCGCGGCGTCGTCGGCGTCGGCGCGGGCGTCGATGCTGCCGAGCAGCTCGCCAACGAGGCGCTCCTCGCGGGCGGACGCCTCGGCAGCGGCGGGCGCTGCGGACGCGGCGCCATCGCGCGCGCCCGGCTGCGCTGCCGGGCCATCCGACAACGCGCGCCCCTTCGCGTCCGCTTGCGCCTCGGGCGCTTGCGCGGCCACTAGTCGGCCCCGTTCGCGCGGGCGTTCTTCACGGCCTCGCCGGAAGACGCCGAGGAGCCGCCCGACGCAGCGCCGCTGGCGGAAGTCGAAGAGCCCGCGGAAGCAGACGCGGACGCCGATGCCGACGCGCCCGCGTTCGAGCCCGACTCGCCGGAAGCGCCCTCAGATCCCTCGGCCGCGCCGTTTTCCTGCACCAGGTACAGCTTGCCGGTGTTCGGGTCCTGGTAGACCTTGCCCGCGTCGATGTAGTACGAGCCGCCCGACGTCACGTCCTCGGGCATCTGCTCAGGGTCCACCTCTTCCATGCTCGACTCGTCCACCTCGTCGACCGTCGTGGTGGCGATGTTCCAATGCAGCATGAGCATGACCAGAAAGCCGCAGGCCAGAACCAGCATGCAGTCGACCATGTTCACGATGTAGGCGGACGGGTTCACATCCTCGCCCATGTCCGCGCCGCGGCGACGGAACGAGCTGTGGCGAAAATCGCGATGCATGCTACTCGCCGCCCTTCGCCGCCGCCGGCTCCGCCGCGGCCTCAGCCGCGCCGTCGGCAACCGCTGCCGTCGCAGGCTGGGCCTTCGCCGCACGATCCATCTGCTTGAACTCCTCCATCGGGTCGCCGTCGTAGTTCGCCGGCAGCTCCACGCCGGCCTTGCGCGCCTCGGCGGCCTTGTCGAGCACGCACGTCATAAGCGACTCCAGGGCGTCCAGGTACTCGCCGTACCAGCCGCTGCGCACCTTCGACACGATAAGCGAGGCGACAGCACAGGTCAGGCCGCACACCGTTGCATCGAACGCCACCGTCAGCGACTGAGACAGCAGCGTGACGTTGTTCTGGCCCAGCGCCACGATGCCCGGGCCCAGCGGGATCAACGTGCCCATCAGGCCCAGAAGCGGCGCAATCTTGGAGATGGTGTCGGTCCAGGCCAGACGGCGTTTGCACAGGCGCTCGGCGCGGCTGATCTGGTTCTGCGCCAGCGCGAACAGCGGCTCCTCGGGCAGGCCCATGTTGCGGGCCGCCGTGATGAGCGCGGCCTTCTGGTAGCGCAAAAGCTGGCCGTCGGAGACCACCTGCGCCACGTCGCCGTATTCGGCGTCGTTGATCTGGTTCACGATGCGCGGCATGTTCTGCTTGAAATGGCGGCGTTCGGTGAAGAACTCCACGATGACCGCGCCCAGGAAGAACAGCGTCACGGCGATAAGCGCCACGATGAGAACCATGACGGGCGTGAGCAGGCCCTGCGCGATGTCGTGCAGGATATCGGGAAGGTAGGTGTCGTTGTACAGGTCCACGGGTTTCTCCTTTTATCTAGCGCTTGCCATACGGCGGGTAGCTGTTGCCTAGCAGGTCCTTCGCCTGGTCGTCGGTGATGTCGCACCAGTACAGCAGGCTGTAGAACCGCTTCACTTCCTCGACCATGTCCACGTCGTAGCGATCGGGGTAGAGCATGTTCGCCACCCACTGCAGGCCCAGGAAGCGGTTGACTCCCGGCGGGCGGTCGCACCAGGCGAACGGCGCGTTGGGCATGGTGTACACGCGCCCGTCGCGCACGGCGCGGATGACGGCCCAGTCCGAGCTGGTGCGGATGATCTCGTCGGCGCCGCCGCGGATGACGTCGTCCCACGCGATGATGACCTCGGGGTCCCATTGGATGACCGACTCCAGCGACACCGACGACATGCCGTAACCGCTGGTGGACACGGGCACCGCGGCCACGTTGCGCGCGCCGGCCTCGGCGAACGTGCGCGCATGCAGCGATTCGTTGGGCTCGGAGGCCAGGCCGAACGGGCCCTCGGCGTAGTACAGCGAAACCTTCTGGTCATCGGGGATGTCGCCCACCGCGGCGCGCACGTCGTTGTAGATGCCCTCGCAGTACGCGGCGATCTTCTCGGCGCGGGCGGTCTGGCCCATGATGTCGCCGATGAAGCGGTACGCGTTCATGACGTTGGTGAACGACCCGTCCACCATCACCACGGGGATGCCCGTCTGGTCCTGCAGGTTGTTGCAGGTGGAGATGTCGGAGGAGGAGATGGCCACGGCGCTGACGTCGAACACCAGCTGGATGTCCTCGGCCATGAGCATCTCCAGGTCGATCTCACCGCCGCCGGCAAGCGAGCCCATGTACTTGAGCTTGTCCATGTCGTCTGGCAGATACGCCAGCTCCTCGTCGGTGAACTGGTACGCGCAGCCGCCCTGCAGCTCGGGCGCCAGGCTGAACACGTAGATCTCGGCAAGGCCCGAGGTGAAGTAGATGCGCTCGAGCTTGTCGGTGGTCGGGATGACCACCTCGCGGCCCGCATGGTCGACCACCTTGCGCTCGCCGCGGAAGAAGGCGTCGCCGGCCTCCGAACGGCATCCCGTGAGCGCGGACAGCGCGCCGGGCAGCGCCAGCGTCAGCGCCGCCGCGCCGCCGAACTTGATGAACGAGCGACGCGTGATGCCGCCCGATGCGGATTGCTGGTTCGTTTGCAACGTTGATTCCCCCTGTTTCGTTGCGGATAACGTCGGTTGAAAGCTAGTCGATGGAGACCTGGCGCGGGTCGTAGCCGTCGAGCAGCGCCGCGGCCAACGTGGCGCGGTCGTCGATGGCCCACGCGCCGTCCGAGCCGCGCGTCACCGGGACGGCGGCCTCCAGGCGATCAGTGCCCACCTGGGCACCTTCCACGGCGGCGGCGAAGCGCTCGTTCGCATATCCGTCGCGCATGGCGTCCGCGCCATCCGCCAACGCCTGATCGCGCGCCTGCTCGAGGATGGGCAGCACCTCGGCCATGCGCTTGGCGTTGAACGCCACCTGCACCGTGGCCGAATCGCCCTGCACGTCCACCCCCGTGACCTCGACATCGGCGCCGTCGAAGTACCATTCGCAGAACGCATCCTCGCCCACGCCATAGTCCTGCGGGTAGAAGAACACGCTGGAAAGCAGCTCCGACGCCGTGCTGCTTTCCGTGGAAAGCCCGGACGTGACGGACATTACGGCGTCCTGGGCGCCTTGCTCCTGCGGCGCGGAGCCGCTGCACCCCAGCATGCCTGCGGACGCGATCAAAGACGCAGCAAGGGCCGCAGCGCACACCTTCCCGCGCGCGAGCGAGGCGAAGCCGTGCGTCCTTGATTCCATCTGCAACATATGCCGTTCCTTTCTCGTGCGGCCCCGCGGCATAAGGCCGCGGGGCCTTCGTTTCAGCAGGGGCGGCCCGTAGATTCGGGCCGCCCGTTCGCCAGCGCGGGGAAACCGGTCATCCGGCACCCCGCGCCGGCGGCGAGCCTAGCGGCTCATGCGACGGCGGGCGAAGGCCGCGCCAATCGCGGCGGCGACGATCGCGCACACCGCGGCAGCGAAGCCGCCGAGCACGTCGTCGCCCGTGGGAGCGAGCACGGTCGCGTTACCCGCGGCGGGAGCAGCTCCCGTCTGCGGAGTGGCAACCGTGCCGGCAGAGCCGGTGGTGCCGGTTGCCTGATCGCTCGGGACGGACGCCGCAGGCGCCTTCGCGATCTGGAACGTGCCGGAAGCCGTGCCGGCGTAGTTGCCCTTGAACGTGACCGTGTAGCCGGCCGTTCCCACCTCGACGTTGTTCGCATACGCCGCGTCGTAGTCGACGCCGACGGCCAGCGTCACGCCGTTGTACACGACGGTCAGGGCGGGCTCGAGCGCCGCGCCCGTGTAGATCTGGCCCGGGGCGGTGATGGTCACCACGTCCTGCGCCAGGCTCTTCGGGGCGACCTTCACGGCAACATCGACGCTTGCGGCGTTGTAGTTGTCCGCATCGGCCGGGGCGAAGCGCACCGTCATGCAGGCGACCCCGGACTCGGAGACCTGCGGCATGCGCTGCGGGTCGTCCCAGGCGAACGTGCCGGCGACGCTTGCCGTGCCGCCCGCAAGCGAGCTCTCCCCAAGCGTCTGGCCGAACACCAGGTCGGTTGCGGAAGGAGCCGCCGCGATCACGGGCGTCGCCTTGTTCACCGTCAGCGCCACCAGGCGCTTGACCGTCTTGGTGGCCGGATCCCAGCCATCGACTGCGGAGTAGTCGGTGGAGGCCAGCTGCTCATCGGTGGGGGTGAACACCGCGTCATAGGCGCCGCGCTTCACCGTCGGGACCGTGGAGGCATCGGCCCACTTCCAACCGGAGGGAAGCTTGACGCCCGCAAGCGTGGCCGTCGGGTCGTAGGTCACTGGGTCGAGCACCGGGCTCGCAAGCACGCCCGCGGCCTTCGTGCGCACCTGCAACGGCTTGGACACGGCATCCTCGTAGTTGGGCAGGCCGGACACCTTCGCGTACACGTAGTAGGCGCTATCGGCATCCAAGCCGGTGAAGCTTGCGGAATCCTGCCATGCAAGGGCCGAGGCATCGGCGCTTGCAGAGGACGAGATCGCGTACTGCACCGCCGCGGCGGTTTCGCCGTCAACCGCCGTCGCAGGCTTTGCCTGGGCCGTCACCGTCACGGAGTTGGAGGAGGCATCGAAGCCCTCGCCGACCCACGCGATGGAGTTGGGAGCCTTGGCAACCACCAGGTCCACCGGATCGGTGGCCACGGAAACGGCCTCGCCCTTCGCGTCCTTCGCGGAAACCACGCAATACACCGTGTAGGTGCCTGCGGGCATACCGGCGGGCAGCTCGTAGGTCGCCGACGTCGCGCCCTCGATGGGCGTGCCGGCGACGCGGGCGCGCGCCGCGGCGTCGACGCTGCACCACTGGTAGGACACATCGGTCAGGCCGCTCATGAGCTTCGCATCGACGGTCGCCGCGATGTCGCCCTGCTTGTAGCCGAACGTGCCCTCGCCGCCCTCGACCTTCGCGATCGAGATCTGCTGCTGGAACACCAGCTTCGTGAGCCCCGACCAGAAGCGGTTGCCGCCCGTGGCGCCGTCCCAGGCGCCCATGATGCTGACGATGCCGGAGCCGGAGCCCATCTCCTGGGCGCTCTCGAGCGCCTCGGAGACCGTGGTGTCGCTGCCCTTCGCATAGGCCAACATGATGCCCGCCGGTAACGTGCCGTCGGCTTCACCGAGCACGGTGTCGCTCTCGGCGTCGGGATACCACTTGCCGGCGTTGGCGGCGTCGAGCGTTCCGCTCCAAGCCTTCGGACTGGTCTTGTCGAAGAAGAGCTTGTCGCTGCCCGAGACGTCGAGCCCCAGGTTGGCGATCAGGTCGTTGAACGTGACGTAGTCCGTGGAGCGATAGACGTTCCACTTGCCGCCCTTGTAGTACTGACCGCGCGCCTCGCCGTCCGACTTCCATTTCAGCAGGTCGGCATAGCTCGCATCCTTCGATGCGATGACGTTGCCTTCGGCGTCCTGCGTCTCGACCGTCAGCGCGGTCGCGGCGTTGCGCGTCACCTCGACGGTTGCCACGTTGCTCCAGAAGCGGTTGCCGCCCACGGTGTTGTCGCACACGCCCATGATCTGCAGCGGGGCCTTCCCCGTGTCCAGCTTGGCGTCGGAGGACTCCGCAGCCGCCAGCGCGGCCGCCGGGGTGTCGCCCGCTCCAGTGGTGTAGCTCAGCGCCAGACCCGCCGGCAGCTTCTGGCCGGCAGCGCCCAGGTTCACCGTGGAGCCCTTGGATTCGGCGTCGGGATACCAGGCGCCGCCGTTCATGGTGCCCAAGGTGCCCGACCACTTGCCGCTACCGTCGGCGGCGCACGCCTTCACAACGTCATACGCGCCCACGGAAAGCTCCAGGTTGGCGAACAGATCGTTATACGTCACGTAGTTCGTGGAGCGGTAAACGTTCCACTTGCCGCCCTTGGCATACTGGCCGATCGCCGGCTCGCCATCGGTGGTGGCCATGGCCTGAAGGTCGGACGCGGACAAGCTCTTCGTCTCGATCACCGTGCCGTCGGCATCCTGCACCTTGACGACAAGGGCGCCCTCGGCAGCCTCTTCCCACTTTGCGTACAACACCTTGTCTGCGGTCACCGGGGTGGCGAAATCGTACGCGGAGTCGGCAAGCGTCTTGCCGCCATCGGAGCTTTCGAACCAGCCGACGAATGTGCTGTCGGCCTTGGCCGGATCGGTTGCGGGTTTCGCGGCAGCAGCGCCCTTGGCCACGGTTTGCGCCTCGGGCACCGGCATGCCGCCGAGCGCGTCGAAGCTCACGGTGAACGCTGCCTTCTCGGGAACCTTGCCCATCGACACGAACTTCCAGCTGTTGGACTTCACCATGTTCTGGGCGAACGCTGCGGCGGCGGTGCCGTCATAGGCCTTCGCCGTCACACCGTACACGCCATAGAACGAACCCTTGCTTGCCACGGCGGTGGCGAATTCGGGCATGCTGCCGGATTCGCTCATGAACGTCACGCTCTTCAGCACGCCGTTGTCGCCGGAGAAGGCGTTCTGCCCGATGGTCTTGACCCCCGCAGGGATGACGATCTCGGAAATACCCGTCTTCGCAAACGCGAAGTTGCCGATCGTCTCAAGCTGCGAGCCCTCGGCGAACGTGACGGACTCCAGCTGCGTCATGGACGCGTCGCCGGTAGTGGAAGCGCCGAACGCGTACGCGCCCAGCGACTTCACCGTTGCGGGAACGCTTACGCTGGCGATCTTGCCCTTCGACTCGTTGGCCTTCGAGCCGGAGAAATCGCTTGCCAGGCCGCCGAACGCCTTATCGCCGATGGCAGTCACCGTATAGGCCTTGCCATCATGCTCGACCGTCTGGGGAATGGTCAGGCCGAACGCATCCAGCGCGCCGTTGTACTCGACGCCGGTCACCGTGGCGGTGCCGTCGGCGTTGAACGCGTACTGCAGCTCGTACGGCGTGCCCTCGACCAGCTTGAACGTGCCGGACTTCTCGCCGGTATAGGAGCCCGTGCCCACGATCTTGAACGAGGCCGTGCCCAGCTTGTCGTTGCCCGTATAGGAGATGGTGTAGTCGGAGCCTTCCGTCAGCTGCGAGCCGCCATACCACACGGTAATGGGCGCATACACGCCGCCCTGCTCGAACACGATGTCATCCGTGCCCTTGACCTGGGCATCGGCGATGTTGAGCTTCTCACCCTGGTCGACGATCTTGAACTTCATGTTGTCGTAGTTGCTGAAGTTGCCGCCGGAGATGTAGCGGGCGGTCACATAGCCGAAGCCCTCGCCGCCTGCCTTGCCCAGGTTCTCCTTGCCGGCCTCCACGACCTGGCCTTCGTTGAGCGAGGCGCCGTAGACCACCCTATAGTCCACGCCGAGCGTCAGGGACTTGCCCTTGTACACCACGTCGTTGACCGCAGGCTTGATGTTCTTGCCCGTGTACGACACCGTCAACAGGCCGTCGTTTTGATGCTCGGGGGAAAGGTCGGCGCGCAGCGTCATGGAATCCCACGCGATGTTATCCGCGGTATCGCTTTCCTTGGGGAAGCTGATGATGCTGCCGTCGTAGGAGACCGACGTCGGATAGGCGTTCTGCTTGAGCTTCTCGGCGTCCTTGTCCCACGCGATCTTGGCCGTCTTGATGGAGAACGTGCCATCGGCCTTGCCGGTGAAGTGCGCGGAATCGGCCGCGGCGGTCACCACCATGGCGTACTTCTTCGCGTTGACGGCGCCCTTCTTGCCCGTGTCCTCAGTCGTGGCGTTGCCGGACGCATCGATGTTCGACAGGTTCTTATCGCTTTGATCGAAGGCGAACGTGTACTCGCTGGAGTCGATCTCCTTGCCCGCGGCGTTCTTCACGTGCACGCCGGTCGCCGCCGGCTCCTGCGCCGTCCAGTTGAACACCTTCGTATCGAAGGTGACCGTGCAGTTCGCAAGGTCGCCCTTGTCGATGCCGTACGCGAACGAGCCGGCCTCGCCGGAGTACGCGCCGATGCCCCGCACCGTGGCGGTGTAGGGTTTGCTGTCGGCAGCCGTGACCTCGACGGCGTCCTTTTGCGGGACGACGCGGAAGTCGGTGTCCTGCTGCAGCTGCTTGCCGTTAAGCGTGACCGTCGCCTTGGGCGTTGCGGCCAAGCCGGTGTACTGGGCGTTCGCGGCGAACTCCACCGTCGCGGCCGAAAGGTCGGTCGCAGGCCAATCCACCTGGGAGTTCAACGCCGGGTTGCCGCCGTTGACCTTGCCGTCGGACTTCGTCCAGTACGTGCCCCAGCCGTCCTTGTCCGCGCCGACGTTCAGCACGGCGATGGCGTTGGTGGTGTTGGGGTTGTAGCGCGAGACGCCGTCCTGCTTGGCGGGGTCGTAGGCGTTGTTCGCCTTGAAGTCGTCCGCGGAGAGCAGCACGTTGTTGTACACGGTGCCGCCGGATGTCTCGGTGTCGTCGGCGTACATGCCGTACACCAGGCGATCGTTGTACACCAGGCCCGCAACCGCCACGTTATCGTGCACATAGCCGCCGTTGTCGCCCACCAGCGCGCGCTGGCGCATGTTGTCCATGGCCTTCACCGCGCCGGCGTTGTAGCAGCCGTACAGCTCGGGCGTGCCCGAGGCGTTCTGCTGCTCGCCGTCCACGCTCTTCGTGAAGCTCGACAGGTTGCCCGCGATGCCGGAGGCGAAATAGCCGCCGGACTGCGTGATGGTGCCGCCCTCGCCGGTCCAGGTGCCTGCCACGATGGTGCCCAGGTTGCCGCAATACGAGACCGTGCCGTAGCTGCTGCCCACGATGCCGGCCGGGAACGGCTTGGTGGCGCGGCTGCCCAAAATGGTGGCCGCGGAATCGTTGATGCAGCCCGAGATCTGGGTGTACGTGCCCGCGCGGCCCACGATGCCGGCCGGGAACGAGTAGCCGTACACGCTGCCGGAGTTCGTGCAGTTCGTTACCGCAAGCGCGCCCGCGCCCGCCGCCATACCGTCGTCGGAGCCCTCCTGCGTGAAGTTGCCCGAGTACGACGTGGTAGTGGTCTTCGCGCGCAGGCCGCCCACGATGCCGCCCATGCCCGCGGCGTGCGGAGCATCCAGGTAGCCGGAATTCGTGCAACCGTCGATGGACCCGCGGCTGTAGCCCGCGATGCCGCCCACGTTGGAGGACTGCGAGTACACCGTGTTACCGAAGCGGTCGAGGCCGTTGGTCTTGGGCGTGTCGACCTTCACCGAACCCGTGTTGCTGCAGTTCGAGATCGTGCCGTGCGCCGTGCCCGCGGCCTTGTCGACGGTGGAATCCACGTCGCCCGCGCTGCCCACGATGCCGCCGATGTTGATGGCCAGGATGGACTGGTCCTCCCAGTCGGCGTCGGCGGAGTCGGCCTTGTACGGCACGCCCGGCTCGGACACGGAAACCGCGCCCGAATTCGAGACGCCGGTCACGTCGCCCGTGCAGATGCCGGCCACGCCGCCCACGTTCTTGATGGGGAAGACGATGTCGCGCGTCTGGTCCATGGTGTGCGAAACCGTCAACGTGCCCGCGTTGGACACGTTGGAGATGGAGCCCTTCGAGGAGCCCACCAGCACGCCGACGTTCTCGATGGCCTTCGTATTATCGGTGGCGGCGATGGTCAGACTGACCGTTTTGTTGATTTTCACGTTCGAGATGCTCGAGCCCTCGCCCGCCGCACCGATGAGGCCGACGTTTGAGGTTGCACCCTGCGCATCGATCTTCACGTTGATGATCTCATGGTTCTTGCCGTCGAACGCGCCGTCGAACGTGCGGCCGCCCTGGCCGCCCACGGGCAACGCATCCTGGCTGAAGAAGTTCAGGTCGCCGCCCAGTTCGACGGTTTTGCCCTTGAACGAGTCGGCGGTCGCGCCCGCCTGGCTCTCGTCGGCGGACCCGTTCACCAGGTTGGCGAACGCGTTCCACTGACCGGGCGTCTTGATGACGTACGTCGACCCCGTGGCGTTTTTGTACCACGAATAGTCGACGGTGAAGGAGTTCGCGATGGCGATCGCCGGAACGGCGACAAGGGCAACGGCCGCAGCCAGCACGGCCGCTATCGCCTTTCGCGAGAACCTCCTCCCTTTCTTCGCATGCACAGCCGTCGAGCCGCGCGATGGCGGCTGTGCATGCTGCCGCGTTTCGTGCATATGCTGCACTCCTTTCCTTCCCTTTCCGATTCAAAATCGTGCTGCTATATCAGCGACGTCGGCCTTGCCTGTCGTCGATACCAAAGAGCCGCCTGCCCGGCGCCAGCCACCACGGCCGCCGCGCCCAAGGGGCCGGCGTATTTCTTGAAGGGGTTGTCATGCTCCACCGTGCGCTCCACCTCCGAAGCATTCGAGTTGGGAATCTGGTACACCGAGTACGCCGGAGCGCCCGAGCCGGAGTCGCCTGCGGAGGCCTGCGCGCCCGTGTCAGCCTGCCCGGCCGAACCCGATTGCGCGCCCTCGGCGGCGTTGTCGGCCGCATCGGAGCCGCCCTGCACGTCCGTGCCTCCCTGGTTGCCCTTGGCCATGCCCGAGCCTGTGCCGCTCCCCTCGTCGCCCGAGCCGGCGCCGTCGCCGGTGGTCGCGCCGTTGGAGATGCCGCCACCGCCCGGCTGATTGTCTTCGTTGTTCGACCCGCCCGGGTTTTCGCCGTTCCCGGGCTGCACCGGGGGACCGCCTGCCAGCACCACGTACAGCGTGTTGATCCACTTGATTTGGAACTGCGACGTGCCGCCATCGGGCGTGGAGCCAAACAGCAGGCGGAAGCGCGTCGCCTCGGTCATGTCGAAGTTCGGGTCGGTGCCGGCGTTTTTGATCTCGTTGCTCTCGAACGCGATGATCGGGTACACCTGCACGGCGCCCGCATAACTTCCGATGTCGATGTTAGGGAAGTAGTAGCGGTTCGTATCGAAGATGAACGCCGAGCTGACGGGCCGGTCGATGTTGTCCGCCGTCCCGAAGTTCAGCTGCGACATGCCCGCGATGTTCACGCCCGCGTCCTCGAGCAGCGTCGACAGGGCCACGCCGCGCCCGGTCATAGTGTAGTAGGCGCTATCGCTGAGCGCGGTATAGGTGGCGGTCACCGAGCCCATGCCCTCAAGCTGCTCAAGCGAGTACTCCTTGTTGATGACGAAATGCTCGTCGGAGTCGTCGTGCAAGTCGGCGGGCGGGTCCTCCTCGTAGTACGCCTTGACCTTGATGGAGCTTTGCGGGTGGTAATCGTCCCGCACCTCCCCGCCGGTGGGGTCCTTCGTGTTGACCGTGGCGCCGCCCGTCACCGTGGCGCCGCCATGGCCTGCGGCGCTGGCGCAGTAAATCGACGCTATGCCGTAGCGCGACGGGCGGAACAGGCCCGTGGTCTGGTCGATGGCGGCGATGGTGTCGCCTACGTACCATGCGACATCGGCGATATCGCCGGTTTGCGAGGCGATGGAGCCGTTTTTCGTCGAGTACGTTTGGGTGGCGCCCGTTGCCGGGTCCACCACGTCGACCAGGGCGTAGAACTGGGCCGTAGCCGTGGACAGATCCTGCTCAAGGACGTAGGGGCCCGACAGCGCCTCCCCATCGGGGCCCGCGATGCGGACACCGGACACGTAGCGCGCATCGGTTTGCCCGGTCACCTCAACGTAGATCGTGCAGGCAAGCGGCGAGCCGCCCTGCGTGTTCGCCGTGGCAGTGGCCGTCACGGCCACAATGCCGTCGCCCACCGCGGTCAGGATGCCGCCGGGCGAGATGGTGGCGATGGAGGGATCGGACACCGACCAGCTGACGTAACTTTGGTTCGCCACGCTCGTGCCGTCGTTCCACCAGGCCACGTTGTCGAACCACAGCGTGCCGCCCTTCGTGGAGATGCGCTGGGCGATGGCCGAGCTGGGGCTGGATGCGACGCCGACCGTGGCGCCCAACTCATGCGACCAGATGGAAACATCGGCGATGTAGGGCTGTTGCGCAGGCTGGGAAGGCGACGTCGGAGCGGTGACCGACCCGCCGGAAGAGCCCGACCCCGCATCGGCGCCGAATGCATCAGGTGCGGGCATCAGCCCCGCAGCCAGCGAAAGGCTCAGCAGCACCGCCGCCAAGCATCCAAGCCCCTTATCCTTTAGCCAAGCCATCGTGCGAAGCGTCCCCTTAATTCTTCTCGTCCGCGTTTATTCACGCGTAGCTATAAACTACGTCTTTTGTATTCTATAGCAGGATGGCTATATTTCAATGCGCGTATATTCTTGTTAATGATTATTTGCGAATAAAAATAGGATACAGCACGAAGAGCCCTTCGCTCCCGATCTTTCACCACCCAAAATCCCTATTGCTTTACTGCGGTAGAGTGCTAAAGTGATTTCATCGTATCCGCATGGCGCTGTCGCATGCCCGATAGGCATCGGGCATGCGACAGCGCGCCGGCCTGCCAGCGCGGTCGGCACGCTGAAAGGAACGCCCATGGGCAACCAACCGAACGAAGGCGGCGCGCAGCAAGCGCCCGCCGTCGGCCTCAAGCGCACGCTCGGCCTGCGCGAGGCCATCACCATCACCGCCGGTACCGTCATCGGCGTCGGCCTATTCACCACCGGCGGCAACGTCGTCGGCGAGATGGGGCCGTTCGTGGTCCTGGCCACGGCGCTCGCGGCGCTCATCAGCATCTATCCGGCGCTCATGTACGGCGAGATGGGCGCGGCGCTGCCCTTCGCCGGCGGCACGTACCAGTACGCGTCGCTGGGCCTGGGCCGCCCTGCGGGCTTTCTGGCCGGATGGAACTTCATCATGTCGCTCATTGCCGTCACCGGCGGCGAGGCGCTGGCGTTCAGCTACTACTTCAAGACCATCTTCCTGGCGTTCGGCATCGAGCTTCCCGTCGACGACGTGGTCATCGCCATCATCGCGCTGGTCGCGTTCATCATCGCCAACGTGCGCGGCGTGGAGCTGACGGGCAAGCTGCAGAACGGCTTCATGTTCTTCTTCTGGGGCGTGGCCGCCATCTGGTTCCTCACCATGATCCCCAACGTGCAGCTGCCGAACTTCGTGACCGCGCCCGACTTCATGGGCGACCTGGGCACCGGCGGGTTCATCGCCGCTGTCGCTATGATCTGGTGGTGCTTCGCCGGCTTCGAGACGTGCTGCGCCATGGGCGAGGAGATCCGCCACCCGCAGATCAACATCCCCCGCGCCATGATGCTCTCGCCGTTCATCATCTTCGTGGTGAACGCCCTGTTCCAGTGGTTCCTCGTGGGCATCGTGCCCGCCGACGGGCTTGCCGCCGTGGCCGAGTCCTCCGCGCCCTACGCCGAGGCCATGATGGGCGCCGGCATCCTGGGCCTGCCGCTTGCGTTGCTGGCGCTGGGTGTGGCGTTCGGCGGAGACTTCTCCACCTTGAACGCTTCCATCGCGGTGCCGCCGCGCTATCTGTTCACCATGGCCCGCGACGGCAGCCTGCCGGCCGTGTTCGCCAAGCTGCACCCGAAGTATCGCACGCCTTACGTGGCCGTCATCACGCTCGGCGTGCTCACGGTGGCGCTGGTTGCCACCAGCACGCTGGACTACATCGCGTCGCTGTCGCTGTTCGCCGACCTGTTCTACTACGTCATCGGCATGGTGGCGTGCCTGGGCCTGCGCCGCAAGCTGCCCGACCTGAAGCGCCCGTTCAAAGTGCGCGGCATGGTGCCCGGCGCGGTGATCAGCATCGTCATCTATCTGGTCATGATGACGCAGCTTGACACGGACGCCCTAGTCACCGGCGTGATCTACTGCGTGGTGGGCCTTGTCATCTACGCAGTGTGTGCGAAGGTGTACGGCACGCGCACCATCGACGTGAACGCCGTGCAGGACACCAGCGAGCCCACCCCCGCCGAGCGCGCCAAGATGGACCGCGAGTTCCACATCTGGATCGCCGCAGCCGCCATCGGCTGCGCGCTGGTGGCCCTGCTCTACCTGCTGCCCAACGCGCTGGGATAGGGCAGCGAATGCATGCGACGCTTGAACACAAAAGTACGGGACGGCACTTGGCGGCGGCACCCTTAACACCGCCAAGCGCTTCACCCCTTACTCGCAATAAAGTTATCGCTTGCCAACGGCTTTACCAGCGCTAATGCACGAATCGGGAAATAGCATCGGCCTAATTCTGCACTTTTTCGCAAATAGAAATCGCCATAAACTGCACTTTTCAGCAAATAGCGCGAATACACAGGAGGCTATCGCCGACGCACCCCGCAAAACGCCCCGAAACCGACAACGGCCCGTTGGCCTGCCCCACGCAGGC
>ERZ1034928.304-NODE-304-length-27074-cov-6.447093_pt1 | contig 27074 bp, 20 predicted proteins | sample MGYA00520627_ERZ1034928 | MGnify/ENA primary metagenome ERZ1034928 (study PRJEB33766, sample SAMN09781755) | gut metagenome | biome: gut microbiome | host: Homo sapiens | place: Madagascar | study: EMG produced TPA metagenomics assembly of the PRJNA485056 data set... | reverse complement strand
GCCACTAGAACAGACTGCTATCCACAAGGATGTTGCCTGTTATGTCGAAAGTGCTTATAAAGAAAAAGCCCGCCCGGAAACGGCATACACTACAAAAACAAGTTCGTTTATCCGCCAGAACCAGTTCAAGCAGTCACACATATTCAAATATGAACATACTGACAAAGATGGATATATTGAACTGAACGATACTTTCATCAATGACAGGATACAGTTAAAAGAATATCTTCTCAATATCTTAAAGCAGATCAAATAGTTCTGGAACATACATAAAACAATAAATACCCACTGATGAATATTCATCAGTGGGTATTTTACATTTTATAAAAAACAAGCTTTGATTATTCTTCTACTGGAGCTTCAACAACTTCTTCTGTCTCTTCCGGAACTGGAAGTAATGCCTTTACGCTCAGGCTGATCTTCTTCTCTTCCGGCTTGAAGTCAACAACCTTAGCTTCAATCTCATCACCAATCTTATATACATCTTCTGGCTTTGCAACGTGATCGTATGAAATCTGTGAAACATGCAGTAATGCATCAACGCCTGGCTCTAATTCAACGAATGCACCAAAGTCAGTCATACGTGCAACTTTACCTGTTACAACTGTTCCAACAGCATATTTCTCTTCTGCATTTAACCATGGGTTTGTCTCATCAAACTTTAAGCTTAATGCGATCTTGTCACCATTGATGTCCTTGATGAATGCCTTAACAGTATCACCAACCTTGAACATCTTCTTAGGGCTTTCTACTCTGCCCCATGACATCTCTGAAATATGAAGAAGTCCATCAGCACCACCGAGGTCAATGAATGCACCGAAATCTGTTACATTCTTTACTGTACCTTCTACTGTCATGCCAACTTCAATCTTTTCGAATAATTCTTTTGCAGCTGCAGCTTTTCTCTCAACAATCAGTTTCTTTCTGTTACCAATGATTCTTCTCTTCTTAGGATTGAACTCTGTAAGCTGGAATTCAATATCCTGGTCTAAGTACTTATCAAGGTTCTTTTCATATAAGTCAGATACAAGACTTGCTGGAATGAAGATTCTTGTCTCTTCGTAAAGAACATTTAAGCCGCCATTTACAACCTGAACAACCTTACCTGTAAGAATGTCACCATTGTTAAATGCTTCTTCTAACTTCTCGTTTACTTTCTCTGCTGCAACTCTCTTGTATGAAAGAGCTACCTGTCCTTCACCATCATTTGTCTTGATAACCTTAACAGTGATTGGATCCCCAACTTTTACCAACTCTGTTAAATCGACATTTGGAGTGTTTGTATATTCATTTCTGGTAATGATACCGTCTGACTTATACTTAATATCAACTACAATCTCATCCGGCTTAACACCGATAATTGTACCGTCGATAATCTCTCCCTGTCTGATTGACGCCTTGCTTTCATCATTTTCTAACATCTGTTCAAAACTTAACTCTGCCATGCTACTATGAACCTCCTTAATAATATAATTTGGGGTAGATGCCCCCGCAGTAATACCTACCCTACTAACGGATTCAAAAGTAGTCAAATCCAAATCAACGAGTGTCTGTATATAGTAAGTATTCTCACATTCTTGTTTACTAATATCATATAGCTTCTGAGTATTAGAACTGTTTCGACCACCTATAATGATCATAGCATCTACAGTCTTTGCAATATCCCTTGCTTCCGTCTGTCGAACTGCCGTTGCATTACAGATTGTCTCATGAACAACCACATTATACAATTTTTTTCGAATAATATCAACAATATCTTTAAATTTATTCTTATTAAAGGTGGTTTGTGATACTAAACTGAAGTTAATATGCTCAAAATCCGGCTCATTTTCTATATTTTTCACCAAATTTTCCGCTTCTGAAACGCTTTGTACTGTATATGATTTCGTTTCACACCAGCCAATTATACCCTCAACTTCCGGATGATCTTTATTTCCAACAATGATTATTCGGTTCCCTTTTTGGCTCTCATCCTGTACGATCGTATGGATTTTTTTCACAAACGGACAGGTTGCATCTACCACATTGACATGTCTGGCTTCTAACTGTTCCATGACATCTTTTGATACTCCATGCGACCGGATAATAACCGTTTCATCTTCCTGCTGATCAAGCTCTGCAAGATCTTCGATCACCAATACTCCCTTTTTTCTCAGATCCTCGATTACTTCTTCATTATGAATGATCGGGCCATAGGTATATACATGCTGTTTCCCGGCTTCTTTATACGCTGTATCAACGGCACGTTGTACCCCAAAACAGAATCCGGCCGACTTTGCTAATATAATTTCCATATTTTGTCCATACTCCGGTTTTATTTTTCTGCGATGCTGATGATCTTAGCTACAACCTCATCGATACCAAGATCTGAGCTGTCAAGATATACAGCATCATCTGCCTGCTTTAACGGCGCGATTGGACGTTCCATATCCTGTTTGTCCCTTGTAATAATATCAGCTTCAATCTTATCAATATCCGGTGTTTCACCCTTTGCTATCAATTCATCGTATCTTCTCTTTGCACGAACTACAGAAGAAGCAGTCAGATAGATCTTTACTTCTGCATTTGGAAGAATGTTTGTACCGATATCCCTACCATCCATAACAACATCATTTTCTCTTGCAAGCTTTCTCTGAAGATCTAACAGTTTTTCTCTTACACATGGGATAGCAGATGATTTGGATGCCATGTTACCCACTTCTTCTTTTCTGAGACTTCCGGTTACGTTCTCACCATTCAGATATACCTGCTGTGCATGATCTTCATAACAGATTGTGATCTCAATCCCTGTTATCTCATTAGCAACTGCATCTACATCCGTTACATCGATCTTTGCATTCAATAATGCAAGTGCAACTGCACGATACATTGCTCCGGTATCTACATAGATATATCCGAGTTTTCCTGCTACCAATTTTGCTATTGTACTTTTTCCTGCTCCTGCAGGTCCATCAATTGCTATATTCATTTTTTCTCTCCTTTTATCTATTTACTTTATTAACTTTCTTCTGAGCATGCAAGTCCTGCCAGATATCCGGTCGACCATGCGATCTGCAGATTAAATCCGCCCGTCAGTGCATCTACATCCAGCACCTCCCCTGCAAAATACAGGTGATCTGCAAGCTTCGATTGCATCGTTGAAGGATCAACCTCTTTTACATTGACACCGCCTTTTGTAATGATTGCCTCATCAAAGCCGCGAAGCCCCTGAAACGAAAGCGTAAAATGTTTGAGTACGGTTACTAAATTCTTCCGTTCTTCCTTTGTGATCGAATTCACCTTCTTATATGGATCGATTTCTGAACGTTTTATAACTACATCGATCAGTTTGACAGGAAGCAGATCACCAAGCGAATTATGAAAATCTTTATTTGTATATTTACTAAAATCCCGAAGAATACGATCATCCAGCATTTCTTCCGTCATTGCAGGCTTCAGATCGATATACATACTTAAATCTTTATCCAGATATTTATGAAGATATGCAGATGCCTTTATTACCAGAGGGCCGCTGATGCCAAAATGTGTAAACAAAAGTTCTCCCTGTTCTTCAAACAGACACTTTTTACCACATTTTATCACAAGCTCTACATTTTTTAATGATAGTCCCATAAGTTCTTTGCAAAATTCATTCTTTAATTCAAATGGAACAAGTGATGGTAAAGGCACTTTGATCGCATGACCGGCACTCTCTGCAAACCGGTAACCATCTCCGGTCGATCCGGTAAGCGGATACGATATCCCGCCGGTTGTTATGACGACTGCATCTCCATACACATCTTTCTTTCCATGTGCCGTCTTGATCTGTATGCCTTTTACTACCTGATCTTCTATAATAAGCTTCTGAACTTCCGTCTGTAGTTCTACTGTAATCTCCTGATTTCGGTTTAATTTCGTTTTTAATACTCCGATCACGTCAGATGAATGATCGCTGACCGGAAATACACGATCTCCGCGTTCTACCTTTGTCTTTAGTCCAAGTTTCTCAAAGAAATCAATCGTCATCTGATTATCAAAGGTATAAAACGAACTGTACATGAATTTACTGTTTGTTGTCACCGACTGAAAAAAGCGGTCTGCATCCCCTGCGTTTGTCAGGTTGCATCTCCCCTTACCTGTAATGAATAACTTCTTTCCAAGGCGATCATTCTTTTCAAATAATACAACCTCGCAGCCATTTTCCGCAGCTGTGATCGCAGCCATCATGCCGGCCGCACCACCACCGACTACTATTATTTTTTTCATTGCATCATCCTCTTTAAACCTTCATTCGATATAGTCACTAACAGTCTGTAGCTTTCTTTTAACTGTAGCTCCGGGGTGATATGGTCAATCGAACGTCCGTCTTCCTTTGCCAGAATGATATTCATATTATAACTTCTTCTGAAATCAAGTTCTTTTAATGTCTTGCCGACCCATTCCGGTCGAACCGAGATCTCTGCTACATTGACGTTATCCGAAATCTCAAAGAATTCCAGAAAATTACTGCATAAGAGCTTTCTTGCAACATTGATTCCGGCATCCTTTTCCGGATAGATAACTTTATCCGCTCCGATCTTGGACAGGATCTTTGCTGCTTCATCGTTATTCGATTTAGCAAGAATATATGGAACGCCCAGTTCTTTTGCTGTTATGATCGTCATTGCACTGGCTTCCAGATTATCACCCATTGCAACTACAACACCATCCATATTCTCAAGTCCTGCTTCTTTCAGACTCTCTGTCTCACATACATTAACCGTCACTGCACATGTAACCTGTGATGAGATCCGCTTCACACATTCAGGATTACTGTCGATTGCCAGAACCTGCGCACCGGACTCCATCAAAGTAAGGGCAACATTCGTTCCAAATCGTCCAAGCCCTACTACCGCAAATGATTTTTTCATACTTTCCTCCTTATCCAACGATCACATCTTCTTCCGGATAATGAAGAAGCCGATGCTTTCCGTTTTGTGTATTAAATGCTACCACCATAGATATCGGTCCAACTCGTCCAATATACATACAGATTATAATAATGATCTTTCCTGCCGTGTTCAAAACAGGAGTCAGATTTCTGGATAAGCCAACTGTGCAGACGGCACTTGCCACTTCATACAGAGCATCCAGCAGATTCACATCATTTGTAGCCAGCAATAATATCGTCATAATAAATATCGTACTCATACTTAAGAATACAATTGCAACTGCTTTTTTTACAACGGATACCGGAATGCTTCTCTTGAAAACCTCTGTATCCTCATGGTTTCTGATCATGGCAGCAAAGGTATAGAAAATAACTGCGATGGTTACGGTCTTCATTCCTCCTGCCGTTCCAACCGGAGAACCGCCAATCATCATAAGAAGCACTCCAAAGAAAGCTGTCACCGGTCGAAGTGCCACCTGAGATACTGCAGCAAATCCCGCCGTACGGAATGTTACCGACTGAAAAAAAGCATTTAATATCCGGTCTTTTTCGGATAAATTACCAAGAGTGTCCGGATTGGAACGTTCAAGGAAATAGATAACAATTGTACCGCCGATCAATAACAGCAATGTCATAAAAATCGCGATCTTCGTCTGCAAATGAACGCCATTCCATGCCGACCGGATACTGCATCTCTTTGTACGGATTCTTCGAAACGCTTCAACCGTATCCCACCATACAATAAATCCGATTCCGCCCATAATGATCAGAAACGACGTATTCAGCATCATCAAAAGATTGGAATGATATGAAATCAGACTGTCCGCACCCATAATGTCGATACCGGCATTACAAAATGCTGAAACAGCATGAAATACCGAAAACCAGATTCCCTTTAAAAATCCGTATTCTCTGCAATAATAAAAACTGTAAATAAGTGCTCCGATCCCTTCGATCAGAAATGTTCCTTTTATTACTTTTATCGTAAACTTCAAAAGTCCCTGCTTGCTGTTCAGGTTAAATGCATCCTGCAACAGCATTGTACTTTTCAAGGTTATCTTCATTCTTAATAACAACATAAACAGTGTGATGATCGAAACGATTCCGAGTCCGCCGATCTGGATCAAAATTAATATCACACCTTTACCAAACAAACTCCAATAGGAAAATGTATCAACGACTACCAGACCTGTCACACATACGGACGTCGTCGATGTAAACGCAGCCGTCAGAAGATCTGTCCATGTTCCGTTTGCAGATGCAATCGGCAATGATAATAATATCGTTCCTACAATAACTGTAATCAGAAAGCCCAGTGCTATAATTCTCGTTGTTGTAAGATAATTCCGGTTCACATATTTCTTCTTATTCATAATATTTTCCTAGACCTCTACTCAAAACAATCCCCTGCCTCTGCTATATCTGACAGATAACAAAATTCATGATATAAACATGGGAAGATACAGACCGGATACCACCAGTCTGCTCTTCCCATAGTATACCTGCATATGTCATTTTTCAAACGACATAACACTTTATAATCTTATACCGGATATGCCTTATCCTCTTTGTTTACAAGTGTTGCATCAACCTTTGTCTTCTTTGCTTCTCTTAACTTGAAGAAATCAACAGCAACCTGTGGGAACAATGCATATGTTAATACATCTTCATCCTGTTCCTTGTACTGGATCATTTCTTTCTCGATCTTACCAAGCTCATTTTCAAGAAGATCAGCAGGACGACATGTGATAGGCTCCTGATCACCGATTACTTTCTTTCTAACTTCTGGGTCAACCGGCTTTACAGACTGACCATACTCACCAGCAACAAGTGCCTTTGCTTCCTTTGTACACATCTTGTATCTCTCGCCTGTAACAACATTTAATACAGCCTGAGTACCAACGATCTGACTGGATGGTGTAACAAGAGGTGGTTCACCGAAATCTTTACGAACTCTAGGAACTTCTTCCAGAACCTGTTCAAACTTGTCTTCTGCGTTCATTTCCTTTAACTGTGATACAAGGTTTGATAACATACCACCTGGTACCTGATATAATAATGTCTTAACATTAACACCAAGAACCTTTGGATTCAGAAGACCGGACTTAATCCATTCTTCTCTTAATGGTCTGAAGTAATCAGCGATCTCAGCGAGAAGGTTCTGATCAAATCCAGGATCATATGGTGTGCCTTCAAATGTCTTAGCCATAACTTCTGTTGCAGGCTGGCTTGTACCAAGTGCTAATGGTGAGATTGCTGTATCAATGATATCACATCCTGCTTCAACAGCCTTCATGTATGTCATGGAAGCTACACCTGATGTATAGTGTGTGTGAAGCTGGATTGGAAGGGAAGAACCTTCCTTTAATGCCTGAACAAGCTCTGTTGCCTTATATGGAACAAGAAGACCTGCCATATCCTTGATACAGATAGAATCTGCACCCATATCCTCAATTCTCTTAGCCATATCTTTCCAGTAATCAAGTGTATAAGCATCACCTAATGTATAGGAAAGTGCAACCTGTGCATGTCCTTTTTCCTTGTTACATGCTTTAACAGCAGTTTCAAGGTTTCTGATATCATTTAAGCAGTCGAAAATTCTGATAATGTCAATACCGTTTGCGATTGACTTCTGAACAAAATATTCAACTACATCATCTGCATAATGACGGTAACCAAGAATGTTCTGACCTCTGAATAACATCTGAAGCTTTGTATTCTTAAAACCATCTCTTAATTTTCTAAGTCTCTCCCATGGATCTTCCTTAAGGAATCTGAGACATGCATCGAATGTAGCACCACCCCAGCACTCAACAGAATGATATCCAACCTTATCCATCTTATCGATGATTGGAAGCATCTGTTCTGTTGTCATACGGGTAGCGATCAGTGACTGATGCGCATCACGTAATACAGTTTCGGTAATCTTAACCGGTTTCTTTTCTGCCATTTCGAACCTCCTGAATATATTCTCATATGATTATGATCATTACTGTACATTAAAGATTGCAAGGAATGTTCCTGCTGCAACTGCTGTACCGATAACACCTGCAACATTTGGTCCCATTGCATTCATCAGAAGGAAGTTCGTAGGATCATACTGGGAACCTACCTTCTGAGAAACTCTGGCTGCCATAGGTACGGCAGATACACCGGCTGAACCGATCAGCGGATTAACCTTACCCTTTGTTACCAGACACATTAACTTACCAAATAATACACCGGCTGCTGTACCGAATGCAAATGCGATCAGACCAAGTAATACGATCTTTAAAGTACTGATCTTTAAGAAAGCTTCTGCACTTGTACTTGCACCAACAGATGTACCAAGTAAGATAACTACGATATACATCATAGCATTGGATGCTGTCTCTGTAAGCTGTTTTACAACACCACACTCACGGAACAGGTTACCTAACATCAGCATACCAACCAGTGGTGCTGTTGTAGGAAGGATCAGAACAACTACGACTGTAACGATAATTGGGAAAAGAATCTTTTCCAGCTTGGTTACAGGACGAAGCTGTGGCATTCTGACCAGACGCTCTTTCTTTGTTGTAAGTGCTTTCATAATAGGTGGCTGGATGATCGGAACCAGTGACATATAAGAATATGCTGCTACTGCGATTGGTCCAAGTAATGTACCACCCATTCCAAGTTTACCGGCAAGGAAGATAGATGTAGGACCATCTGCACCACCGATAATAGAAATAGCTGCTGCTTCCTTACCATTGAATCCCATCAGGAAAGCAAGGAAATATGCGCCGTAGATACCGAACTGTGCTGCAGCTCCAAGAAGAAAGCTTGCAGGGTTTGCAATCAACGGGCCAAAATCTGTCATGGCACCTACACCCATGAAGATCAGTGAAGGAAGAATACTCCATTCATCCAACATGTAGAAGTAATGTAATAATCCGCCTTCTGCCATTATATCTGGAAACATGTTAACAAGTAACATACCAAATGAGATTGGTACCAGAAGAAGTGGCTCAAAACCAAACTTAATTGCAAGGAACATGAAAACGAACGCTACAAGGATCATAACGTAATTTTTCCAGTCAAGACTTGCAAAACCTGTCTGATTCGCTAAATTTGACAATACGTCAACTATACTACTCATTTAGTCGTTCCTCCTATCAGATTTATACAAGTACAGCATTAGTTCAGAGTTGCTAATGTGTCTCCTGCTTCAACAGTTGCACCTGATGCAACGTCGATGCTTGCTACTGTACCATCTTCCGGAGCAACAACTTCGTTTTCCATCTTCATAGCTTCAAGGATCAGGATAACCTGTCCCTTCTTTACAGCGTCACCAACTTTTGCCTTAACATCAAGGATCTTTCCAGGCATTGGAGAAGCAACCTTAATGGAACCTGCGCCTGCTGACTTAGCTGCCGGTGCTGGTGCCGGTGCTGCTGGTGCCGGTGCTGCTACAGGAGCTGCTGCAACTGGTGCTGCTACAGGGGCAACGCCACCTGCTAATTCTTCAACTGAAACATCATATGATGTGCCATTTACTGTAATTCTATAATTCTTCATCGATATATCCTCCTATTATTATCTCTTAATACGTCTGATCGGACGTGTCACAAGCTTATCTTTGCTTGGATACGTTGTATATGCATTCTGTCCTGCTGATGCAGCAGCAACTGCGGCTGTGATAACTGCAACCAGTTCAGAATCATTCATTACGCTTTCACCTGTTTCTGTCTTAACGATGTCAACGATCTGTCCTGCCGGTGCAGATCCTGCATCTTCTGCCTTTGTCTCAGCAACAGGCTCTGTCTTAGCTGCTTCTGCTGCTTTTTTAGCTGCCTTCTTGACTGCTTTTGCTTCTTTATCAAAGAAGCCGGGAACAAATTTTAACAGATAGATGATAAATGATATAAAGATAAGAACACAGAATACAGTTGCCATACCGATCAGGGTATTGGTTCCGGCTGCTTTCATCTTATCTTTAAATGTCATGTTTGCTGCAATCTCAACATCAGTTGACTTATATGGGTACATACCCTGTGAAGAAAGGGCTTCATCAGCCTGCTCTTCACTGTAACCATACTGGTTCATTAACTGATATCTCTGTAAGTTATATGTTGCACTGTTATCTACGAATGTTACCTTGATCAATGCCTCTTTTTCTGTACAGTCAGCATAAAGAGTTACGATTACATTTCCTTCTGTCTCTGTAATCTTGTATTCACCTGTAAAATCTTTAAACTCACCGCACTCATCACCGATATTACGGAATGACTTGACTGCTTCTATCTCATTTTCAGAAACCCCTGCATCCTCGCCTGCTTCTATAACATAGTTATAGGTCTCATCTGCGCTTGCATATTTCTGATATGTCTCACAGGCATCTTTTGCTACCTGAGCGATCTCCTGATCGTTATAAGCAAATTTTACTCCGTTATCATCAGAAGCACTACATCCGGCAAACATAAAAGTAACAGCTAACATAGAAACTATTAATAATAATTTTTTCTTCATTTAGTTGTCACTCCTTTTATATAGTACCGTGTTTCTTATAAGGTCTCATCTCTTCCTTTGAAAGGAGCATCTGGATCGCTGCGATCACTCTCTTTCTTGTAGCATCAGGCTCAATGATATCATCAATATATCCTCTGGATGCTGCTGAAGCTGCTCCTGAAAGGGCTGCAACATATTCTGCTTTCTTTTCCTTGATGAATGCAAGCTTGTCATCTGCTGCTGCAAGCTCATCTTCATACATGATCTTAACTGCCATCTCAGGATCCATAGTACCGATCACTGCATCTGGCCATGCGTATACCATATCTGCTCCGATTGCCTTGGAGTTCATAACTGTATATGCTGTTCCATAAGCCTTGTCCATAACAACTGTAACCTTTGGAACGGTTGCATCTGCATATGCATTTGTAAGCTTTGCAAGAGCCTTTGAGATTGTCTTCTCTTCTTCAACTGTTGCAGCAAAGCCTGTTACATTTACAAGTGTAAGAACAGGAATGTTAAATGCATCACAGAAATCTACAAATTCTTCTGCCTTATATGCGCCTGCTGTTGTGATCGTATCTTCCTGATTACCAACACAGCCAACTGTGATACCATCCATACGGATCAGGGCTGTAACAACATCTCCTGCATATTCCTTCTTCATCTCAAGTACAAGAGAATCATCAGCGATATTCTGGATCACTGCTCTTGGATCATTCTTGTAAGAATCAAGATTTGGGATAATTCTGTTTGGATTGTCATTTGCAGAAGCTTCCTTGTCGTCCAGATTGCAGCTTGGAAGAACTTCAACCAGTGCACGGATCATACCAAGTAATTCTTCTTCTGTCTCAAATACACCATCTACATTTGCTGTATTCTCACTTACATAATCAGCTGCGGAAGTATCTAACTTTGTAATATTGTTCTCTGCTAAAGCGTTTGGAGAATTTACAAATAACTTTGCACCTTCCTTCGTCATGAAAGTGAAGTCTGATAATGATGGAACAAGGGAAGCACCGCCGCCACATGCACCAAAAACAGCTGTGATCTGAGGAATAACACCTGAAGCCATAACCTGCTTGCCATATACTTCACCAAATGCATTCAGTGCATCTGTAGCTTCCTGAAGTCTGAGTCCTGCACAGTCGATCATACCGATGACAGGTGCACCCATCTTCATAGCCATATCATAAATTTTTGCAATCTTCTTAGCATGCATCTCACCAACAGAACCGCCTAAAACTTTAGCGTCCTGACTGTATACATACACTAAATTGCCATTGATAACACCATATCCGGTGATAACACCATCTTTTGGAGTATCCTTATCCTGAATGTTAAAATCAGTATTTCTTGCTTTCACATAAGCACCGATTTCAACAAAGCTTGCGTCATCAAGCAATGCATTAATTCTATCGCTTGCTGACAGGGTGAGTTTGTTGCTCATTTCTAGCCCTCCATTAAATTTATTTTTAGGAGTTACATAAAAGTAATTCCAAATTTATGCCGATTTTATTGTAAAGCCTTTACGAATTTATTTCAAGTAAAATTATCATTACGACACAGTTTTTTCAGCACTTTTTAACAATCGAACATCCCTGCTATTTTTACTTAAAAAACAAAAGGAGAAAGTGGAAGTAATTGTCAGAAAATACCCCATTTTCCCCATAATTGTCTGTTTTGTGGTTAGTTGTTCATAACTATACAGCTTTTAATTTTATATTAATCCTTCAGGACATTTTTGTTTGATACCAGATAATCGATCAGTGAAATGATCGTTAATACAAGTGCAGCATAGATCAGCACCTGTTCGATTACAAATATCACTTTTCCACCAAGATTACCGATCAGGAAACAAACCATGACCATCTGGACAACAGTCTTTAATTTGCCCCAGATACCAGCCGCAATAACAACACCCTTTTCTGCTGCGATCAGCCGGAATCCGCTGATGATAAATTCTCTCGCAATGATGATAATAACGATCCATGCAGGAATCCGTCCCTGATCGACCAGTGCGATCATTGCAGAACATACCAGAAGCTTGTCTGCTAACGGATCCATGAATTTTCCAAATGTTGTGACCAGATTACATCTTCTTGCGATCTGTCCATCTAATGTATCCGTGATCGCTGCAGCGATAAAGATACCAAGCGCAATCCATTTGGCTGCTGCAAAATCAAGATACATAAACACAACAAAAAATGGAATCATTATAACTCTCAATATTGTTAATTTGTTTGGTAAATTCATTCTATCATCTCCCCTGTCAGATCATATTCATTTGCATCTGTGATCCGAACCTGTACAAAGGTGCCGGACATCAACTCATACGGTGCATCAACAAATACCATACCATCTACATCGGGCGCATCCCGATAAGTTCTTCCGACATATACATCGTCTTCTGCAACATAGCCTTCGATCAGTACTGTAAGGCTCTTGCCAAGCAGCTCCTGATTCTTGTCGTATGATACTTCCTGCTGCAATGCCATTATATCATCCCGCCATTTTTCTGCAACCTCATTTTCAATCTGATCAGGAAATGATGCTGCCGGAGTTCCTTCCTCCGGTGAATATGTAAACACACCCAGGCGGTCAAATTCCGACTCATTCACAAACTCCATAAGCGCTTCATGATCCGCTTCTGTTTCACCGGGAAATCCTGCGATCAGCGTTGTACGGATCGCAATATCAGGCATCCGGATCCGAAGCTTTGCGATCAATTCTACAATATCCTTTTTACAGGTACGTCTTCCCATGCGTCGCAATACAGGATCTTCTGAATGCTGGATCGGTATATCGAGATAATGACAGACTTTTTCTTCCTCCGCGATCGTATCGATCAGCTCGTCTGTGATCTCCTCCGGATAGCAGTACATCAAACGTATCCACTGGATTTCCTCGATCTTGCAGAGTTCATGTAATAATTTCGGAAGTGTCTTTTCACCATACAGATCCACTCCATAGAGTGTTGTTTCCTGTGCAACAAGGATCAGTTCTTTTACTCCCTGTAAAGCAAGCTCTTTTGCAGATGCCAGAAGCTGTTCCATCGGAATACTTCTGTACTTTCCTCTGATATATGGAATCGCACAATAAGTACACATCTTGCCACAGCCTTCTGCGATCTTTAAATATGCCATTGAAGCTCCGGTTGTAACGATACGTCCGCCAACTGCCTCCGGCATATAATTGATATCTGTAACAAAGGAATGTTCTTCTTCAGATCCGATTGCATCCACGATCGCATCATAATTTGCAGCTCCGACAATTGTATCAATCTCCGGCAGTTCTGCAAGAATATCGTCCTTATACCGCTGTGACAGGCAGCCGGTAACGATCAGCTTCTTTAATGATTCTGTCTTCTTCAGCTCTCCGTATTCTATTATCGTATTAATACTTTCTTCCTGCGCATCTTTGATAAATGCACAGGTATTGATAACAACTGCCTCTGCCTCATGTTCATCATTTGTGATCTCATGTCCTGCCTTATGCAGAAGTCCGAGCATTACCTCACTGTCCACAAGGTTCTTATCGCAGCCCAATGATACCATCAATACTTTCATATATGTTCTTTCCTCAGGTTATTTTATATTGATCGAATCTACACAGTTATGCATAAGCATTGCGATCGTCATAGGACCAACTCCACCCGGTACAGGAGTAATTGCTCCTGCAACCTTGCTTGCTGATTCAAAATCAACGTCGCCGCATAATTTGTTATTCTCATCTCTGTGTATTCCGACATCGATCACGGTTGCGCCCTCTTTGATATAGGATGCATCGATCATCTTCGGTCTGCCGATCGCAACTACAAGAATATCTGCACGCTTACATACCTCTTTCAGATCCTTTGTCTTTGAATGACAGATCGTAACCGTTCCATTCTCGCGTAATAACAGCATAGCCATCGGTTTGCCTACGATATTGCTTCTGCCGATCACGACACATTCTTTTCCTGCGATCTCGATTCCGGAACGCTTTAAGAGCTGGATCACACCAGCCGGTGTACAGGATACAAATCCAGGCTGACCGATACTTAATGCTCCAACGCTCATCGGATGGAAGCCATCAACATCCTTTAATGGTGAGATTGCTTTAATGATCTTGTCCTCATCGATATGTTTTGGAACCGGAAGCTGTACCAGAATTCCATTTACAGCATCGTCCTTATTCAATTTATCGATCAGTTCTAACAGTTCTTCCTCCGTTGTCTCTTCCGGAAGCTCATAAGACAAAGAATCAATGCCGATATAGGCACATGCCTTTTTCTTATTGCCGACATATACGGAAGATGCCGGATTATTTCCTACCTGGATAACTGCCAGACAGATCTTTACACCTTTTGCTGAAAGCTCTGCAACCTGTTCCTTTAATTCATCCTTTATCTGTTTTGATATTGCTTTTCCATCAATCAGTTGAGCCATATTTGATTTATTCCTCCTTAGAATAATCCGCAAATTACACCATCATCATTTACACTGATATTTTCAGCAGCCGGCACCTTAGGCAGACCAGGCATTGTCATGATCGTACCTGTGATTGCGACCACAAAGCCGGCACCTGCACTGACATATACTTCACGGATATTAATATCAAATCCTTCCGGTCTTCCAAGCTTCTTTGGATCATCCGAAAGTGAATACTGATTCTTTGCCATACATACAGGGAAGTTTCCAAATCCCATCTCTTCAATCTTAGCGATCGCACGATCTGCTTCCGGACTGTATGTTACATTTGCTGCACCATAGATCTCTGTTGCAATGCATGAGATCTTTTCTTTAATTGACAGCTCATCTTTATATAATACTTTAAAATCACTCTTTTTGTTCTCAAGTGTATTTAATACTGCATTTGCAAGCTCGATACCGCCTTCGCCGCCTTTTTCCCATACATTTGCAAGAGCGAAATCACAGTTTCTGTCCTTACAGAATTTCTCCACAAACGCAAGTTCCGCATCTGTGTCTGTGATGAAACGGTTTAAAGTAACGACAACAGGAACCTGATACTTCTGAAGATTCTCGATGTGCTTTTCAAGGTTTACGATACCCTTCTTTAATGCCTCCAGATTCTCCTGACCAAGCTCTGTCTTCGGTACGCCGCCGTTGTACTTCAATGCCTTTACGGTTGCAACCAGAACAACTGCATCCGGCTTCAGCCCGTTCATACGGCACTTGATATCAAAGAACTTCTCTGCACCAAGATCTGCTCCGAATCCAGCCTCTGTAATTACATAGTCTGCCAACTTTAATGCTGTCTTTGTTGCGATTACACTGTTACAGCCATGTGCGATATTTGCAAATGGTCCACCATGCACAAGTGCAGGTGTATGCTCCAACGTCTGGATCATATTCGGCTTGATCGCATCCTTTAAGAGTGCAGCCATAGCACCAACCGCTTTCAGATCCTTTGCTGTTACAGGCTCGTTCTGATAATTATAAGCAACAATGATCCTGCCAAGTCTTTCCTTCAGATCATTGAAATCCGCTGCCAGACAAAGGATCGCCATGATCTCTGATGCAACCGTGATCACGAAGCCATCTTCTCTTGGCACACCATCTACACGCTTTCCAAGTCCGATCACGGTATGACGCAGCGCGCGGTCATTCATATCCATACATCTTTTAAATACGATACGGTTCACATCAATGCCGATTGCATTTCCCTGATGAATATGGTTATCCATCATTGCTGCAAGCAGATTGTTTGCAGATGTGATCGCATGGAAATCACCAGTAAAATGAAGATTCAGATCCTCCATCGGTACTACCTGTGCATATCCGCCGCCGGCAGCACCGCCCTTGATACCAAAGCACGGACCAAGTGATGGTTCACGAAGTGCGATAACCGCTTTCTTGTTCAGTCTGCCCATAGCTTCACCAAGTCCGACTGTGATCGTTGTCTTGCCCTCTCCTGCAGGAGTCGGATTGATCGCTGTAACTAAGATCAGCTTACCATTCTCATTTTTCTGTACGGAAGCGATCAGCTCATCTGACAACTTTGCTTTATATTTGCCATACATCTCGATATCATCTTCTTTGATGTCAAGCTTTGCTGCAACCTCCTTTATATTCTTCATCTCTGCCTGCTGTGCAATTTCGATGTCGTTTAACATTTAATATGTCCTCCCTGAGTGTAATTTTATCCTATAGCAGGTAAAATCTGCCTATGCACGCTATATCCCTTCACCGGCATTTTCCCTGTATAAATATCATTTGAATCTGTATTATAGATTATTATCTATATATTCGTCAAATTCTTCCTGCGTCATAAGTATCTTTCTTGCCTTTGTGCCCTCCTCCGGACCTACAACCCCGGCGCCTGCAAGCTGATCCATGATACGTGCCGCACGGTTAAAGCCGATCTTAAACGCACGCTGCAGCATTCCGATCGAGGCCTTTTCTTTATCAATGATAAAGCGTCCGGCTTCTACAAAATAATCATCCTTATCACTTCCACCGCTCATACCGGGTGCACCGGCCGCTCCGGTCTGTGTAATAGACTTAGATATATCATCATCATACGTTCCGACACCGTTCTGTTTCTTCAGATACTCCACAACGGCTGACACTTCTTCATCAGAAACAAAAGCTCCCTGTACACGAACCGGTTTTGGATAACCGGTCGGATAGAATAACATATCACCCTTACCGAGAAGCTTCTCTGCACCATTCATATCTAAGATGGTTCTGGAATCTACACCGGATGATACAGCGAATGCAATTCTCGATGGAACATTTGCCTTGATCAGACCGGTAATAACATCTACCGATGGACGCTGAGTTGCTATAACCAGATGGATACCTGCCGCTCTGGCAAGCTGTGACAAACGGACAATCGCGTCTTCCACTTCTCCGTGAGCAACCATCATCAGGTCGGCAAGCTCGTCTACAATCACAACGATCGTCGGCATTTTCTTTAACTTCTCATCATCTACTGATCCGGAAGCAAGTGCCTGTTCTACTTTGTCATTGTATCCCTGTATATTTCTGACTCCACATTCTGCAAACATCTGATATCTTCTGGTCATTTCCTCTACCGCCCAGTTCAGTGCACCGGATGCCTTCTTCGGATCGGTTACAACCGGGATCAGCAGATGTGGAATGCCATTATAACAGGCAAGCTCTACCATCTTCGGATCGATCATGATCAGTTTTACTTCTTCCGGTTTTGCCTTATATAAGATACTCATTATCAGCGTATTGATACAGACCGATTTACCAGAGCCTGTGGCGCCGGCGATCAGCAGATGCGGCATCTTGGCTATATCCGTAACAATAACCTGTCCACTGATATCTTTACCGACTGCAAATGCGATCTTGGATTTGGAATTCTTGAAATTATCCGATTCCACCAGTTCGCGAAATGCAACAATTGAATTTTCTTTGTTTGGTACTTCGATTCCGATCGCTGCCTTGCCGGGGATCGGAGCTTCGATACGAATATCCGCGGCTGCAAGATTTAACTTGATATCATCGGCAAGACCAAGGATCTTACTGACCTTCACGCCCTGCTCCGGCTGCATTTCAAACCGGGTAACCGCCGGTCCGCAGCTATAATTTGTGATCGTAACATTAACACCAAAGTTTTCCAATGTATTCTTCAACTTGATCGCTGTAGAGCGTACCTGTGCATCCCGGTTCGCATTGTGATTCTTCGGCGGCTGTGCCAGAAGATTGGATCCCGGGAATTTATACTTTACTCCCTCTTTATAGCTCTTCTGTCCGGGCTTGTCTGCCGCCGGTGCTGGCTTCTTCACTGCCTGAGAGTTCTCTGTCTTTCCTGTCACACTGGAAAATGCAGAATCCATATCCGGATCATAATCATCCGGTATCACACTGACAACCTCCGGATGCTCATTTCCATTGATCGCACCGGAAAGAACATCTTCTTCATCCTCAAATTCAGCATCAAAGATATCTTTTGTCTGCTGAACAGGAATCTCCTGTGTATCACCTATAGGAACTGCCGACGAAACACCGGCTGCCGTTTCTACAGGAGCAGGTTCTGATTTTCTCCTGCTCTTTGTAACCGACGTTTTCTTCGCAAACGATACCGGTATCTGTTCTTCTCTTTCATCATGAAGTACAATCTTCTCTACATCATTATTAAATGTAAGAAAATCGTCATCTGGTACATTTATTTCATGGATCTCATCCTCATTCTCAAAGAAATCCTTCGCTTTGCCCTTATGCTTTTCATCGCTTTCATAGACCTTCAGGTTCTCAAGCCTTACCTGGCTGTTTCCGGATTTTCCGGACTTTTTCTTATTCTTTTTAACCGGTCTGCGCTCCTGCTCCGGTTCTTCATATTCTTCTTCCCTGTAAAAGCTGTTGATCAGATTCTTAAATGTATCGATCACTGAGATTCCCGTGATCAGGACAAACATAACAAGCGCACCAAGGATCATTACCAGTGTTACGCCCACGATACCGATCGTATTTCTGAAAATAAAGAACAAACCGCCACAGATAATTCCACCGCCCATATGCTCCTTATATCCATCCAGATATAACTGTTTTACCGATAAATAATCGGTTGTGAAGATCATCTGGCTGATCATCGATATGATCATCAGAACCACACCGATATAGATTACTTCATTTCTAACCTTTTTATTACCAAGATTGGAAATAATAAATGCCGATGATATAAAAAGATATACCGGAAATATGTATTCGGAAAATCCGATCACGCCAAACAGGAAACCGGATATTGCATCGCCGACCTTTCCACATTTGCCAAAGTTAGCGATCATCAAGAATATGGAAAAAGCAAGAATGACTAACAGGATTACTTCCAGACGTACTTCCCTGTTATCTTCTTCTATTTGTTGTTCCATCTGTTTTTTTGATGTGTTTGGGTTCGATACTGTATTTGACCTTTTAGCTGTACTATTTTTCTTTCTCGTACCATTTTTTCCGGTTCCACCGGTGGCTCTGGTCGTTCCGTTCTGTTTTGCCGTCCCGTTTTTCTTTCTGGTTTCAGCCATTTTCTTCTCCCACTTACTTAACTTAAATTAACGTACAAAATAATAAATGACAGATATCACACCTGCGCATAAACAATAAATGGAATATCCCTTGAATTTATTGTTCTTTACTGATTTCAGCATCACTTTGATACAAAGAAAGCCTACAACGCCCGCAACGATCATACCGATCACATAATTCAGAATCTCTGATCCGGCAAGACTTGCACCTGCCAGATCCGGGATCTGAAGAATACATGCCCCAAGGATTGTCGGAATCGACATGATGAATGAATATTTTACTGCAAATTCTCTGTTGAATCCACATGCAAGACCTGCTGTGATCGTAGAGCCCGATCTTGAAATACCGGGAAGAGTTGCAATACCCTGAGCCAGACCGATAAATAACGAATTCTTATATGTAGCCTCTGCCGGTCCTTTATTGCCCTTCTGAACACGATCAGCAATAAATAAGATCACAGATGTGATACAGAGACAAAATCCCGGAACTAATAAAGTATTTCCGGCATTTTCAATCTTACTCTCAAACGGAAGTGCGATCACCATAGTTACAAGTGTTGATAAAATAACAAGCATTACAAATTTACGGTATTCCGTTTCAATGATCTTACGATATGGTTTCTTCTCCTTGGAAAACAGATTTGCAAAAAATCTCCCTACATTGCAGCAGGCAAGACCGATAATAGTAAATCCTTCTACAATCAGTTCAACAATATCCTTCCAATACACAATAAAGATGGCAACCAACGTACCAAAATGAAGCAGAATATCAAACATGATACCTGTATCTGTATTTACATGAAACATATTCTTAAAAATTGCGAGATGTCCTGAGCTGCTGACGGGAAGAAACTCGGTTGCTCCCTGAATGATTCCCATAATGATTGATTCTAATAGTGACATAATTGCTCCGATCTGCTGTATGAACCAGCACTGTTTTATTATTTTTCTCTATCTATACCGTTTTTCTATGTACCGGCCAAAAGCCGTAAAAAAACGAACCATCAGCCTATTTTACTATCATTCCATCAATTTATCAAGTCATAGAGTATGTTTAATGCATCCGATACTCCTCCTATCCGGTCAATAATGCCGCATTTGACTGCTTCTTTTCCGACGAGAACCGAACCGATATCTTTGGATAATTCCTGTGTATTGAACATGATCGATCTTAATGAATCTTCATCGATCTTGGAATGACAGGACGTAAACTGTATGATTCGATCCTGCATCCGTTCGATATATTCGTAATTTTGTCTCACACCTAATACGGTATCGGACACTCTGAGAGGATGTACGACCATTGTTGCTGTCGGTACTATAAATGATACATCACCCGATACCGCAAGCGGCACACCGATCGAATGACTTCCTCCAAGCACCAGTGTAACAACCGGTTTGCTGATTGATGCCAGCATCTCTGCTATTGCAAGACCAGCTTCTACATCCCCGCCTACTGTATTTAATAATACGAGTACACCTTTGATGCTCTCATCATCCTGAACAACCGCAAGCTCCGGCAATACATGCTCATATTTTGTAGTCTTGGTATCAGATGGCAGACTGACATGCCCCTCAATCTCCCCGATGATATCAAGTAACAATATATTATATTTTTCTTTGTTTCCGTTTATGATGATCTGACCATTTTCTACAATAAGTTCCTGTCTTTTTAATTCCTGATCCATATAAACGACTTCCTTTCTTATAGCCAGAAATGTTCCACCTGTATAAATACGAATATCATTTTTGCTTTCCCATTCAACCATAACTTTTTTGCAAAAAAATAACAGGCAGGAAGATTTTTTCATTTCTTCCTGCCTATTGTTTGATACTTTATATGAAATTATTCATAAATTACATAACGAGTGTAATCTCATTTACATCATCCAGTTCATCAAATAGAATATAGTTATCTTCCATCGCCTTTCCATTTACAGTCATGCTCTGGCAGCCACTTTCATGTCCGTCCGGATTTGTAACATGAATATTTAACTTCTTGCCACGATAGTTCTTTGTGATATCGAACTCTTTCCAGTCGGATGGTACTGCAGGTGCGATCTTAATTCCGTAGAAATCAGGACGCATACCCATGATACCCTCAACACATCCAACCATACAGGTGGATGCTGTTCCTGTCAGCCAGTGAACGTGGGAACGGCCTTCATAAGGACTTCCAACTGACTCCGTGAACTGACCATGGCAGTAAGGCTCTAACTTACGAACCTCAGCCTTATCATTCATAGATGCCGGTGAACTCTCGTCAAAGTATTCAAATGCACGATTACCATGTCCCATCAATGCTTCAGCAAGGATGATCCAGCCCTGTGGCTGTGAAAAGATACCTGCATTCTCCTTTGTTCCTGCATTGAACAGAAGCATCAGTGCTCCGTCAAACGCATGCTCCTTATATGGCGGGAACATCAGTCTGACACCATATGGTGTATTTAATTCTCTGTGAACAGATTCCAATGCAAGCTCGCTCTGTTCTCTTGTAGCAAGGCCACTGATAACTGCCCATGACTGAGGGTTCAGCCACATGCTTGCTTCAGGATCATTCTTGGAACCGATCACCATACCGCCCTCTTTATATCCACGGATATAACGGTCATCTTCCCAGCATTTCTCCTGAATGGTGTTACCCATCTTATACTGGATCTCATTGATATAGTCAATATAATCTGCATCGTCTTTTAACTCTGCAAAATACTTAATTACAGTCATTGCATAATAAAGCTGCATTGCTACAAATGTAGACTCTCCACGCTTGCCAAGTCTTAAGCAGTCGTTCCAGTCCGCATGAAGTCCTGCAGGCATTCCATTGTCACCCAGACGGTTCATAGAGAAGTCGATTGCTCTCTTCAAATGCTCGTATACAGTTCCTTCATCCTTATTTGCAAATGGGATAACCTCATCTATAAATCCAATATTACCTGACTCTGCGATATATTTGTAAATGGTAGGGAATAACCATAATGCATCGTCTGCACGATATGCAGGATGTCCGGTCTCTTTTACATAAGATGGATCATCCGGTGTATCCTCATGACCAGGGTTGTGCGTGTACTTAACAAGTGGAAGTCCGCCACCATTATCAACCTGAGCAGATAACATGAAACGAATCTTTTCCAGTGCCATCTCCGGCGCAAGATGGATGATACCCTGAATATCCTGTACGGTATCTCTGTAGCCATAACCATTTCTCAAACCACAGTATGTAAAGGATGCAGCTCTTGACCAGATAAAAGTCATAAAGCACTGATAAGAATTCCATGTATTGATCATGTTGTTAAATGACTCACTTGGTGTCTTAACCTGGAAGTTATCTAACTTGCCATGCCAGTAATCGATCAGCTCCTGAAGCTCTGCGGCACAGATCTTCTCATCTTCATAGGCTTTCATGATCTCATTTGCTGCAGCTTCATCCTTCATGCCAAGGATAAATGAAAATGTCTTTGATTCGCCCGGCTCAAGTGTGATCTTTGTCTGAAGTGCACCACAGGAATTCTCGTTGTAATTTAATTTATTACCACAGTCACCATTGATAACAGCAACCGGATCAGCATATGTGTGATACATACCAAGGAATTCTTCTTTATCTCCACAGTAAGAAGCAACTTCACTGCCTGCAAGTCCGAAGAAACGCTTGTTTACAGCATTTCCATCCACTGAATCATTCACTACATTCTCATTGATCACCTGAAGGATTTTCTGATCTCTGTAGTAGGTTCTTGAAATAAATAATGTATACTGTAAGTTTACCTGATCCTGCTCATAGTTGCAGTCGTTTGTAAATTCACAGAAACCGATCGCAGACAGATGTCTGGTCTTATTGGATTTGTTTGTAAGAGTTACATTCCATACCTCATGTGTCTTATCCAGCGGTACATAATAAAGTACCTCAGAATGGATACCGGAATAATCTGCCATAATATTCGTATATGCAGTTCCGTGATGACACTCACTCTTGTATTCATCTAGGCTCTTGCCTACCGGCTGCCAGGATGCTGACCAGAAATCTGAAGTATCGTCATCCCTTAAGTATACATATCTTCCAGGTTGATCAAAGCTGTTGAAGATGTAACGGATGATTCTTCCGTTCGCACCACTCTTTTCAAAGCTGTAACCACCTGCATTATTGGAGATGATCGCACCATAGGCAGGCGAACCAAGGTAGTTCGCCCAAGGTGCAGGAGTATCCGGTCTGTCTATTACATATTCTTTTCTGGTTTCATCAAAATGTCCGTATTTCACACACATACCCTCCCGTATAATTTTTTGTTTTTTATTTATTCTCAACGTCCTTTAAGCTGAGGCTGATACGTCCAGCTCTTTCGTCGATCTTGATAACCTTAACAACAACGTCGTCGCCTACATTTACAACGTCTTCTACCTTTGCAACTCTCTTGTCAGAAAGCTTTGAAATGTGGATCAGACCATCTTTGTTTGGTGCAAGTGAAACGATTGCGCCACAGTCAAGGATCTTAACAACCTTACCCTTGTAGTCATCACCAACAACAAGTGGCTCAACGATCATCTTGATCATGTTCATAGCCTTGTCCATGCTCTCCTGTTCAACGCCACATACAGATACGTTTCCGTCATCATCGATATCGATCTTAACGCCTGTCTCCTCGATGATCGTATTGATCGTCTTTCCTCTCTGACCAATTACTTCACCGATCTTATCAGGATCGATCTTGATCTGAACGATCTTTGGAGCAAATTCATTAACATGTGTTCTTGGTGCAGGAATTGCACTGCTCATAACGCCATCCATAATGAATAATCTTGCTTCTCTTGTTCTTGCGATAGCTTCTTCTACGATCGGTCTTGTCAGTCCGTGGATCTTGATATCCATCTGGATCGCTGTGATACCCTTATAAGTACCTGTTACCTTGAAGTCCATATCTCCGAAGAAATCTTCCAGCCCCTGAATATCTGTTAATACTACATAATCATCATCTGTATCACCTGTAACCAGACCACAGGAAATACCTGCAACCATTGACTTTAATGGTACGCCGGCAGCCATCAGTGACATACAGGATGCACAGGTAGATGCCATAGAAGTAGAACCATTTGACTCAAATGTCTCAGATACGGCACGGATCGCATATGGGAACTCTTCTACAGATGGTAATACTGGAAGCAGAGCACGCTCAGCAAGTGCACCATGTCCGATCTCACGACGTCCCGGTCCTCTGGATACCTTTGTCTCACCAACAGAATATGATGGGAAATTATAGTGATGCATGTATCTCTTGGATACTACATTTTCGTCTAAGCCATCGATCTTCTGGATCTCTGATAATGGAGCCAGAGTTACGATATCGCAGATCTGTGTCTGTCCACGAGTGAACATTGCAGAACCATGTACTCTAGGAATGATATCAACCTCAGCAGCAAGTGGTCTGATCTGGTTGATCGCACGTCCATCCGGTCTCTTATGATCCTTTAAGATCATCTTTCTAACTGTCTTCTTCTGATACTGATATAATGCTTCAGGGATCAGTGCAAGCCATTCTTCATTGTCAGCAAATGCCTCTTCTAACTTCTCTCTGATCTGTCTGATATTTTCTTCTCTTACCTGCTTCTCATCTGTAAATACAGCAACTTCCATCTCAGCAGGAGTTACGATCTCTTTCATAGCTGCAAATAATTCTTCCGGAATTGCGCAGCTTACATAATCATGCTTTGGCTTACCAACTTCTTCTACCATCTTGTTGATGAATTCAATGATAGAAAGGTTTACATCATGTGCCTTATAGATTGCTTCGATCATCTTGTCTTCAGGAATCTCATTTGCACCAGCCTCGATCATGATAACCTTTGTGCTTGTAGATGCAACTGTAAGCTTCAGATCACCCTCATCCCACTGTTTCTGAGATGGGTTAATGATGAATTCTCCATCGATCATACCAACCTGTGTCATTGCACATGGTCCACAGAATGGAACATCTGAAATTGCAGTTGCGATAGCAGAACCAAGCATGGCAACCAGCTCCGGTCTGCACTCAGGATCAACAGATGTAACAAGGTTGTTCAATGTAACATCATTTCTGTAATCCTTAGGGAATAATGGACGCATCGGACGGTCGATAACACGGGATGTAAGTACTGCGTTCTCAGATGCTTTTCCCTCTCTCTTGTTGAATCCGCCAGGGATCTTTCCTACTGCATACATCTTCTCTTCATACTCAACGCTTAATGGGAAAAAGTCGATTCCGTCTCTTGGCTTCTCAGAAGCTGTGATTGTTGATAATACAGTTGTATCACCATAATGCATAAATGCAGCGCCATTTGCCTGTGCTGCTACTCTGCCGATATCGACGCGAAGTGTCTTGCCGGCAATGTCCATAGAATAAGTCTTGAATTCTTTGCTCATTTTCTTTTCTCCTGTTTTCTATTATTAACCGCAGCAGGCTCGAAACAACTACAAGACATACCTGATAGATCGGTCTTGTAGTAGTCTCGAATTGCCATGCCGCAATCTCTTAAAGTTTAGCATACTCATATCTCAAATACAAGATTGAATCCAAAAAAAACAGGTCATCCCAACATACATTGGAACAACCTGTCTTTCTTATCTCTGATGCAGAAATTATTTTCTTAAGCCAAGGCTCTCGATCAGCTTTCTGTAACGCTCAATGTCTTTGCTCTTTAAGTAAGCAAGCATATTTCTTCTCTGACCAACCATCTTTAACAGACCACGGTTTGAGTGGTGATCCTTAGGATTAGCCTTGAAATGCTGGTTTAAATCATTGATTCTTGCTGTAAGAAGTGCAATCTGTACTTCTGCTGAACCTGTGTCATTTGCATCCTTGCCATACTTAGCAACGATTTCCTGTTTCTGCTCTTTTGTTATCATGATAACAATCCTCCATAATATTATACTTGGCCTGAACTGGGTAAAAGGACGGAGACTCCTTAAACTAAGTACAGGCTGACCTTTGTCAGACTACCACACTTTCAAAGGTGTGTCAACTTTAAAATCAAGGTTTTCTATGTTTTTCCTGCACAAAACGTATTTTATGTTTATCAACTACTATATAACAAGCATTTTCTGTTGCTTTTTGTTTTTCAACTACTATATAATAACATCGTGATGGTATGAAGAGCAATATAAATATACTGTTCTTCCGGCATCTGACACAGATACATCAAATGCAACATGCTGTCTGTGTTTATTCTACATGAAGGAGATTACATATTATGTCAGGTTCAACATTTGGAAATAAATTCAAGATCACTACATGGGGCGAATCCCATGGAAAAGCACTCGGTGTTGTCGTTGACGGCTGTCCTGCCGGTCTTCCACTTACCGAGGATGATATTCAGGTATACTTAAACCGCAGACGTCCGGGCTTCTCCCAGTTCTCAACTCCAAGAAAGGAATCCGATCAGGTAGAGATCCTTTCCGGTGTATTCGAGGGAAAGACCACCGGCACTCCGATCTCACTGATGGTTCAGAACACCTCCCAGCGCTCCGGCGATTACGGTGACATCGCTACCTACTATCGTCCGGGACATGCTGATTATACCTTCGACCAGAAATATGGTTTCCGCGATTACCGTGGTGGCGGCCGTTCCTCCGGCAGAGAGACGATCGGCAGAGTTGCCGCCGGTGCGATCGCCGCAAAGATCTTAAAGACATTAAATATATCATTTACAACCTATGTTTCATCGATTGGCGATATC
>ERZ1034928.302-NODE-302-length-27128-cov-5.460791_pt1 | contig 27128 bp, 20 predicted proteins | sample MGYA00520627_ERZ1034928 | MGnify/ENA primary metagenome ERZ1034928 (study PRJEB33766, sample SAMN09781755) | gut metagenome | biome: gut microbiome | host: Homo sapiens | place: Madagascar | study: EMG produced TPA metagenomics assembly of the PRJNA485056 data set... | reverse complement strand
TCCTCCTTTGGGAAATTGGGTTCGGTTCCTTCAACCGAATCCCTTTGACGCCACTCATTTTGCGCACTTTCGATGCTTTGGTCTAATGCATGAAATCTAGCAGTTTCTCGGGCAAATCATAGAAGCGATGCATAGTAACCTATGCATGCCGCATATAATCCCAGGTGAGCATGAGTAAGAGCAGTGGGGAAGATGTGTGGTAAATATGAATCAACCAATGTTGTTATATGGGACATTCGAAACAAAGTGTCCAATTCGGCGGTTCGAGAAGACTCATTGCTACTACGTTAATATCATTTCTACCTCTTGACATCTGGCTGAAGCCGGGTGGCGTTGAGTTCTGGTTTAAAGGTTGTGTTCAAGCGTTTTTCGCCAAATAGTTGTCGCAGTGGAATATTATGTAGCCCTAGAAGAACACGAGTTCATAATCGTTGAATCTTGCTTCAATCGGAATCCTAGAAGGCGGGGAGAGCTGCTATGAGTGAGCGGATTGCTGGATCATCGGCGCCTGCATTGTCTTATTACGCATCGCTTGCGCTTGCTGCTGGGTTTCAGGGCCGCTGCGCTATGAGTATTCCCTGCGATATCGAGGGCAAGCGGGTCCTGGATGTTTGCTGTCGAAAAGGCAAGGGGGCGTTCGCTTTGGCGGATGCCGCGGGACGTTCGGGGTTCGTCATTGGCGTTGATCCTGATGCGGACAATGTTACTGCCGCATGCGCTGCGGCGCCGAAGAATCATTGGGCAGGCTCGTCCTGGGAGCATTACTTGCGTTTTTCGCAGGCGCTTCCTGAGAACCTTTCCGGTGCTGGGATAGACGATGCCGTGTTCGAGCTCGTGTATATCAACAGCGTTTTGAACCTTGCGTGGTCTATGTCTGCTGCGCTTGCCGAATTCGCCCGGGTATTGGCACCCGGAGGAAGGTTGTGGGTTGCGCAAGGCGTGTTCGTCGAGGATGGTTCGGATGCGCAAGGGGAGCGTACGGCTATCGAGGGCGGAGCGGACGGATCCTGCAAGGGTGCGGCCTTCGGGAATGATGCGGCTGCGCCCAGGTCGGGTGCGGTTCTCTCGGCTCCCCATGGAGTGGCTTCGGTGTTGGGCAGGTGCTTGCCTGCGGCAGGTGGAACGGATCAGATTGATGTGTTTTCCCAAGCTCGTTCCCTCGCGGCGTTTGAGCGCATGTGTTTGGAGGCGGGTTTTTCCTCCGTTTCCTTCTCGTCTATATCCCCGGTATCCCGCGAAGATCTGCACGGTCGCGAACCCCGTCGCGGTGCACGGTTCTGCCTTGCCGATGCGTGCGCAACCATATGACGTGGTTTGAACGTCTGGAACCGGTGCATATTGCGTTTTATGGTGAACTTGCGTCTGAGGTCGCCGGTGCTGGTAAATCAATCTTCCGTATGGTATAAAAGTTTTGCATTGCAGCAAGCGCGCGACGGCGCGCACCATACTTTCGCAGACGGAAAGTGGGTTTTTACCCGCTTTTTTGTATGTTAGGGCACAGAAAGGAGCTTATGAGCGTGCTCAGCAAGAAGGAAACCGAGCTGCTTGACGCGCTGGAGCCCCGTGCGGCGTTCGAAGGCGTTGAGATCGTGACCGTGCAGGTCGTAGGCGCCAAAAAGGCGCCTACTATTCGCGTGTTCATAGACACGCCCGAGGGCGTGAGCTTCGATGAGCTGGCGAAAGCGCAGGCATGGATCAACGACATCATGGATGCGCTCGACCCGTTCCCCGGAGCCTACACCCTGGAGGTGTCCTCGCCGGGCATCGACCGCCCGTTGCGCACGGAGCAGCATTTCGCGCGTTACGCCGGTCAGCAGGCCGTCGTGAAGCTCGCCCATCCCATCGACGGGCGCAGTAACTTCACCGGCACGATCGTTTCGGCCGATGACGGCAACGTCGTCATGGACGTCGACGGCCAGCAGGCCGTCCTGCCGATCGATCAGATGAAACGCGCCCATCTGAAGGGCATCGTGGATTTCAGCTCCTAGCTGGGGCTGTTTGGAGAAAGGAAGCTAAAACGTGGCAAGTTCTGAGTTGATCGAGGCTTTGCAGGCCTTGGCCCATGAGCGCAAGATCGACGAGTTCTATCTGATCGACCGCTTGGAAGCCTCCCTGGCCAAAAGCTATCAGCATATCCTCGACCTCGAGTGGGACGCTCGAGTGACCATCGACCGCCAGACGGGCAAGATCTACGTCTATGAGCTGGTCCCGGTCGGCGAGCCCGACGAGGAGACCGGCGAGTACTCCGAGTTCGAGGAGCGCGACGTCACCCCGGCCGATGTCAGCCGTATCGCCGCGCAGAACGCCAAGAGCGTCATCAGCTCCATCGTTCGCGAGGCCGGACGCCAGTCCATTTACGAGGAGTTCGCCGGCCGCGTCGGCGACCTGGTCACCGGCACCGTGCTGCAGGGCACGCCCGATTTCACCATCATCAAGATCCGCGACGGCGTCGAGGCTGAGCTGCCGCATTACGACGTGAAGCGCTATCCCGGCGAGCGCAACGAGCGTCCTGCCGGCGAGCACTATCGCCACAACCAGCGCCTCAAGGTGCTCATCATCGAGGTCCGCGATCCCGGCTCGGACGCCCCGCGCATGCGCGGCGAGCAGGCCCGTCCGGCCATCGTCGTGTCCCGCACGCATCCCGACCTTATCCGTCGCCTGTTCGAGATCGAGGTTCCCGAGATCTACGACGGCCTGGTCGAGATCAAGTCCATCGCCCGCGAGCCCGGCGCCCGCTCCAAGGTCGCCGTCACCTCCCGCGAGCATAACCTCGACCCCGTGGGCGCCTGCGTCGGCCCCAAGGGCAGCCGCGTGCGCATGGTCGTCGAGGAGCTGCGCAACGAGCGCGTCGACGTCATCCAGTGGGATGAGGACCCGGCCCGCTACGTGGCAAACGCCCTTTCCCCGGCCAAGGTCGATCGCGTCCTGGTCGACGAGGAGAACAACTACGCAACCGTCATCGTGCCCGACGACCAGCTGTCGCTGGCCATCGGCAAGGAGGGCCAGAACGCCCGCCTGGCCGCGCGCCTGACCGGTTGGCACATCGACATCAAGTCCGCCAGCTTCACCGGCGCCCCGCTTCCGAAGGTCGAGAACATGCTCATCGATGATGATGACCTCGAGGACGAGGAGGAGCTGTGCGCTTACGTTGACGAAAACGGCGTCCGCTGCCGCAACCATGCCCGTCCCGACAGCTGCTTCTGCGGCATCCACGACGGCCTGGACGAGGAATAGGCGTCACATATGGCAACGGCAACCAACACGGGCAAACGACAACGCAGCTGCATCGCCTGCGGCGCGCAGGCCGACAAAACGGGCCTGCTGCGCATCGTACGCACCCCTGAGGGGGCCGTTGCGTTCGATGCCACCGGCCGCGCACCGGGTAGGGGCGCCTATGTGTGCTCCGCGGAATGCTTCGCAGCCGCGTGCAAGAGGAACAAGCTCGACCGAGCGCTTAAGGCGACGCTCGGCAGCGATGATTACGACCGGATCGCCGCCGATATCGCCGCGCACGCGCGCGACGCGAGGGAAATGTAGAGGAGTGGTATATGGCCAGCATGCGAGTACATGAGTTGGCGAAGGAGTTCAACATGTCCAGCAAGGACATGCTCGATAAACTCCATGAAATGAAGATCACCGCGAAAAGCCATGCCAGCATGCTGGCTGAGTCCGATGTGGAGAAGGTTCGCCAGAACCTGTCCCCTGAAATCAAGGAGCGCGCGGGCGAGCTTCCGGCCGAGGAGGCCAAGCAGCTCGCCGAGGAGCGCGCCGAGGCCAAGCGCCAGCAGGCCGAAGCCGAGCGCGCCCGCCGCGAGGCCGTCGAGCAGGAGCGCGCGGCCCGCGAGGCGGAGCGCGCCAAGCGCGCTGAAGAGGGCGGCTCTGCAGCCAAGCCCGCTGCCGCCAAGCCGCAGGCCAAGAAGGTGACCAACAACCCCTTCGAAAGCCTGGCGAGCCAGATCGAATCCGAGAAGGAGCGCGTGGCCCGCGAGGCCGCAGAGCGCAAGGCCCGCGCCCGCGCCGCTGCCATGGCCAAGGAAGTTGCTAAGAAGCAGGCCGTCGAAGAGGCCCTGCGCAACCGCAACTCCAAGGGTTCGGCCCACAAGCCCGCAGCCGCCGCTCCCAAGCGCCAGGCACCGGTGCTCGGCGCCCGCAAGTCCAGCTTCGACAGCCTGCTCTCCCAGATCGAGTCCGAGAAGCAGCGCATCGAGAAGCAGAAGGCCGAGCAGCCCGCACGCGGCGCCGGTGCCAACAAGCAGCAGCGCGGCGCCCGCAAGCACGGCAAGAAGGGCATGCACGTCGAGCAGCACGTGCCCGAGCTCGAGCAGCAGGCATCGGGCGAGGACCGTTACGCTCAGATGGCCGTGAAGGCCGAGGAGCTGCAGCGCGACAAGGTGCTCGCCGAGGCGCGTGCAGCCGTCGCCGCCGCCAACTCCCATGAGGGCGAGGGTCGTCGTAAGAAGCGCAAGCAGAAGCGCGAGGCCGAGGCCCGCGAGCGCATGGAGATGGAGGCCATCGAGCGCGGCCTCGATCCGAGCCTCGTGCTCGACGATTCCGTCGTCGAGATCCCGCAGGGTTCCACTGTGGCCAAGTTCGCCGAGCTCCTCGGCGTGCAGCCCAACGACGTCATCAAGCGCTTGTTCATGCTCGGCCAGGTGCTCACGCTCACCCAGTCCATGTCCGACGAGCTCGTCGAGCTCATCGCCGATGACATGGGCCGCAAGGTTCGCGTCGTGTCCCCCGAAGAGGAGTTCGCCATCGTCTACCACGATAGCGACGAGGACCTCAAGCCGCGTCCGCCCGTCGTCACCGTCATGGGCCACGTCGACCACGGCAAGACGTCGCTGCTCGACGCCATCCGCCACACCGGCGTCGCCGAGGGCGAGGCCGGCGGCATCACGCAGCACATCGGCGCCTCGGTCGTGCGCATCGGCGATCGCCAGATCACCTTCATCGACACGCCCGGCCATGAGGCCTTCACGGCCATGCGCGCCCGCGGTGCCCAGGTGACCGACGTCATCGTCCTGGTCGTCGCCTCCGACGACGGCGTCATGCCGCAGACCATCGAGGCAATCAACCACGCCAAGGCCGCAAACGTGCCGATCGTGGTGGCCGTCAACAAGATCGACAAGCCCGGCGCCAACCCCGACCGTGTGCGCCAGGAGCTCGTCGAGTACGGCGTCATCCCCGAGGACTGGGGCGGACAGAACATGTTCGTCAACGTTTCGGCTAAGAAGAAGCTGCACATCGACGACCTGCTCGAGACCATCCTGCTGCAGGCCGACGTGCTCGAGCTTCGCGCCAACCCCGATGCGCTTGCCTCCGGCTTCGTCATCGAGGCCAACCTCGACAAGGGCCGCGGCCCTGTGGCCACCGTGCTCGTGCAGCGCGGCACGCTGCATCCGGGCGACACCGTCGTCGCCGGCACGTCCTACGGACGCGTCCGTGCGTTGGTCGACCCCCGCGGTCAGCACGTCGAGGGCGCCGCTCCTTCCTACCCGGTCGAGATCCTGGGCCTGAACAGCGTCCCGGTCGCCGGCGACGAGTTCCGCGTGTTCGAGGACGAGCGCGATGCCCGCAAGCTGGCCGAGGAGCGCGCGCTGCGTGCACGCTTGGCCGAGCAGGAGACCAAGTCGCACATGAACCTGGATGACCTGTTCAACCGCATCGAGGAGGGCAAGCAGACTGACCTGAACCTTATCGTGAAGGCCGACGTGCAGGGCTCCATCGAGGCGCTGCGCGACGCGTTCAACAAGATGGACCAGTCCGAGGTCAAGATCAACATCGTGCACTCCGCGGTCGGCGGCATCACCGAGACCGACGTCACGCTGGCTGCGGCCTCCGATGCCATCATCATCGGCTTCAACGTGCGCCCGACCGGCAAGTCCAAGCAGCAGGCTGAGAAGGAGAAGGTCGACATCCGCCTGTACCGCGTCATCTACCAGGCCATCGAGGACATCAATGCGGCCCGCGTGGGTCTGCTCAAGCCCGAGATCGTCGAGGAGGACACCGGTACCGCCGAGGTCCGCGAGACCTTCAAGGTCCCGAAGGTGGGCACCATCGCCGGTTGCTATATCACCGACGGCGAGCTGCATCGCGACGACAAGATCCGCCTCGTGCGCGAAGGCACCGTTATCTTCGAGGGCGAGCTTGCATCCCTGAAGCGCTTCAAGGACGACGTGAAGGCCGTCAAGCAGGGCTATGAGTGCGGCATCGGCATCGCCGGCTATCAGGACCTCAAGGTCGGCGACACTATCGAGGGCTACACCATCAAGGAAGTTGAGCGCACTGAGTAATCAGCGTTAGCCGCCTGCAAAGGCGGAGCGCGCTCGGCGTTTGAAAGGGCTCCGGCATTCGATCCGGTTCCGGCGCTGCAAGACACGTTCCCCTGCGTACGCGTCTTGCGGTGACGGGGCGGATTCGAGGCCGGGGCCCTTCTCGCTACCTTTGAGGTGCCCTATACTTCATGTATCCAAACCTGTCCCCTCAGAGGAGTTGCATCTATGAAGCAAGGTTCCACTAACCGTAAAGTCAATCAGCAGGCGCGCGAGGTCATCGCGTCCATCCTACTGTTCGAGATCTCCGACCCGCGCCTGTCGCTGGTCACCATCACGGGCTGCGAGGTCAGCTACGACCGCAGCGTCTGCAACGTCTTCTACACCGCCGATCGTGGCGAATACGAGGAGGTCGCCGAAGCCTTCGAGAAGGCCTCGGGCCGCATCCGCTCACTCATGGCGCGTCAGCTTTCCTGGCGCGTGGCGCCTGCGCTGCGCTTCATCCTGGATAAATCCGTGGATGAGGCCGAGCGCATCGCGTCGGCGCTTGAGCGCGATGCCGAGCGTAATCGGGAGTCTGCCGCCATCGCCGCCGAGCGCGAGGCCATCGAAGCGGCTGAAGAAATCGATCAGGAATAGCGGGGGAGCACCGCTATGACCGTAACCCCTCAAACGAACTGCTCGCTCGAGCAGCTTACCGATGCTTTGCGTACGCTCGATGACTTCGTCATCTGCGGTCATGTGAGCCCCGATGGCGACTGCCTAGGCTCCCAGCTCGGTCTTGCCGCCGCGTTGCGCCAGGTCGGCAAGCGCGTGACCTGCGTGCTGGTTAAGGACGAGCCCATCGAGGAGAACCTGTTGCAGCTGCTGCCGGGAGCCTCCGATATGGTGCCGGCATGCGAGTACGACGGCCCTGTCGGAGCCTTCGTCGGCGTGGACGTTCCCACGCGCGAGCGCATCGGACAGGCGGCGTGCGGCATCCTCGATCGCGCGCAGGCCTCGTTCACCATCGACCACCATGCGGTCGACGAGCGTATGTGCGAAATGGCCTACGTGGACCCCGATGCCGCTTCTACCACCTTGCTCATCTGGGAGCTTTCGGAGAAGCTCGGCGTCTCGCGTTCCGGTGATCTGGTCACGTGCTGCTATACGGGCCTGGTCACCGATACCGGTCGCTTCCAGTATCAGAACACCGATGCCCGCTGCATGCGCCTCGCATCTCAGATGGTCGAGGAGGGTGCCGATCCGGCATCCATTTCGCGCGCGGTGTTCCAGAACCGTACGCTTGCCTCCATGCAGCTTGAAGCTCAGGCGATCTCGCGCGCTGAGTTCCATGAGCGGGAAGGGTTCGCCATCAGTTACCTCACGCTTGAGGACTTCGCTCGTCTCGGAGCCGTGAAATCGGATGCCGAGCCGGTCATCAACGCGCTGCGTTCCATCGCCGGCGTCAACGTTGCCTGCATGCTTCGCCAGCACGAGGACTGCATCCGAGGCAGTCTTCGCGCGAAAGACGATACCGATGTGTCCGCCATCGCCCGGGCGTTCGGTGGCGGCGGGCACGTTGCTGCAGCGGGTTTCACCATGCATGGCAGCATGCAGGAAGCCGTGGATCAGGTGCGTGCGGCGCTGCAAGAGGCGGTGTGCGCCAGGTGAAGCGAGGAGAATCTGGGCTGTCTCTGGTAGTCGGCGTGGACAAGCCCAGCGGCATGACGTCCCATGACGTGGTCAATCGCTGCCGTCGCATCTTCGGCGAGAAGCGCGTCGGCCATACGGGCACGCTCGATCCGCTGGCAAGCGGCGTGCTGCCCATCTGCATCGGCCCCGCCACCAGGTTGGGTGCGTATCTGACCGGGCACGACAAAGCGTATCGGGCCATAATCGCGTTCGGCGTTGGGACTGATACCGACGATTGCGAGGGTACGGTCACACGCACCGGTGAAGCGCCGGTGGAAGTCGGTGACCGTAGCTTTGCGGAGCAGGCGGTCGAGCAGATGCTCGGGCAGCAGAAGCAGATGCCGCCGGCGTATTCCGCCATCAAGGTAAACGGGAAGAAGTCCTACGAAGCTGCCCGCGAAGGCCATATCATCGAGCTTTCTCCGCGTGATATCGAGGTGTATTCCGCGAAGCTCATCGCCGTTCGTCCGGGCGTTGGAGAGCAGCTTCCCGAGTGGGATGTTGAGTTCCGCGTGTCGAAGGGCACCTATATCCGCGCGTTGGCGCGCGATCTTGGGCACAAGATCGGGTGTCCTGCTCATCTGGCTGCACTCAGGCGCCTGGAGGTCGGCGGCCTCACGCTTGACGAGTGCGTGCCGCTCGAGGCGCTTGAGGAGCTTAAGCTGCGTGCCGCCTTGGACCCGGTGCGTTTGCTAGGCGTCCGCTTCGCTTACGTGGAGGGCGCCGCCGCCCAGGCCGTGGGTAACGGCAACGTGCTCCGTGCGGCCGATTGCCAGCTGTTCGAGCGCAGGCGCACCACGGCCCAGGCCGAGATGTGCGCTTGCACCGCCGGCGTGCGCGAAAGCACGCAAGCCCCGCAAGAGGGCGAGGTTATCGCGGTCATCAGCCAGAACAAGGTTGTGGCCTTGTATCAGTACGACAGCAAGCGTGCATCGTTCAAGGCATGCTGCGTGTTCCAGACGGGGGTGCTTCGTGGCGCAGATCTTTAAGGCCGACGAAACGTTCGATCGCGGGTATTTCCAAGGCGCCTCGTGCGCGTTTGGCGTGTTCGATGGCGTGCATCGAGGCCATAGGTTCCTTTTGTCGTGTGCGCAGGATACCGCGCGCGAAAACGGCGGGAAGTCCATCGCGCTCACGTTCGACATCGATCCCGACGAGATGTTCCATGCCCAGCGTCTCCGCAAGCTCATGTCGAACGAGGAGCGCTTGGAGATGCTTGCGCAAACCGGCGTCGATGCGGTGGTCGCCCTTCCGTTTACACGCGAGTTCGCGGCCAGCTCGCCCGAGGAATTCCTGGTCCGCACGTTCGGTACCGGCGTTCCCGCACATTTGCACGTGGGTTTCGATTTTCATTTCGGCGCGAAAGCCGCCGGCGCGGTGCCGGAGCTGCGCACGTGGGCCGATCGTCACGGTATGCAGGTGCATGCCCATGATCTGAAAAGCGAGGACGGCGCCCCCATCACCGCCACGCGCATCCGTTTGCTGTTGGCGGACGGGAAGCTCGACGAGGCGAATCATCTGCTCGGGCGTCCGTATTTCATGACGGGCATCGTGCGCCCCGGTCGCGGAGAGGGTGCCGATATGGGCATCCGCACCGCGAATCTCGAGGTTCCCGATCAGATGCGCCCGCTTTCCGATGGCGTGTACGGGGCATATGCGCATGTCGATGGCAAGCGCTATAAGGCCGCGGTGAACGTGGGCGTTGCAGCAACGTTTGCCGATCGCGCCACGGCAACCTGCGAGGTCCATATCCTCGACTTCGATGGTGATATCTACGGCCAGTATATGAAGGTCGAGTTCATGAAGTGGCTTCGCCCGATGCGCGCCTTCGACGATATCTTAGAGCTCATCGCCGCCGTGCAGGCCAACATCGATTGGGTGCGCGAGAACCTGTAGCGTTCGCTGAGAGGATGCATGCCTTATAGGCGGGGTAACGTTGGCTCGATGTTGCAAACCTGCAGGGAGGGACTGCGGTCGAGCGGCTATCGCTGTTCGACCATCCCTTTCGAATCATAGTGCGCTGAATCCGGTAGGGTGTTCGTTGCCCGCGTTCGCATGATCCGCGGAATTGCCTTCACGGCGCTTTCATCCCGGCTCGCGTTTATCCTCATCTTCGTGAAAACCAAAAAAAGAAGCGACCCGATCGGGTCGCTTCTTTTTTTGCGGTGATATGGGTTGTGGCCCTTACACGATGCCCTGGGTCATCATGGCGTCGGCGACCTTCAGGAAGCCGGCGATGTTGGCGCCCATGACGAAGTTGCCCTCATGGCCGTACTTCTTGGCGGTGTCGTCCACGTTGTGGAACATGCCGCGCATGAGCTGCTCGAGCTTGCCGTCGACCTCTTCGAAGGTCCAGCTCAGGTGCTCGGCGTTCTGGCTCATCTCCAGGCCGGAGACCAGCACGCCGCCGGCGTTGGCAGCCTTGCCGGGCATAAAGGCCACGCCGTTTTCCTGCAGGTACTCGGTGGCATCGAGCGTGGTGGGCATGTTCGCGCCCTCGCCGACTACCTTGCAGCCGTTGGCCACCAGCGCCTTGGCGTCATCGAGGTGCAGCGTGTTCTCACGTGCGCAGGGCAGGGCGATGTCGCAGGGAAGCTGCCACACGCCGCGGCCGTCGCCCTCGTGCCAGGTGGCGTTCGGGCGCTCGTCAACGTACATGGCCAGGGACACGCCCTTGTCATGGCCGGAGCGCTTCTTGTTGTAGACATGCTCGAGCACCTGGTAATCGATGCCCTCGGGGTCCTCGACCCAACCCTTGGTGTCGGAGCAGGCCAGAACCTTGCCGCCAAGCTGGGAAACCTTCTGGACGGCGTAGATGGCCACGTTGCCGGAGCCGTGCACGATGACGTTCTTACCCTCGAAGGAGTCGCCGTTGGACTTCAGGTACTCGTCGACGAAGTACACCAGGCCGTAGCCGGTGGCCTCAGTGCGGGCGAGCGAGCCGCCGAAGGACAGGCCCTTGCCGGTGAGCACGCCGGTCCACTCGTTGCGCAGGCGCTTGTACTGGCCGAACATGTAGCCGACCTCACGGCCGCCGACGCCCAGGTCGCCAGCCGGTACGTCGGTGTTCGGGCCGATATGGCGGGACAGCTCGTTCATGAAGGACTGGCAGAAGCGCATGATCTCGTTGTTGGACTTGCCCTTCGGGTCGAAGTCCGAGCCGCCCTTGCCGCCGCCCATGGGAAGGGTGGTCAGAGCGTTCTTGAAGATCTGCTCGAAGCCCAGGAACTTCAGCATGCCGAGCGTGACGGTGGGGTTGAAGCGCAGGCCGCCCTTGTAGGGGCCGATGGCGGAGTTGTACTCCACGCGGAAGCCGCGGTTGACCTGGACCTTGCCGGAATCGTCGACCCACGGGACGCGGAACTGGATGATGCGCTCGGGCTCGATGATGCGCTCAAGCAGGGCCGCCTCCTCGAACTCCGGATGCGCGTCGAGTGCCGGCTGCAGGGTGCCCAGGATCTCGGTGGCTGCCTGGATGAACTCGGGCTGCTCGGCGTTTTTCGCCTTGACCTGCTCGATGATGCGCTCAGCGTAAGTCATTGCGTGAACCTCCTTGCGGATGCGGTGTTGTGTTAACGGGTTGCATTATAGGTTTCGGAATTCCCTCGAAACGGTATATTAACGAAGCCGAAACAATGGGCGGAGACCTGCGGCGGACGGGCGTTTGCCCGGCGCGGGCGGCTTTCCCCATGATGCGTCGGTTCCTACTTTCGCGCTGTCCGGATGTGCGTGCGGCGGGTCGCCTGCGCTCGGCGTAAGATGCTTGCTTGCAGTGTCGCGCAATCGGCATTGCGCCGTGCCGGTGTGCATGCGGTGGGCGGTTCGTGAGGGTTGTCTGAAGGTGTCCGTCTGCATGTTTCGCGGCTCTTCATGGGGCTACAATCCCATATCCGCGCAAAGGGAAAAGGGAAGGAAGCGCTCGGTTTCATGACAAGGTTTGTGGATAGCAAGCTTACGCTGCGGGAATGGCTGCCCCTCATCGGCATCACCGTTTCCGCGTTCATATTCAATACCTCGGAGTTCATGCCCGTCGGCCTCCTGACCGGCATCGGCGCCTCGTTCGGGACGAGCGAGGGCGTGACGGGGCTGATTATCTCGGTGTACGCCTGGGCGGTCATGCTGCTGTCGCTTCCCCTTATGATATTGGGTTCCCGTTTGGCGTTTCGGCCGCTTATGCTCCTGGTCATCGGCGTGTTCTGTGCCGGGCAGGCGCTTTCGGCCCTGGCGCCCAGCTATGGTCTGCTCATGGCAGCGCGTTTGGTTGTCGCCTGCGCCCATTCGGTGTTCTGGGCCATTGCAGCTCCCGTGGCGGTGAAAGTCGTCGACGAGAGGCACGCGCCTATGGCCGTTAGCGCCGTGGTCACCGGCTCGGCGCTTGCCATGGTGGTTGGGTTGCCGCTTGGGCGCATGGTGGGGCTTTGGTTGGGCTGGCGCCAGACCTTCGGCTGCGTGTGCGCGGTAAGCACGCTGGTGCTGGCGTACTTGGCGGTTGTGTTCCCGAAGATTCCGGCCAGTAAGCCCTTCACGCTCAAGCAGCTTCCCAGCATCTTGCGGAACAAGGTGCTTATGGGCATCTTTATCGTGACTGCTTTGTACGCCATGGGGTACTACACGGGTTATAGCTATATCGAGCCGTTCTTGCTGCAGGTTGGCGGTATGGACGAGCAGGTCGTCACCATGGCGTTGGTGGCCTTCGGCATCGCAGGGCTCGTCGGAAGCGCGATATGCTCGCGGTTTTATCGCGGCCATCGCTGGGCCTTTGCTGTGTGGGTCGTCGCGGGTGTGGCGTTGGCGTTGCTACTCCTGCGGCCTGCCGCCCTCGGCATCGTCGGCGTGTTCGTCGTCTGCATGCTGTGGGGCATCGCCGGTTCGGGGTACTCTATCGTCTATCAGGCCGAGATCATCGAGTTCGCAAGCGATGGCGAGCAGACGGTCGCCATGGCCATCTTCTCCGGTATCTTCAACCTCGGCATCGGCACGGGGAGCTTCATCGGCGGCGGAGTGTGCACGTTCGACACCATTGCCGATGTGGGTTTCGTGGGGGCCCTCATCGCGTTTCTCGCCTTGCTGTACTGCGCATTCGTGCTGATCAAGTACATGAAAGCTCAGAGCCAAAGGTAGAATCTGAGAACAGTTGTTCGAAAACTATCATTTCAATATAGAACAGGCGTTCCCTATTTGATATACTCATCGTTATGGATTCTATGACGACATATCGTGCAATGAGCAGGCCCGACGAAGAGCCGCAGCTCAATGCGGCCCAGCAGCAGGCCGTTACGGCAACGGAAGGCTACGTACGCGTCATCGCGGGTGCCGGTACGGGGAAAACGGCCGCGCTGACGCAGCGGTTCGCATACTTGGTCAACGAGTTGGGCATTTTGCCCGGCAACATTCTGTGCGTCACCTTCACGAACAAGGCTGCCAACGAAATGCGCAGGCGTATCCGTCGTCTTACCGGCGACCATGACACCGGCTACATCAACACGTTCCATGGCTTTTGCGTTTCGGTTCTTCAAGAAGATTGCCATGCCGTACGGTATCCGAAAAGCTTTCTGGTGCTCGACAACGCCGACATCGATGCCATGTTGCAGACCCTCTATGAAGAACGCGGGCTTACGTTGCGCGATATGACGTTTTCGGATGCGCGCGACATGATCGAGATGCAGAAGCTCAAGGAGCATCCCAGCTATTATCTGGACATGCTCGAATCGTCTATCGCCGAGTTGCATGACAGGTATATGCAAGCTGATAACGTGCGTGACATCATCTTCTACGGGTATCTTTACCAGGAACGGAAGTGCTTCGGGCTCGATTACAACGACCTGATCGTGTTCACGCTCTACGTCTTCGAGCGGTTCCCCGAAATCTGCCTCAAATGGCAGCAGCGGTTGGAATACATCATGATCGACGAGTTCCAGGATATCGATGCGCTGCAATACCAGCTCATGGAGGTGCTCCAGGGCTATCACAAGAACCTGTTTGTGGTCGGCGACCCCGACCAAACCATCTACACGTGGCGTGGCGCGGATGTGAAACTGCTGCTTGACTTCGATAAGCGCTTCCCCGGCACGCGCACCATCATGATGCTTGAGAACCATCGGTCGGTGCCTCAGGTGCTTGCGGTGGCGAATTCGCTTATCGCGAAAAACCGTATGCGCATCCCGAAGGACCTTGTCGCCGCACGACGCTCGTTCGGCCCGACGGTCTGGCATCACGCCGTATCGCCCCAGGCCGAAGCGGCGTGGATCGCCGAAGGCGTGGCTGCATTGCATAGCAAGGGGGTTGCGTATCGCGATATGGCGGTGCTATATCGCGCACATTACGCATCGCGTTCGGTTGAGGAGGCCTTTCTCAAGGCTGATATCCCGTATTCGCTGTTCAGCGGCGTGCCTTTTTTCGGCAGAAGCGAGATTAAGGATGCGCTGTGCTACCTGCGCCTTATCGCGGTGGGGGATGACTTAGCATTTTTGCGTGTGGCTAACGTGCCCAAGCGCAATCTCGGCCAACGCCGCATGGCGTATCTGCAGCAGTATTGCGACGAGCACGGATGCACCATGCTGCAGGGTCTTGAGGCAACGTGCGAGGATGACATCTTCAAACGCACGAAGGCGAAACAGCTTGTGGCCCTCGTGCATGGTTTTCGCAGGTCCGTTGAGGGCCGCCCGGTGTCGGAGGTGCTCTCGGCGCTGCTCGACGAAAGCGGCTACGAGCAGATGTTGCGCACCGAGGGAAGCCAGGAGCGGCTCGATAACCTTGCTGAGCTGAAGCAGTCGGTCTACGAGTTCGAGACAACATGCGGCGAGGAGGTTACCATTGACCACTATCTGCACCACGTAGCCTTGCTTTCCAATGCCGATATCGCGGATGCGTCGAAGGATAACGTGCGTCTTATGACCATCCATGCTGCCAAGGGCTTGGAATTCAACCACGTCTTCGTTTGCTCGCTGTCCGAAGGCGTGCTACCTTCGCGCAAAACGCGTACGGTCGAGGCCATGGAGGAGGAGCGTCGCCTTGCGTTCGTGGCATTCACGCGCGCTAAGGATGGGCTGTACCTTACCGAGGCCGAGGGCTTCGGACATCAAGGAACGCCGCGGTACCCTTCGCGGTTTCTCCTTGATATCGACCCATCGGCCCTTGAGTTTTCAAACAGGCCTGCGGACTCTCAGCTCGATGACGCACGCAGCGCTTATGAGGCGACCGATCGCTGGATCGCCGATTTTGCGGGGCAAGCGTCTATCACGCCGGGCACGCGCGTTGTCCACAAGGCGTTCGGACAGGGTATCGTGCGAGGCATCGACGAGCAGAAGCGGGCCTATATCATCGTATTCGACGATTTGGACACGCCGCGTTGCATTTCGTTTCGCGTCAAGCTGGAGGTAGTGTGAGCAAGCCGGAGGAATTCCAACGATATAGCCGAACCTCGGGTTTCACCGAAGGCGGTTCTGGAAAAGCGCACGGCGTCGCCGAGGACGGGAACGTTCAGGTGCCGCAAGGGGAGACGTTCGAGCAGAAGCTTGCGCGCATCAAGCGCGAGCTTGATGCGGTGCCGACGCTACCTGGCGTGTATTTATGGAAAGACAAGCACGGGCAGGTCATCTACGTCGGCAAGGCAAAACAGCTGCGTGCGCGCATGCGCCAATATGTCAACTTCCAGGATGAGCGCGCGAAGATCCCGCTGCTTGTCGAGCAGATCTGCACGTTCGAATACATCGTGGTCGGCAACGAGCACGAGTCCTTGGTGCTTGAGAAGAACCTCATCAACCAGCACGCCCCTTGGTTCAACGCCGACTTCAAAGACGATAAGTCCTACCCGTTCATCGCCATCACGAAGGGCGATGTGTTCCCTGCAATCAAATATACGCGTGAGAAGCATCGCGCCGACACGCGCTATTTCGGCCCCTATACCGACAGTCGAGCTGCTCGCCGCATGGTCGACATTGCGCGCCGTGTGGTGCCGTTGTGCTCGTCGAGCTGCGCTGATTGGCGTTCGCTGAAGCGCAAGCTGGAAAAAGATCCGCTCGCTTGTCTGGCTACTGACGCCCGCCCGTGCTTCGATGCGCATGTGGGCTTGGGGCCTGGGGCGTGCTGCGGCCGCGTTACGCCTGAGCAGTATGCCGCCAACGTCAGCCGTATCGAGCGCTTCCTCTCGGGCAATCATCGGGAGTTCGTGGAGGAGCTTTCGCAGGAAATGCAAGAGGCTGCGGCCGAGCTTGATTTCGAGAGGGCGGGTCGTATCAAGGCTCGAATTGATACCATAAACGGGCTATGCGACAAACAACATGCGGTAAGCTCTCGCAACCTCGACGCCGATGTCATCGGCTTTTTCCGAGAAGAAACCATCGCCGGAGCGCACGTGCTCATGGTGCGCGAGGGACGTATCATCAACAGCAACGAGTTCGTGCTCAATCGCGGAAACGATGTTCCCGATCAAGATCTGCTGCACATGTTCCTGCTGCGCTATTACGACGCCACCACGTCCATCCCGCACGAGGTCATCGTGCGCTTCATGCCCGAGGACGCCGAGGCCATGGAGCAGTGGCTTACCGGCAAGCTTGCGAGCGCGCATGGTGCGAAGGTTCGGTTCACGGTCCCCGAACGCGGGGAGAAAGCTGACCTTGTTTCCATGGCCGAGCAGAATGCCAAACATACGCTTATGCGCTATAAGGTGCGCACGAATTACGAGGACAAGCGCATCAACGATGCTTTGCTGCAGCTGGAGAGCGCCTTGGCGCTCGATGCGCCGCCGATGCGTATCGAATGCTTCGATATTTCCACCAATCACGGCACCTATACCGTCGCATCCATGGTGGTGTTCACCAACGGAAGGCCTGACAAAGGACAGTATCGACGTTTCAAGATCAAGGCCCAGCTCGATGAGGCGAACGATTTCCTGTCCATGCAGGAGGTTATGAGCCGCAGGTATTGCGCCGAACGCATGGCCGATGAACGGTTCGGAAAAAAGCCCGATCTCATCATCTTGGACGGCGGCCTGCCGCAGCTCAATGCCGTTATGCAACAGTTCGATAGCATGGGAATCCACGACATAGCCTTGTGCGGCTTGGCGAAACGCGACGAAGAGCTGTTCGTGCCGTGGCAGGATACAGGTCCGGTGGTGCTGCCGGGCGGTAGCGCTAGTTTGTACCTGGTCAAGCAGGTTCGAGACGAGGCACACCGCTTCGCCATCGAATTTCATCGCCAATTGCGTGGCAAGGGCATGACGACAAGCATCTTGGACGAGGTGGAAGGCTTGGGCCCGGTGCGCAAGAAGGCGCTTCTCAAGCACTTCAAGAGCTTCAAGCGGCTCAAGGCTGCGAGCTTGCAGGATATCCTTGATGCTAAGGTGGTGCCCGTCCAGGTCGCCAACGAGCTGTATACGGTGCTGCAGCAGTATAATGAGCAGACAAGAAATGAACTGGTTGTCGGCGGGGAAGGAGATTCGTGACATGACCGAGGTTGCAAGCGAACTTGAGAACATGCCCGAGCTGGTTATCGTGAGCGGCATGAGCGGTGCGGGACGCACCGAGGCCATGCATGCGTTCGAAGATCTTGGGTATTTTTGCGTGGACAACCTGCCCAGCGCCCTTATCGGGAACCTGCTGGCCTTAACCGGCATGCCCGGCCAACCCGATAACCATCGACGCATCGCCGTGGTATGCGACGCGCGCAGCGGCGGCTTCTTCAAAAGCTTGATGGAGGAGCTCGCAAAGCTCAAAAGCGCCGGCGTCGATTATCGGGTGCTGTTCTTGGATGCCGACGACGAGAAGCTCATCGCACGCTATAAATCCAGCCGCCGCCGCCATCCCCTCTGCACCGATGGCAGCTCCATCGCAAACGGCATCGAGCGTGAACGCGAGATGCTCTACGACGTGCGCAAACAGGCGCATCACGTCATCAATACCACCGACATGATGCCTGCCCAGCTGCGCAGCACCATCCGAGCGCTGTTCGCTCCCGGCGAGGAGCGCCAGGGTCTGCAGGTCACGGTGTATTCGTTCGGCTTCAAGCATGGCGCCCCCGTGGATGCCGACCTGGTTATGGATGTGCGATTCCTTCCCAATCCGTATTACGATCCCGAGCTGCGCCCGCTTACCGGCCTTGACAAGCCTGTGCGTGACTACGTGCTTTGCCGATCTGAAACCGAGGAGTTCCAGAAGTGCTGGCGCGCGCTGCTCGATTGCGTCATGCCCGGGTATGTGGCGGAGGGCAAACAGCAGCTCGCCATCGCCGTAGGGTGCACCGGCGGTCAACATCGAAGCGTGGCGCTCGCCGAGTCCACAGGAGAATATCTCAAGCAGAAGGGCTATCGCGTTAGCGTCGCGCATCGCGACCTGAAGCTTGCCGAAGGCGTTGATGGCCAGCTCATCAACGCATCCGTGAAGCCGATCGAAGGCCGATAGGATGAGCGAGATGCTGCACGAAAGCCATATGGAGGGCGGTCATTTCCCCCATGACCCGTCCATGACCGAGGCGTTTGCGCCGCTGTACGCGGCTGATCCCGTGGTTCCGGAGACCAGCAGCTTGAAAGCCGTGGTCATCGGTGGCGGCACAGGTGCGCCCGTTTCCATTCGCACCCTCCTTTCCATGGGCGTGGAAACCTCAGCTGTGGTCGCTATGGCCGATGATGGCGGGTCGACGGGCATCCTGCGCGAACGGGCGGGCGTCACCCCTCCGGGCGATATCCGCAAGTGCATTTGCGCTATGGCGGCCGACCCCGAGGATCCGCTTACGCGCGCATTCAAATACCGGTTCCCGTTCGCCGACAACCATACGCTGGGCAATCTTATGCTTTCCGCGCTCGAGGACGCCACAGGCGAGTTCCCGCAAGCCGTTCAGATTTGCGAGCGCTTGCTCAACGCGCGCGGGCATGTGTACCCTTCAACGCTCGATCGCGTGTCGTTGGTCGCGCGCACGCGCGATGGGCGCTATATCGAGGGCCAGGCGGTTGCCTGTCATTCACGTACGGCGCTTGCACATGTGCAGTTGCGCGGTCAAGGCAAGATCCAGGCGTATCGGCCGGCGCTCGATGCCATCCGCAATGCCGACCTGATCGTGCTCGGACCGGGAAGCCTGTTCACGTCCATCATCCCGAACCTGCTTGTCCCGGGCGTGGTGGATGCCATCCGTCAATCGAGGGGGGCAACCCTGTTCGTCTGCTCATTGGCGGACATGCAGGGTGAGACATGGGGTCTTACGGCGCGCGAGCATGTCGAGGCGTTGCTCGCGCACGGCATGCGCGGGTTGCTTGATTACGCGCTCGTGCACAGTCCGTATCCCGTTCGCCCCGATGCTTCCGAGACGGGCACCTTCCGCGCGCTCACGGGTGTCAACGTCGGCGATAGCCGATTCACCGTTGCCCCCGGCGAAGAGGAGGGTAGGCGCGTGCGTCCCGTGCATATCGATTATCCCGACCTGCGCGCCATTCAAAGCAAGGGCCCGGTCGTCATCGTTCGAAATCTGGTAGATCCGCAGCGTCCCACCTGGCATGATCCGTTTCTGCTGCGCGAGGCTTTCACGGGGGTGTTGCGTTTATGTCGTTCACGGCAGAGGTAAAAGACGAGCTTTCCCGCGTCCCGGCAACGTGCAGCCATTGCGACAAAGCCGTTTTGGCGGCGCTCGTGCGTATCGAGGGCACGTTGTTCGTGTCGGGGAAGAACCGCTACCGTGTGGAGATCGCCACTGATGCGCCTTCGGTGGCCCGTTTGGTCATCAAGCTGCTGCATGAGCTGTATCGGTTGAAAACCAACCTGACGGTTCGCCGAAGCGTCTTGCATAAAACCCCGAACTACCTCATCGAGGTTCCCGCCCAGCCTCAGCTTGCTGCGGCTTTGGTGGATATGGGCGTGCTGTCTCCTGAAGGTGGGCTGGTGCTCGGCGTATCCGAGCAGTTGGTCGCCAAGGATTGCTGTGCTGCCGCATATCTGCGTGGCGCCTTCCTGGGTAGCGGGTTCGTGTCCGACCCCCGCGGTGATTTCCATTTCGAGGTGATCGTCGAAACCGAGGAGCTGGCCGATGGCCTTGTGGATCTTCTGGCTCGCAAGAACATCAAGGCGCGCATCATGCAGCGACGCAATTCCTATATGGTGTATTTGAAAAGCGGCAGCGCTATCCTTGAGTTCCTGGCGCTTGCGGGCGCTCACCAAAGCGCGCTTGCCATGGAAAACGCACGCGTCATTAAAAGCGTGCGCAATGATGTGAACCGTCAGACCAACGCCGAAATCGCCAACCAGGCCAAAACCTCGCGCGCGGCGATCGACCAGATTCGGGCAATCAGGCAGGTGGTGGAGGCGCACGGCATGGAGAACCTTCCGCCGGCATTGCAGGACTTCATCAAGCTGCGCGTGCGTCATCCCGAGGCGACGCTCAAGGAGCTTGGCGAGCTCGCCAACCCTCCGTTGTCGAAGTCGGCGGTGTACCATCGCGTGCGCCGTATCGAGCAATTGGCCGCTGAGCTGGAGAATCAGAATCGGTAACCAATAGTCACCGGCCTCCTGCCGCTAGGGGGGATGCGTTGGTCTTCGCTTGTCGACCGTCTGCCAAATTACCGTCGCAAGCGTTTGACTTTCCGTTACACTTACGTTTCGTATGGCCCATAACTTGAGTATCTGAATGAAAAGGAGATACGCAATGGCAATCAAAGTAGGCATCAACGGTTTCGGCCGCATCGGACGTCTGGCGTACCGCGCCATGGTCAAGGACCCGGAGATCCAGGTCGTGGCCGTCAACGACCTCGGCGACATCCCGACGATGGCTCACCTGCTTAAGTATGACTCGGTCCATGGCCGCGCATTCGATACGGTCGAGGTCACCGAGGACGGCTTCGTGGCCGACGGCCATGCCGTGAAGGTGCTATGCGAGCGCGACCCCGAGAACCTGCCTTGGGGCGAGCTGGGTGTCGACGTCGTCGTCGAGTCCACCGGCATCTTCAAGACCGGCGAGCTTGCCAGCAAGCACATCAAGGCCGGTGCCAAGAAGGTTGTCATCACCTGCCCGGCCAAGGGCGAGGACATCACTGTCGTCATGGGCGTCAACGACGAGCAGTACGACAAGGATCAGCACAACATCATTTCCAATGCCTCCTGCACCACTAACTGCCTGGCACCCGTCGCAAAGGTGCTGCTCGAGAAGTTCGGTATCAAGCGCGGCTACATGAACACCATTCATTCCTACACCAACGATCAGAAGATCTTGGATCTGCCGCATAAGGACCTGCGCCGCGCCCGCGCCGCAGCCATGTCCATGATCCCGACCACCACGGGCGCCGCTCGCGCCGTGTCCCTGGTCCTTCCCGAGCTGGCAGGCAAGCTCGACGGCTTCGCCACGCGCGTTCCCACGCCCGACGGCTCCATGGTCGACCTGACGGTCGAGCTTGAGCGTGAGGTCACCATCGAGGAGATCAACGCCGCCATGAAGGAAGCCGCCGAAGGCGAGCTGGCCGGCGTGCTCGAGTACACCGAGGATCCCATCGTGTCCATCGACATCGTGGGCAACAACCACTCCTCCATCTTCGATAGCAAGCTCACCATGGTCATGGGCGGCAAGTCCAACATGGTCAAGGTCGTGTCCTGGTACGACAACGAGTGGGGTTACTCCAACCGCGTGAAGGACCTTGTCAAGATCCTGCTGTAATCGGCTTAACCGCTTAACGCTATGAAGGGCCCTGGAACCGAACCTTGCCCCTTGCGCGCTGCGCCGTTCGTGCCCGAAGCACGCTCGGTTGCTTTGCAAGGTGCGATCGGGACCAGGGCCTTTTAGCTGGCCATCACCGCATCCGCGGTGATTCGAAAGGAAGTCATCATGGCTGATATCGCCACCGTCGACCAGCTTGACGCGCGCGGCAAGCGCGTGCTCGTCCGCGTCGACTTCAACGTTCCCGTGGCGGACGGCGTCTGCTCCGACGATACCCGCATCCGCGCTGCGCTGCCCACCATCGAAAAGCTCATCGACGAAGGCGCCCGCGTCATCCTCATGAGCCATCTTGGCCGTCCGTCGGGCGAGGGCTTCGAGGAGAAGTTCACGCTTCGCCCTGCCGCCCTTCGCCTCTCCGAGCTGCTTGGCCGTCCCGTGGCGTTCGCTTCCGACACCGTCGGCGCCGATGCCCAGGCCAAGGCCGCGGCCCTTCAGGATGGTCAGGTGCTCGTGCTGGAGAACCTCCGCTTCGACAAGCGCGAGAAGAAAAACGATCCCGAGTTCTGCCAGGAGCTCGCCAAGCTGGGCGAAGCCTACGTCAACGACGCTTTCGGTACGGCGCACCGCGCCCACGCCTCCACCGCCGGCGTCGCTGCGCTTCTGCCCGCTTATGCCGGCTACCTCATGCAAAACGAGGTCGCAACCCTCACCGGCATGCTCGATGAGCCTCGTCGTCCTTTCGTCGCCATCCTGGGCGGATCGAAGGTTTCCGATAAGATCAAGGTCATCGACGCCCTCATGGACAAGTGCGACACGCTTATCATCGGCGGCGGCATGTGCTTCACGTTCCTGCTGGCGCAGGGCAAGCAGGTGGGCACCTCGCTCAAAGAGGAGGACTGGGTTGAGCGCGCGGCGGCCATGCTGCGCAAGGCCGAGGAGCGCGGCGTGAAGCTGCTGCTCCCCGTCGACGTCGTATGCGCCGACAAATTCGCCGAGGACGCGAACACCAAGACCGTCTCCGTCGACGAAATCCCGGCCGACATGATGGGTCTCGACGTCGGACCTGAAACGGCCAAGCTGTATGCTCAGGCCATCTCGCAGGCTGCCACCGTGTTCTGGAACGGCCCCATGGGCGTGTTCGAGATGGATGCGTTCGCTGCGGGCACGAAGGCCGTTGCCGAGGCTGTGGCCGAAAACCAGCAGGGCGATACCATCATCGGCGGTGGCGATTCCGTGGCGGCGGTCAACAAGTTCGACCTTGCCGACCGCATGACGTTCATCTCCACGGGCGGCGGTGCCAGCATGGAGTTGGTGCAGGGCGAAGCCCTTCCCGGCGTGGAAGCTCTGAAGCGCTAAGGTAATCCAAGGGGGGGCGCATGCGTCCCCCTTATCGTTTTGAAAGGAGCGTGCCACATGGCCCGCAAACCGCTTATGGCAGGAAACTGGAAGATGAACAACACCTATGCCGAAGCCGTGGTGTTGGCGCAAACCATTTCCAACAACTTCGACAAGCACTGGACCGACTCCGTGGACGTGCTCGTATGCCCGCCGTCCATCGACCTGAAGCCGGTCAACACGGTGTTCGAGTTCGACCATCAGCCCATTCAAATCGGCGCGCAGAACGTGTATTGGGAGCCGAAGGGCGCCTTCACGGGCGAGGTATCGGTTCCCATGCTCAAGGACGTCCATTGCACGTGCTCTATCGTCGGCCATTCCGAGCGCCGCGGCTACTTCGGTGAAACCAACGAGGACGTCAACCGCAAGGTCTGCGCGTTGCTCGATGGCGGCCTGTATGCCGTCGCATGCGTCGGCGAATCGCTGTCCGTGCGCGACGAGGGCGGAGCCGAGGAGTTCGTCTGCGCCCAGGTGCGCGCCGCGTTCGCGGGCTTGGAGCCCGAGGAGGCCGGCAAGTGCGTGGTGGCATACGAGCCCATCTGGGCCATCGGCACGGGCCGTACGGCAACGCCCGAGCAGGCGCAGGACATGTGCGCCGCCATCCGCACCACGCTCGCCGATATGTTCGGCGCCGAGACCGCCGATCAGATGCGCATCCTGTATGGCGGCTCCATGAACGTCGGCAACGTCGAGCAGCTTCTCGCGCAGCCCGATATCGACGGCGGCCTGGTCGGCGGCGCCAGCCTGAAGGCCGATCAGTTCGTTCAGCTGGTGAAAGCGTGCCTGTAATGAGCGCGTCGGAAAACGCTTGCGGGAAGCTTTCCCTTCCGGCATGCTTGATTATCATGGATGGCCTGGGTTTGGCGCCTGCGGGTCCGGGCAATGCCGTGTCGCTGGCATCCACGCCGGTGCTCGACCAGCTGTTCGAAACATGCTCGCACACAAAGCTCGAAGCCTCGGGAGAGGCTGTGGGCCTGCCTGAGGGTCAGATGGGCAACTCCGAGGTGGGGCATCTCAACATCGGCGCCGGCCGCGTGGTGCATCAGGAGCTCTCGCGCATCAATATGGCTTGCCGCACCGGCTCCATCTGCGATAACGCCGTGATCAACGATGCTATCGAGGCGGCAAAGGCGCCGGGTGCCGCGTTGCACCTCATGGGCCTGCTCTCCGATGGCGGCGTTCACTCCAGCAACGAGCACCTGTATGCGCTCATCAAGCATGCCGTGCAAAGCGGAGTCGGCGATGTGCGCGTGCATGCGTTCATGGACGGTCGCGACGTTCCGCCGTCAAGCGGCAAGGGCTACATGCAGCAGCTGCAGGACTTGATCTCCGAGAACGGATTCCAAGACGCCGTGCGCGTGGCAAGCGTATCGGGCCGCTATTATGCGATGGACCGCGACAAGCGTTGGGACCGTGTCGCCAAGGCGTACGAGGCCGTCGTGTGTGCAACGCCGCTCGTCGCTTCGGGCGATCCCGTCGCCGCTATGCAAGCGTCCTACGATGCCGAGGTCACCGATGAGTTCGTCGAGCCCGTGGCGCTCGATGATCGCGGTGTCGTCGATGGGGATGCCGTCGTGTTCTTCAACTTCCGCCCCGATCGCGCCCGTGAGATCACGCGTGCCATCGTCGATGATGCCTTCGATGGGTTCGATCGCGCTCGTCGGCCCCAGGTCTCGTTCGTGTGCCTGACCGAGTACGATCCCGATATCCCCGCGCCGATCGCGTTTCCCAAGACGTTCCCGGAAAACGTGCTTGCTGACGTGCTCTCCGCCGCCGGCCTGCGTCAATACCATATCGCCGAAACCGAGAAGTATGCGCACGTCACGTTCTTCCTCAATGGCGGACGCGAGGAGCCCAAGGCGGGGGAGCAGCGAAGCCTCATCCCCAGTCCCAAGGTCGCCACGTACGATTTGCAGCCTCAGATGAGCGAACCTGAAGTCGCCGATACTTTGGCCGCGGCCATCGATGCCGATGAGGCCGATGTGTACATCGTGAACTTCGCGAATCCCGATATGGTCGGCCACACGGGCGTCATCCCCGCCGCCGTCGCCGCCGTCGAGGCGGTGGACTCCGGTGTCGGCAAGGTCGTCGACGCCATCCGCCGTAAAGGCGGGTTCGCCTTCATCACGGCCGATCACGGCAACTGCGACAAGATGATCGCGGACGATGGGACGCCCCATACGGCGCATACCACCGCGAAGGTGCCGTTCGTTTTCGTGGACGGTGCCGACACCGGGCGTGTGCTCGGCGATAAGGAAGGCGCGCTTTGCGATATCGCCCCCACGTTGCTCGATGCCATGGGGCTTTCCGCTCCCGCTGAGATGACGGGACGCAGCCTGTTCGCGTAATACGTGCTTTTCATGACCCTGGTCGCGCCCGCTGCCGGTTTCTTGCCTGCGCGGGCGCGTTTCGTTATACTTGGTTACTTGCGTACGTAGTTATTTCGAGTGAAAGAGCATCACGTGAATCCGCTTTTGATCATCCTTATCGCCCTGCTGGTCATCTCCGGCTTGGGTCTCATCATCTTCATCCTCCTGCATTCCGGCAAGGGCACGGGCATCTCCGATATGATTGCCAGCTCCGTGTACTCTTCGCAAACCGGTACCAGCATCGTTGAGAAGAACCTCGACCGCATCACCATCATCTTCGCGGTGGTCTTCTTGCTGTCGCTTATCGCGCTTATGATCGTGTATCCGTCCGGCACTATTGCCACCCGATAAAAATTTTTGAAATTGGGTCTTGGCAAGTACGTAAGGTTCGGGTATATTAATCATCGTTGCTTTTCGGCAACAACTCGTCGGAGTGGTGGAACGGCAGACACGCAAGCTTGAGGTGCTTGTGCCCGTAACGGGTGTGCGGGTTCAAATCCCGCCTCCGACACCAGAATTCAGAAAGCGGCCTTCTGGTCGCTTTTTTGTTGCCCTTATCGATATTGAAGCTTGTCGATCGACCAGTTCAACCGGCGTTCCGCTATGCAAGACAGCCTGAGCATTAGGACGGAATCGTTGATGCCATGCCTGTCGGATTCTCGTTATAGGGCATGCGGCGGCTATCGGTCGTCGTCTTGATTCTTGTCCATGGTTTCGTTTCGAGAGCAAAGCCGAGTTCCGGATGATGGAGGCATGTTGCGTGCCGCATCGTCGCGGCGCTCCGTATGACCTTATATGCTCGTGCGATTTGCACTCGATCCGCCGTGGGTCCTGCGCAGGCTGCATGTGTTTGTGCATGGGCATTTCTGCCAATCCGATGCAACGCATTAAGGGCGAATCGCTCCGGCCGAGAGTTCGTGAACGCCGGGGAGGAATGAGCGAAGGGGAAGTGAGACGGGCGCATGTGGGGCCGTCGCTTCGCAATCGACCTCACGGGCTCGTTGCATCTGTTTTAGTTTCCATATCGAGTTCTCAGCGCTTCAGGTTGATTGGCAGCTACGGGTTTAACCTTTCGGTTATGCGTGGTGGGTGATCTGATCATTCGGACAACTCCATTGCTTCGTGCAGTCTATTGCTGATGATTGTCTCGAAAAAAAGATGCTGGGGGATCTGTTCAAAGGTAGGTGTTTCATCTGGGAAAACAGTGGTTGCAATCCTTGGCTGATAAAAAAGTTCGAACTTTTTCAAAAAAGGGGGTTGCCAAGAGTTCTGGTTCAGGTATTATATCTCCTTGCCGACGCGCCGAAAGCGCTGAAGCAAATGACTCAAGTGGGCGTTTAGCTCAGGGGGAGAGCGCTTCCCTGACACGGAAGAGGTCACAAGTTCAAATCTTGTAACGCCCACCATTTTTCAGTTTGAATCAGTTGAATGATTCATTGTGAGATTTAATTCACAACAATGAGTTTTATCTTGCATCGAACTGTTTTTCGTTTAAACTGATTTCTGCAATGCGGACATGGCTCAGCTGGTAGAGCATCACCTTGCCAAGGTGAGGGTCGCGGGTTCGAATCCCGTTGTCCGCTCCATTGTCTTAGATGAGCTGGTTGGGCAACCAACCAGCTCTTTATAAGACAAGACGCCAGGATGGCGACGTGGCCAAGTGGTAAGGCAGAGGCCTGCAAAGCCTTCACCCCCGGTTCGAATCCGGGCGTCGCCTCCAAATTTTGAAAACCAAATATGCGGACATGGCTCAGCTGGTAGAGCATCACCTTGCCAAGGTGAGGGTCGCGGG
>ERZ1034928.301-NODE-301-length-27224-cov-6.845191_pt1 | contig 27224 bp, 20 predicted proteins | sample MGYA00520627_ERZ1034928 | MGnify/ENA primary metagenome ERZ1034928 (study PRJEB33766, sample SAMN09781755) | gut metagenome | biome: gut microbiome | host: Homo sapiens | place: Madagascar | study: EMG produced TPA metagenomics assembly of the PRJNA485056 data set... | reverse complement strand
ATACATACCGCCACGAGCCCGCGCAGGAGAGCGCATACCGCCCCGAGCCGAGCCGCCCGGCCTACGCCGGCGATGACCGCGGTGCGAAAACCGAGGCCGCTGCCGAGGAGCGCGGCGGTAGCCGCGAGGAGAAGCGCCGCGGGCGCTTCGGCAAGGCCGAGGGCAAGAAGGATGCCAAGCCCGCCGAGGGGCGCGATCCCTCGACCGCGCCGCGCCGCGCGGCGCCCAAGCCCGCCCCCGCCGGCCCCTCGAAGGGCACGCGCGCACTCACGGTGGTGGCCGCCGCGGCCATCGCCGTGTCGGTGGGAGCCACCGTGTTCTCCGGCATGCGCCTCGCCGAGTCCTCGGCGATCATCGCCAAGAACGAGGCGAATTCCGTTAACGTCGTCGTGACCAACCGCGACGTCGCCGCCGGCGAGACCATCACCGAAGCCGACCTCGAGACGCAGGCCGTCCCCAAGGCGTACTGCCCGACCGACGCCGCGACCAAGGTCTCGGATGTCGCCGGCCACACTTCGCTCACCACGCAGACCGCCGGGACCTCCATCTCGCTGTCCTCCCTCCAGGCATCGAGCTCGCCGGCGCACATCACGTCGGCCATCGAGGACGGCCATGTGGCCATCGCCCTGTCGCTCGACTCCTCCAAGAGCCTGTCGCCGCTGCTGCGCGTCGGCGACCGCGTCAACGTCATGGCCGTCGTCTCCGACGGCGCGACGTCGAGCGCCGAGACGGTGTGCGCCAACGTCAAGATCATCGCCCTCGATTCCGCCCTGTCCGGCTCGCCGGACGCCGGGTACTCGCTCGTGACGCTCGACGTCACCGAGGACCAGGCCGCGGCCATCGTGGCGAACCCGAACGTGACGCTCACGGCCATCCCGCAGACCGCCGAGGGGGCCAGCGATGCTGAATAGGGACCTCATCGCGCTCGAGCGCGCCGTATACCGCGCCGCGCGTGAACAGCTCTCATCCGACAACCAGACCGAGCAGCCCGACGCCGACGTGCGCAGTCGCGACCGCGACGCGGCCTCGGTCATCGGCCCCATCATCGACGACCCGGCTTTCTACCACCTCGTGCCCGAGCGCTTCATCGACCAGACCGGCCGCATCGCCGACGACGCCTACCAGGAGGTGCTGCGCGCGGCAATCAACGACCTGTACTACTTCGGGCCGCTCGAGGACCTGCTGTACGACGAGTCGCTTTCCGAGATCATGGTCAACGGGCCCGAGTCGGTGTGGGTCGAGCGCTCCGGCAGGCTCATGCTCACCGACGTCTGCTTCGAGGACGACGACCACGTGAAGTTCGCCATCGACCGGATCGCCGCCGGCATGAACCGCCGCTGCGACGAGGCCTCGCCGCTGTGCGACTGCACCATCGTCCGGCCCGGCACGCCCTTCAACGGCTCGCGCGTCAACGCGGTGCTCAAGGGCGTCGCGGTCGACCACCACCTCATCAACATCCGCAAGTTCCGCAAGGACGCGCTCACCCCCGAGGCCCTGATGGCCAACGGGTCGTTCGACGGCCGCATGCTCGAGATTATGCGCGCCATCGTGCAGGGCCGCATGTCCACCATCGTGGCCGGCGGCACCGGATCGGGCAAGACGACGCTGCTCAACGCCATCTCGCTCTACATCCCGCCCGAGGAGCGCATCATCACCATCGAGGACACGCCCGAGCTGCGCCTGAATCAGCCGCACGTCGCCCGCATGGAGACGCGCGACGCCAACGTGGAGGGCAAGGGCCGGATCGACTACCGCGACCTCGTGACCAACGCGCTGCGCCAGCGCCCCGACCGAATCATCGTCGGCGAGTGCCGCGACGCGGCGGCCTTCGACATGCTCCAGGCCATGACCACCGGCCACGACGGCTCGCTCACCACGATCCACGCCGACAACTGCCGCGAGGTGCCCACGCGCCTGCGCACGCTCGTCCAGCAGGCTAACACCGGCATGTCCTCGCGCGAGATCCTTGAGTACATCAGCCAGGCCATCGACTTCATCATCTACACGGAGCGCTCCCACGGCGTGCGCCGCGTGACCGAGATCGCGGAGGTCCAGGGCATGCAGGGCGACGTCGTCACGATCGCCCCGATCGTCCGCTTCGAGCACGACCCGAACGACCCCGAGCACTCCGGCTGGTTCGTCCCGACCGGCGAGCGCTTCATGCGCCGCCATATCGAGAAGATGGCAAACGAGGGCGTCTTCGTCGATGACGACTGGTTCAACCCCCAGGCGGTGTTCTAGGATGGGCGGCGCGCAATCCAACCTCGTCAACCTGCTGCCGGCGCTTCCCGGCCTCGCGCTCGGCATCGCGATGCTCGTGCTCGCGCCTCGCGGGCGCATCGCCCGCGAGGCGGCCGGGGCCGAGGCCGTCGAAGAGCGGCCGAACGGCAAGGTCGCCGCGGCGCTCGTCTCCGTCTGCGAGCAGGCGTCCCCGCAGCTGTCGGTCCAGGAGGCCGAGATCGTGTGGGCCGCGACGGCAACGCTGCCGGCGCTCTGCGCCCTCGCGCTCGGCGTGGGCCCGCTGTCCCTGGTCCTCCTGCCCGTCTCCGCGGCCGGGTTCCCCGTCTACCTCAAGATCCGCCGCGACTCCGGCAAGAAGAAGTTCGAGGAACAGCTTGGACAGGCTATGCCGCTGATCGCGTCGAACCTGCGCGCGGGGTCGTCGGTCGCCCAGGCCATCGGGCCGGTCGCCGAGAACATGAGCGACCCCATCAAGTCCGAGTTCAGGCGCCTGGCCTCCGACATCCGCGCCGGCACGCCGGTGCCCGAGGCGCTGGACAAGGTCGCCGACCGCACCGGCAGCCGGGACCTGCGACTGTTCTCCACGGCCGTCGACATCTCGCAGCAGACCGGCGGCTCGCTCGCCGACATCACCGAGAACGTCGGCCAGACCGTCCGCGCCCGCGTCGAGGCCCGCAAGACCATCAAGTCTAAGACCTCGCTCAACCGCATCGAGTCGCAGATCATGGTCGGCCTGCCCGTCTTCATGATGGCGGCGCTGCTCGCGATCTCGCCTTCCCACCGCGAGTTCTACAGCCAGCCCTCCGGCTGGGCACTGATCGCGCTGGCCGTCGTGCTGGACGCGCTCGCCTACCTCATGATGAGGAAGATGGGCGACGTCAAGCTCGACTAGGCGGCGCCGGATAGATTGGAAGCACTGTGAACATCGAAATCCTGCGCGGCGTCGCGCTGTCGCTGTGCGCCGCGACGATCGCCGGCCTGCTGTCATTTCTGGGCCTCAGGCGGCTCGGCGGCATCGAGTCGGGCCCGGTCAAGCGGCCGAGCCGACGCCGGCGCGGCGAAACGCGCCTGGACACGCTTACCTACAGCGTCACGCGCTACGTCCCCATGAGCGAGAAGGTCGCCGACGCCACGCGCGACATGCTCTCGCGATCCGGCGTCACCATGCCCGCCGCGTCGTTCTGGGCCATCCGCGTGGCGTCGTTCTCGGCCGGCGCCGCCGCGGGGCTGATCGCCATGCCGCTCGTCGGAGGCGTGCAGGGGCTCGCAGCGGCGGGCGCGCTCGCCGTCGCCGGGCTCGCCGCGCCGCAGGCGTGGCTGCTCGCCCGCCGCGCCGAATGGCGCGACGAGCTCGACCGCCAGCTGCCCGACGCGCTCGACCTCATGGCCATCTGCATCTCGGCCGGGTCGTCGTTCGAGGGCGCGCTGGCATCGGTCGGCACCCGCATGGACGGGGCGATCGCCGAGGCCTTCGCCCGCGTCGCCAAGGAGGCCGCCTACTCGAGCCGTTCCGAGGCCCTGCTGGGACTGGCCGACCGCGCCCAGGTGAACTCGATCACCTTCTTCACGGCATCGCTCGTGCAGGCGGAGCGCGCGGGATCTTCTCTGGTCGACATCATCCGCATGCAGGCGCAGTCCGTCCGCACCGAGCGCCGCCTGAGGGTCGACGACATGACCAACAAGCTGTCCACCAAGATGCTCTTCCCCATGCTTCTGCTCATGCTGCCCTCGATCATCATGCTCATGCTCGCGCCGATGATCCTACAGCTCGGTCAGTTCTTCTAACCTTACGATCAAGGAGCCATCCGATATGAACGATAAATATCTCGACGAGGCCGTGGCCGTCACGGCCTCAGGCAAGAGGGTCCCGATCCTCACCCATACCTGCCGGGGCTTTCTCGAGCGCTTCTGCGGGCTCATGCTCAAGCGCAAGGTGCCCGAGGCCTGCGGGCTCTACTTCCCCGGATGCCGGTCGATCCACACCTGCATGATGCGCGTGCCGATCGATGTGGTCTGGGTTCGCGAGGGCGAGCCCGGCGAGCTCAAGGCGGTATCGCTCGATGTCTCGCTCAAGCCCTGGCGGTTCTTCGCCGCGCCGCGCGGCGCCACCGGCTGCGTGGAGTTCCGCGCCGGGTCGTTCGACCCCGCGGACAGGCCGGCCGAGATCGTGCGCCCGAAGAAGAGGAAATAGGCGATCACGCCCGCGATGCCGCCGTCTGCCTGTGTAGGCAGGCGGCTTTTGGGTATCGCGCCCGGTTTGCCTTCGCGTTTTCCATGGGTGGCGGCATGGAGGGACCCCATCCGTCCCGTAGGGCCGCCGGATGCGGGAAACGCCTCGCGGCCGGCTTCGGCGGAACGGGGTATGAGTCAAAAGGAGCTTGCCGAGGCGGCAGGCCTCACACCGGCCTCGGTGAGCAGGTACGTCAACGGCGAGCGGCTGCCGTGGCCTGCCACGATCGCCGCGATGTCGCGCGCCCTCGGGGTCGAACCGTCGGACATCATCGGAACCTCCTGCGATCAGGAGCTGGATGACGCCGTGCACCACGTAGCCCGCAATGCGGACAGTCTCACGGAAGCGCAACGCGCCGAGCTTATCGCCGCACTTGCGAAGTGCTAGGGAGATCGGCGGACGGCCGAGGTCGATATGCTCAAATATAGAATCTGAGGGCGCGTCTATACCTTGCCGGAGTTGGGTAAGATGGCCGTAGAAGACGATGCGTCCCCGTGTGAGCAACAAGGAGCGCGGGCGGCCTAGTTTTCAGCTTTGGTTAGATGCCCGGGCTCCACCCCGGGCATCTGCGTATCAACTCCGGTCCACCGGGTAGAATCACAGGTGAACGAAGCGGACCCTGCGCAGGTTGCTAGCCAGTTACGCGGGCGATGCGGATTTCAGGTTTAAAGGCCGGGCTGCACTCCCGGCCTTTTTCTGCGACAACCCCGTCGCCCGCCTGCTCGCGGGGTGCGTCGCCCTTCAATTCCAGCCAATCTAATATGGGCGTCTACCTGCTGCGTTGGGACGATTGACGATAATCCGTTGGGACGATTGACGGTAGCCCGTGGGCATGGCGTCCGGGTACATATCGCCCTTGGGTCTCCTGCGGATGAACGGGGCGAACGCCCTGTCGGTTTCGGCAGGGCGCCGCTTGCAATCGGAGATATGTTTTGAGGGAAGGGAGAGGGGCCGTTTTCGCCCGGCCCCGGGGCGCGCACCTGCGTTGTCCGCGTTCCCAAGGTGTGACAGCATAAGGAACGGGTTCCGCTTGCTATCGATTCTACCTTGTGGCGCGGCGTTCCATCTAGCGGCCCCATTTCTCCATATCCGGTCGAGGATGTAAGGTTTTTGCGGTCTGAGCGCATCTTTTAGGCAGTTGCGGGGTATACCTCCTGCCGAATCTGAAAGACCTCTGGAAGGCGTGAGCATCTATGAAGCCGATCATCGACCCTGCTGGCGAGCACGGCGCCCATATGCTTGACATGGGGGCGGTATAGTTGTTCGGATGGGAGTGCGACCCCGCGAGGGACGGGCGACCGACGATCGCCGAATACCGCGAACTGTTCTCGGGCAAGTTGGGCCATCGGGCGACTATCTCGGGGCACACGGGCTCGAAACGCGGCACCGCGGCGAACCTCGCGAAGGTGCGCTGCACACTCGCGCAGGTTTTCGACAGCTTCGTAATATTCAACGTGGATGACGGCAGGCACACGCAGCCGGGACGCCGCCGGACCCTGTGCGTCGATTTCGCCTCGGTCCATTCCGGCGATACCGTAGTCGAATGGCTCTAGGCGGGTCGCGACCGCGATTCCGCAGGACTGAAAGGAAACCAGCTATATGAAGTCAATACCCTAAACGAAGTTTTCGAAGTTTATAGGAAGCATTGGAACGCGCACTTTGACAGCCGAATACCGAATGCTTGCAGGCATGCGGAAACAGGGCCGGAGGCTCGGCCCGCAGGCGAGGAGGTTCTCAGGGCAGCCTAGCGGTTCGGGTCGTAGGGGACCTGGTCGCGCATGACGGCGTACACGATGTGGCAGAGCTTCCTCGCAACCGCCGTGACGGCGACTCGGTGGCGCTTGCCCTCGGCCCTCTTCTTGTCGTAGAAGGCCTTGAGCGCCGGGTCGTGCTGGCGGGCGCGGTTCGCCGCCAGCCACACCGCCCGCCGGAGGTACGGGTCTCCTTGCTTGGTTATGGGGCCGCCCCCCGAGTCGAACTGCCCGGACTGGCTCACCGACGAGTTCAGGCCCGCGTAGCTGACGAGCGCGGCGGCGCTGCGGAAGCGGCTCACGTCGCCCACCTCGGCGACGATCTGGGCCCCTGTCGCCAGCGACACGCCGGGGATGGTGAGCACGAGCGGCTCGATGCCCATGAGCAGCTCCTCGATGCGCTCCTCGGCCTCGGACGCGCGCTCCTCGAGGAAGCGGACCTGGGAGACCATCGAGCGGACCTCGAACGACGCCGCGCCGAGCCCGAGGGTTATGCCGACGCTGGATTTCGCGGCGGCCTTGAGCTCGGACGCCTTGGCCTGCCCGATCTGCCGCCTGGCGGCCTTCGAGATGTCGCTGGCCAGCGACGGCGCCTTGCGCCTGAGCAGCTCGGAGGGCATGGGCGACTTCTCCAGGACGGCAAGCGACGCCGAGCCGAACATGTCGGAGAAAACGCCGGCGTACTCGGGGAAGTAGGAGTCCATGACGCAGGTCAGCCGAATCTTGACCTGGGCGGCCTCCTCCTTGATCGCCTGGCGGTAGCGGGTGAGCGTGCGGAGCGACTGCACCTCGTCGGAGGCCAGCTTGGTCTCCACGTACTCGCCGATGCGCAAGGTCTCGGCGATGAGCAGCGCGTCGACCCGATCGTTTTTGACCCTCGACTTGCCCTTGAGCTTGCGGACGGCCCTGACCTCCATGGGGTTGATCACGCACACGCTGTAGCCCTCGGCGGCAAGCCGCGCGAACAGGGCCATCCAGTAGTGCCCGGTGGCCTCCATGCCGACGAAGACGTCCGACGGCTCCTCGGCCAGGCCCTCCAGCCACGCCGAGCACCTCTCGAAGCCGGCATCGGAGTTCTTGAACTCCATGGACTTGCAGAGCGGTTGGCCGTCATCGCCGACGGCGCCGATCACGTGGTTCGCCTTGGCGACGTCCACACCCGCGTAGATCATTGCAATCATCTCCTCCAAGAAGTCGCGGCGCCAGACCGGCGGGCCCTGCTGCCCGAACCGCTCGGGACCGCATCTTCCCAGAAGAGATCCGAGGTGGGCTTCTCGAAGCTCCCTCATCCAGCTTATCCGCGGCCTCGCCCGAACGGGGCAGGATGTCAGTTTCCTTTACGAGATGCTTTCGCTCTCATCGCCATGATCGGCATTCCTGCCCGCCAGAATCTGCATTGCACCTTCAAGCATTCGGTATTCGGCTCGAAAATGCAACAACTAGAAGATAGGAAACGACCATGACCGAGAAGAAGGCCGCCTTCGGGAACAACTTCAGCCCCGAACAGCGGGCCGCCGCGCTGAAGCGCGCCGCCGAGATGCGCGCCGCGCGCGCCGAGTACCTTGCCCGCGTCAAATCGGGCGAAGTGGCCATCGCGACCGCCCTAACCGAGGGCAAGGAAAACCCCGTCGTCGGGCGCATCAAGGCGAAGCGTCTGCTCATGGCCCTGCCGGGTGTCGGCTCGGCGAAGGCGCAAAGCGCCATGACCGCAATCGGCATCGCGGAGTCCCGCCGCGTCGCGGGCATCGGGCAGCGACAGGCCGAAAAGCTCATCGAACTTTTCGGGTAGATGCGCACGCTGCGTTGCCCCAAGGGGCAATGAGGAACCATATGCGAGGCCATGGAGTCGTCGCCCATCGGGCGGCGGCTCTTGCCTTTCGCGTTCCAGGGTGTCTGGGGTGCGGATGAGTGCTTCCCGTTCGGGAAACATGAACGGGCGCGGGGGCGGTCGGGACCGAGCGCGGATAGCATCGAGGGCGAATATACCCGCGGCGCCGGAGGGCGCCCGATGAAAGGATCGACCGCCATGTGGAACTACGACGCCGTCGACAAAAAGGAAGCGGAGCGCATGGCCTCGCTCTACGGCGAGGACGCCACGCGCACCGTCGAGCATGGAACGGAAGCCGAGACCGGCGAACTTCTCGTCCGAAGCTGCGGCAACGAGCTCGGTTTCGCCACCTGGGAGGCGTTCGATTTCGAACGCAACACCTGGTTGTGCGAAGCCTTCGAGAACCGCGAGGCGGCCGAACTCTGGCTTTCCGGCGAGGAGGTGGATACCTGCTTCGAGCTGGACGATCAGCTCGTACAGTCCACCAAACGCATGGCCGCACTCGCCGCCAACATGTCCGGCGGGCGATGGACCGCCGGAATCCATGAGTACAAGGACGGGCGCAAGTCGCTGTCCTTCCAACTCTCCGACGATGCAGGCTTCTTCCTGATCAGCTCCCCCATCGGCAAGGCATCCGAGCTCGCCCTGGGAGAGGTTCGCGACCGCGTGGGTGAAGAGCTGGACAATCTCGACCCCTACCGCGAGGCGCTGGAGGCGTGCCGCCGCGCCGAAGACAGCTCCATCGCGCTCGACAAGCTCACGTTCTATGAAAAGCTCAAGGGCGAGGACCTGCCGGTGCTCCTCGGGGCGCTCGCCGTCGCCACCGAGCAGAACCAGCGCGCGCTCGGACATCTGCTCGCGGATATGAAATTCGAGGACATGCCCGAGCTGCCCGAGGCCATCAATCCCATGGAGGCCGCCTTCGCCGAGGCCAAGGGGAAGCTCCTGGAGTGGAAGGAGAGCGGCCACGGCGATGCCAGGTATCATTACAAACTCGCTTCCTCCTACCTCGATGAGTACCACAGCCTGGACAAGGGATTCGGCCGTTGTCTCGCGGAGAGCATCGACGAGCTGATCGAATACGGCTATGTCGATGAGTCGGGCGTCTACGAGAACCCCATCGCGGCAATCGGCACCATGCTCGCCGAGGCCGCACTTGAGCATGCGCGTGCGGACGCCGAGTATTTCGACGAAGACTTCCGCATGCGCGCCACGGAGGGCATCAATTTGTGGACCGTCGCCAAGGAAATCATCGAGGCCGTTCCCGCGGCCAAGCCCGCCGAAGAGGAGCCCGCGCAGGCACACGGGCCCAAGCACTAGACTCCCGGAGCTACCATGACCAGAAAACACGCAACCATGACGGACGGCGAGGGCATCTGCCTCGCCTTCCAGTCAGAGCACGGCGGCTTCGATTGCAGCGAGGCCTCCATCGACCGCATCTCGGGCGCACTCATCTGCCACGACGGCACGTTGGAAGGCCTGGGCGAGGGCGTCGCCGACGCGGCGATCTACCCCACCGCCGAGATCTTCGCCGGCGCCCGCCTGCTCGCGCTCGACCGCGTCGCCGAGGGTTACGCCGACGGCCGGGACGCGCACGCGATCGACGCCGCGGCGAAGTCGGTGGCGGAATCGGTACGCCGCAACTGCATCGAGCTCGGCGGTGCCGGCGCCTCGATGATCGATTTCGCGGGACACCCGTTCGCAGCGTCGCAGTGGATCGGCAAGAACTTCAGGACCTCGATCAGCGAGGTGGACGCGCGCCGCCTCATGCAGGACCTCACGCTCGTAGATATCGCCAGACTCGACCGCTCCCGCCCCCTCATCGAGGGCCTGGGCATGCAGGCGCGCGAGAGCATCCTGGCGCTTCTGGACAGCATGGAGGAGCTTCGCGCATCGTCGGTCGATGTCGAGCTTTTCGACCGGCTGATGACCGATGACTTCAACGTCGTCCGCACGCTCGGCCGCGACAGGTCCCGCGAGCTCGGCACCGTCACGATCCATGGGCGCGATATTGAGATTTCCTGCACGCTTGCCGACGGGTTCTGCGCGACCGCGCGACCGCAGGCGGGCACCATCCTCACCTTCAGCTCGAGGCGCCTCGGCTGGCATGGCTTCCAGTCCTCCCCCCTCTCGTTCGGGGGCTCCACGGTCTCCATCCGCCACGACATGCCGAGCGCGAGGCTCACCCGCGACTTCGACCTCGCGGCACTCTCCGCCGAGGCGGAAATCGCCATGCGCGAGCTCGGCGTCCTCGTCCCGGCGGCGCTCAAGTACGTCAAGGAGGAGTGCGAGAGGGTTTCCGCGCGCTGCGACAAGATCGAGGCGAAGGTCGGCGCCGCCGTCGATGCCCTCGCGCAGGCGCCTGCGAAGGGCATGAGCCCCGCGGCCATAGCGGCAGCCGCCAAGGCGGCAGCGCATGCCGGTGAGACCGGAAGCGCAGACATCAAGGTACACAGGTAGAAAGAGGTGTGTGGGATGGCTTTCCACGATTGCGACGTTGAAGAAGCAGACATCCTGGAAGTGCAGTCCGTCTCGGATATGTTTTCCGCTTTCAAGACCCCGACGGCAGATGCCGTGAAGCTGATCGGCGGAGACGATATCGCAGTATTCTCGCCCCAGTTGGGCCTCATGGCCGTGACCTCGCAATACGATCTCGAGGAGCCGGCCACAACGAGCCAGACGGTCATCTTGAGCTTGGCCGATGCCGAGTGCACGTGGCCCGATCCGCCCGAATATATATCGGACATCGTTTTCGAGTGCCGTTGGCCGTCCGGCGCAAATCTCGTCACGGAGTTCCAGACCTTCTCCGACGAGAATGCCACGCCCTCGCCATCCCTCGAGCATTACCGCGAGCGTTTCTCCGAAGGCGGAATCTGCTCGGTCTTCTCCGAATGTGATGAAGCGTACCTGCTCGATCTAAAGGGCAAACGGGATGCCTCACGGGTAGATAACCAGGACAGGATTCCCATTGCCAGGAAACACCCGGCAGCCGATACGGCGAGCCCCGCAGTCCTGGAGATCGAGCCCGGCGAGATCTGCGCACCCTATATCGTCGCCAAGCAGGCGACGGCCGCGGCGAAGCACGGGGCACGTACCGATGAAGGCGGAGGTCGCAGCGCGAGGATGAAAGGCGGATCTCTCTAGGGTCCCGCCTTTCGGTTCGAGTACCGCGTCCTGCACGACGGGGAACAGAACTCGCGTCTCTTCCCCCTGGTTTTAACCAAAATGCCGTTCCCGCAATTTTTGCACGTCGCGGGGACACAGCCGTATCGATAGAAGATTGCCCCGAACATCGCCGCCGCCGTCGAGTGGAAATGGTATCTGGGCGCCGGCTCATCGTCGAAGATCGAAGGCTTGCCTACAGACCACCCAAGCGGATCGCCGTCCTTCGTCGTCAGCCCAGCCAGCATTTTGGCAACGGACTCCACGAAGGCAATCGCCTCGTCTCTCTGGGAGCCCCCGTCATCGATACCGAGATACAGCTGGGTCTTCTCGACCTCCGGCTTCCAGCCGATGTCGAAGAACGGCGCGCCCTCGCCGGTCTTTATCTGCGCGGTTATCAGAACCGCGTTGGGGACCGATCCGAAAAGGACCTTGTCCTTCTTCGGCCTCAGGTCGAGAATTCGCGTCTCCAACGGGTTGATGACCATATAGCTGAAGACGTTCTCGAACCACTTCGACGAGTAGTTGAGAGTCATGTCGAAAGACGAGTTATGCTGAAACGGCAAGACATAATAGGAGTCCTCGAGCTCCCCGGCGATGCGGGATCGGTGTATTTTGTCGAAGTGCCTGAAACCGCTTCTCTCGAGTACGTCACCGCATCCGGACCTGATGTTCGTCATCAGCCTCAGTATCAACGATCCGAGGTTTCGGCACAGCACGATATCCTCCAGGGGCTCGACCACGACAGTGCATCCGGGATCAGCCTCCCGCCACCTTCTCAGCTCGGCAAGGCCATCGGATTCGATAAGGCCGTGCCTTTCGATATCGTGCGAGACGGAGGCCCGAGACGGATAAAGAGACGAGGCGCTGCCCGTCGCAGACATCCCCTCAAGGCACAGTTGGAGATAGAGGAAGTCTTCGTCGCAACGCGTGAAACCACGCTCGCCGCCGATGGACTCCTCCACGACCTCGATGGCCTCGTTGATGGACAGCCGCCTATTCTCCTCTTTATAGATACTGCGATCGATGAGGGGACCGGACTCTGAAATTGCCGTGACGAGCTCGTCAAGCGTGCCCCAGCGAAGCAAGTGCTCGGCTAGCTCGAAGTCCATAGGCGCTGTCGCCGGTACCGCATTGTCGGACCCGATTACCTCGAGCAGCGAATGGAAGCCAGTGTTTCGGTTCCTTGCGATGAATACGCTTCTGATCATTTGCCAAACAACCCCAACTTAGGTAACCGCTGTCCATAATCGCAATTGTACCCACGGCATAAAGTTAATTTCAGGTCCGTGGTTAACTCTCTCCAACGTCAGTCGTCAATCTCTGTATACCCGGGATAGAGGAAACGACATCTGACGCCATGGCTCCGTCGAGGCTTTCCCGGGCCGGCGCTTCCCGTTCGGGAAAGCGCGTTGGCGCTGGCCGCCCATGGGGATACGGTATCCGAGATAACGCAAACCCGACCATGAAGGCGAGGCACCGATGGCGCGCCGCTCCCGCAAGACGCTTCAGGCAGAAGGGCAGCTCTCCCTTTTCGCCATGACCGACGACTTCCTGTTCGCCGTCACTGAAAACACGGAGAATGTCGTTGACAAAGCCGCCGAGTCGCGGTCTTATGTAAACCAAATCGCGGGCGAGCCGCCCGCCGACGCATCTCGGAAGGGAGACGAAGATGGCCGTCCTGAAGCAACCGTATACGGGAGTACGCGGCATGAGGTATCAGTTCATGCTGGACAACCTGCCGGAGAAGGTAGCCGAGCTGAAGGCATCCGGGGAGACGGAATCCTATCTCGAGCAGATCGAGACGGCGTATCGCAACCGGATCAGCGAGCTCACGCCGGACTGCATGAAGTCGTGCGGGGCGACGACGGAACTCCGCTCGAACGACCTGCCGAGCTTCATCAAGAAGGCGAACTCCGCCGAGGCGATGGCGACCGAGATCGCGATCAAGGAGATCATCGAGGCCATGTAGAGGCCGCCGCCGTGGCGGAAGCCGCGGATGGCGCCGAGTCCATCGACGCCGCCGCAGGCGTGGACTCGCAGTGCGCGGGCAGCCCCATCACGCGAGCCAGGAAGAACCTGGCGGCCCTGGAGGCGCTTGCCGCCGCCGAGGAGCGCGGCAGCGCCACCGCCGAGGAAATCGCCGCCATGGAGGCCTATTCCGGCTGGGGCGGCGCCCAGAAGGCCTTCTCAGAGAATGCCGAGGGCGAGTGGGGCGAGATCCGCGACAGGCTCAAGGAACTGCTCAGCGACGACGAGTTCGCATCCCAGCGCCATACCGTCCTCACCGCGTTCTACACGCCGGCACCCGTGATCGGCGCCATCTACGACGCGCTGCGCGAGGCCGGCATCGGCCATGGCGACACGCCCGCGGCGATTCTCGAGCCGGGCTGCGGCACCGGCAACTTCATGCGCCTCGCGCCCGCCGACCTCGCCCTGGACTTCCACGGCGTGGAGCTCGACCCGATCTCGGCGCGCATCGCGCAGGCGCTCTGCCCCGAGGCGCACATCACCGCCGCCGGCCTCGAGGAGTGCCGGGTCTCCCCCGCGTCCTTCGACGCCGCCATCGGCAACGTGCCCTACAGCGGCGATATCAAGATCGACGGCATGCCGATCCACGACTACTTCATCAAGAAGAGCGTCGAGGCGGTGCGCCCCGGCGGCGTCGTCGCGGTGCTCACCAGCCGCTACACGCTCGACAAGAACTCGACCGCGACCCGTCGCGCCCTAGCCGAGCAGGCCGAGCTCCTGGGCGCGGTGCGCCTGCCGGCCGAGACGTTCAAGCGCCAGGCGGGAACCGAGGCGCTGAGCGACATCCTGCTGCTGCGCCGCCGCCCCGAGCCCATCGCGCTTGCCGATGACGAGCTTCCCGAGTGGGTCGAGACCTCTCCCTTCGAGGACACCGTCAACATCAACCGGTACTTCAACGAGCATCCCGGCCGCGCCGTCGGCGACATGTCGATCGTCAGCGGGCCCATGGGGCCCACGCTCGGCGTCAGCTTCAAGGGCGGCGCCGACGCGCTCGGCGACCGCGTGTCCGACCTGCTGCGCGACAGCGTCGACCGGGGCGGCGCCGTCGAGATGGCCGCGGTAGCGGAGCCCGCCGGCATCTCGGTCGTCCCGACCGCGCCCACGAAGTTCGAGTTCTCCGTCGCCGCGGACGGCACGATCTGGTACGGCACGGAAGACGCCGTGGAACCCTTCACTCCCGGCGGCGGCAAGACCGGCCCCGAACGCGCCCGCGCGATGCTGTCGCTCCGCGACGGCGCCCGTGCGCTGCTCGCCCTCGAGCGCGACCCCGGCGCGGACGACGACGAGGTCGAGGAGGCCATCGCCAGGCTCTCCGCCGAATACGACTCGTTTTTCGAGCGCTACGGCCGCATCAACTCCAAGAAGAACCTCGCCGTGTTCCCCTCCAAGGGGTTCACGGACCACTCGCTAGCACTCAATCTCCTGAGCCTCGAGAAGGTGGATTCCAACGGCGAGGTGACCGGCAAGGCGGACATCCTCAAGAAGCGCCTCGTCACCCCCGAGGCGCCCACTCCCGAGCACGTCGGCAACCCGGCCGACGCCCTCGCCGTCACGATCGACGCGCGCGGCGGGGTCGATATGGACTTCCTCGCCGACCTCATGGAGACCGACGTGCAGACCGCGCTCGAGCGCCTGGGCGACCTCGTGGTCACCGACCCCGACGACGCGACGCACGTAATGACCGCCGACGAGTACCTTTCCGGCGACGTGGGCGGCAAGCTCGAGCACGTCCGCGCGCTGCTGGACGCCGAGCGCGGGCGCGCGGAGCGCCAGACCCGTCAGGCCTGGAACGAACACCTTGGGTTCTCCGTCGATGCCGACGGCCTGCCCGTCGACGTCCGCAACGCGCTCGCGCAGCTGCGCAAGACGCACTTATGGGAGAGCAGCCTGAACCCCACCACCTCGCGCTTCGCGGTGGACGGCTTCGCGCATGCCGAAGGCCTCGACCACGGCGCCCGCCGCATCAGCTGGGATTGCTGGCCGGCGCTCATCCCCCTCGCGCTCGAGGCATACGACGGGCCGCGCCCGATCGCTGTTCAAGACGGTGACGACCGCGCATCGGTGTCCACCGGCAACCCACTGATCGACCTGCTGGCCCGCGGCCTCGGCGACTTCTATTCGGGCCAAATCAACACCGACATTGCGAAGACGCCCTCGCACGCGATCAAGTACCTCGTCTGCGACAGCGGCCTATCCGATGAGGAGCTGGGCGCCTTCTTCGCCGCGGGCGGCTCGGGCATCCTCAACAGGTCGGAGTATTTCGAGACCTTCCGCGCGGTCGCCGGCGTCGAGATCGAGCCGCCCGTCCGCTCGTTCTACGGGGAGGTCTCCGTGAGGGAGGCGCGTATCGAGAACGGCATGCGTCTGGCCCGCGCCCTCAGGGCGGCGCCCGACGCCGTCGAGTACCTGTACCGCATCGAGCGGAAGCAGCGCTCCGAGGACCGTGTCACGAAAGCCGATCTGCTCCGCCGCGACGGCCGCCCCTCCTACCTGGTCGACTACTATTCCGGCGAGCCGGCAAAGCTGTCCGACCTCGCCACCGAGGAGGGGCTGGAGCGCTTCCGCGAGCACAAGGCGCGCTTCATGGAGGCCGCCAAGCTCGCCGTCCCGCCCGTAGATCCGGACCGTGTCGCGGCCCTCGAGCGCCTGGAATCGCGCCTCGAGGCCGTCCAGCCGGTCAAGCTCGTCCCCGGGCAGATCGCCTGCCAGCTCGGAAGCTCCTGGGTCCCCGCGTCGGTGATCCGCGACTTCGCGCTCGAGACCTTCAAAATCGGCTACGGGCACGAGAGCAGGGTGCGCGGCAGCTACCAGACCGCCGCCCAGGCGCGCGGCCTCGAGGTCCGCTACTCCGAGGTGTCCGGCAGGTGGAGCGTTACGTCCGCCAGCGGCGGTATGGACGAGTCGGTCGCGAAGAAGTGGGGCGTGGGCTCCTACAACTGCTTCATGATCCTCACCGCCGCACTCAACGGCGGCCTCATCCAGATCGAGAAGGACAACCCCGACTACAACCCGGTCGCAGAAAAGTCCAAGAAGAAGATCCCCGACCCGGTGGCAACGGCCGCCGCCAACGCCAAGCGCCGCGAGCTCGAGGAGGCCTTCCGCGAGTGGGTCTGGAAGGACGAGGACCGCGCGGCCATGCTCGCCGACATCTACAACCGAAAGCTCAACCGCGTCGCCCCGCGCGCGTACAGCGGCGACTACCTCTCGCTGCCGGGGATGTCGCCCGACATCCAGCTCAGGAAGCACCAGCGCGACGCGGTGGCGCGCATCATCCAGGACGGCGAGGGCACGCTGATCGCGCACACGGTCGGCGCCGGCAAGACCTTCACCGGCATCACCGCCATGCACGAGCTCAAGCGCCTTGGGCGAGCCCGCAAGCCGATGATCGTCGTGCCGAACAACCTCACCGAGCAGTGGGCCGCCGATTACCTCAAGCTCTACCCCGACGCAAAGCTGCTCGTCCTCACCGACGCCGCGGCGAAAAGCCCCGACTCGGTGCGCCGGTTCTGGGGGCAGGCGGCATCGGGCGACTGGGACGCCGTCATCGTCGGATTCAGCCGCTTCGAAAAACTCCAGATGTCATACGGTGCGCAGAAGGCGGCGCTCACGGCGCGCATCGACGAGCTCGAGGAATCCAGACTCATGGAGCTTTCGGACGGCGCCGGGGAGAAGGACTTCTCGGTCAAGCAGATCGAGGGCGTGCGCGACAAGTTCAAGAGCAAGCTCCAGTCACTCGAGAAGAGAAACGCATCCAAGACGCTCGAGGGCGCGACGTTCGAGGAGGTCGGCTGCGACGCGATATTCGTCGACGAGGCCCACTACTTCAAGAACCTCGCGGTGTCGGGCGGATCGGTGCCCGGCATGCAGACCAGCGACGCGGCCAAGTGCGAGGACCTTCTGATGAAGTGCGAGTACCTGCGCGATAACGGACGCGGCAACAACATCGTGTTCGCCACGGGCACACCCGTCACGAACACGATGGCCGAGCTCTACAACATGCAGCGCTACCTCTCGCCGAACCTGCTGGACAGCCAGGGGGTCTCGAACTTCAGCGCGTGGGCCAAGACCTTCGGCGAGGTCACCGAGACCCTGGAGCCCAAGCCCGAGGGCGGCGGCCTGGATATCAAGCGACGCTTCGCGAGGTTCCAGAACCTCCCCGAGCTCATGAGCTCGTTCCACTGCTACAGCGACATCATGACCGCCGACGACCTCGACCTCGACCTCCCCGAGCTCGAGAGCCACGCGGTCGCGGTCCCGGCGACGCCCGAACAGCTCGCCGAGGTCGAGGCGCTGGTGGAGCGCGGCGAGAAGGTCCACGCCGGCTGCGACCCGAGCATGGACAATATGCTCAAGATCACCGGCGACGGCAGGAAGGTCGCGCTCGACCCGAAGCTGCTCTACCTCGAGGACGATCCCGACATGGAGCCCCTTTCGGGCGGCAAGGTCGACGAGTGCGTGCACAACATCCTCGACATCCGCGACCGCACCGAGGGCGAGCGCGGCGCCCAGCTCGTGTTCGTCGACTCCTCCACGCCCGCCTCCGGGCGCTGGAACATCCAGGACGACGTGCGCCGCCGCCTCATCGAGGCCGGCGTCCCCGAGTCCGAGATCGCCTGCGTCACCGACGCCAAGGGCAAGTCGAAGCTGAAGGAGGCGCTGTACGAGAAGGTGCGCAGCGGCGATATCCGCATCCTGCTGGGCTCGACCACGACGCTGGGCACCGGAACGAACGTGCAGACGCGCCTGGCCGCGATCCACGACCTCGACTGCCCGTGGCGACCGTCCGACCTCGAACAGCGCCTCGGGCGCATCGTGCGCCAGGGCAACACCTTCGACCACGTCCACGACTTCCGCTACGTATCGACCGGCACGTTCGACAGCTACCTATACTCCATCGTCGAGCGCAAGCAGCGCTTCATCAGCCAGGTCTTCACGAACAAGTCGCCCGTGCGAACGATGGACGACCTGGACGAGACCGTGCTGTCTCTCGCCCAGATGAAGCAGATCGCCGAGGGCGACCCCACCGTGGCCGAGCGCATGGACGTCGAGAACAAGATCGGCCAGCTCAAGCTCATGATGGCATCGCACCTGGAGGGCCTGGCCGACGTCCAGCACAAGATCGAGACGCAGTACCGGCCACTCGTCGAGGCGCTGACCGCCCAGCGCGACATGCTCGCCGACGACGAGATCCCGTTCGCGGAGGCGGACCTTGTCCGCCAGCAGACGCTCGGCTCCAAGGACAGCTTCCTCACCGTCGGCGGAGTGCACATCGCCGACAAGGAGGAGGCCATCCGGGCGCTGCGCCGCGCCGCCTACGGCGTCCGACCCGGCTGCGAGGAGACCATCGGGACCTACCGCGGCCTTTCGGTCGTGTGTCGCCGCCAGCACGTCCTCGACGACGACTGGCTGCCCTATATCGGCCTGGCGGTCGATGCCGCCAAACACGTCCACATGTCGGACAGGGTCTTCCCTTCCGGAGAGAAAGGAGCATTCACCGTGCTTACCCAGATGGACCGCATCATCGCCCGAGACGCGAAGGGCCCCGCGGAGATCGAGCTGAAGCTGCGCGAAGCGCAGCACGCGCTCGCCGACGCGCAGAAGGCGGCCAAGGAGCCGTTCCCCAAGCAGACCGAGCTCGACGAGGCCGAACAGCGCCTCGCCGTCCTCGAGCAGGAGCGCATCGAGGCCGAGGCGCAGCGACAGCGCGAGCAGGCGCAGCGCGCCGAGGTCGATGCCGCCGCGATCGAGGAGGGCGTCGAAGATGAGCGCAGGCCGAGCTCAAGCACGAGCGCGCGGCCGTGGCCGACGACGAGGCGCGCGAGCGCGGCCGCGTGGCGGAGCTGCGCCGCCAGGGGCTCATCTGCGAGGACTCAGCCGCACACGCCGCGGCGACGGCCACGGCCTGCGGCATCGCGTCCGGCTGCCCGGACGATGTCGCCGAGGCGGCGCGCTGCTCGGCGGCGGCATCCGTCCGCGAGGAGCGCGACGGCGGCGAGAAGCACAAGGCCGGCATGTAAGCCGGGGCGCTTTTAGGGTATACGCCATTAAGGACACGTCCGACAGGGGGCCGGTTTCCGGCCCCCTGTCCCCTTTAAAACCGAAAGGACACGCCATGCAGCAGCCCGAAATCGACTCCGCCGTATTCTGCGACGGCGCGCACTACACGATCATCTCCCGCGAGAACTCCAGCATCCTAACCTGCCCCGTCACGAGCGGGGCGGGCGGATACACGCTCAACAGGGTCGAAGGGCGCGACATCGACCGCGAGATCGACCGGCTGACGGGGCACGCCGCGTGCATCGCCGTCGACGTCCCGACCTGGTGCCGCATCGCCGGCGACCCGCTCGACGCCGTGGCCGACGCGCTGGCCGACCTGCTTACCGAGGCTCCCACGCGCTTCGAGCTCGAACGCCTCGCCGCCGCCTCGCCCGTCCTCACGGCAAACACGCCGGGCATCCCGGTGTTTCCCGCCGGGATAGCGCCGGCGGCCAACTCCTACACGCTCGCCGGGTGCTGCCGCTCCGCGCTCGTGCGCGGGCTGTCGAGCCCGGAGCTGTACCGCACCGCGCTCACCGCCGCGGGAGCGGCGATCTCGGGGGCGCGGCGTATCGCCGCGAACAGTCCCGATAGCATCGCCTCAACCGACGGCATCCTCACCGCGACGATCGGCATCGGCGGCACCGACACCGCCGAGATCGGCGCCATCTGCGCCGACGTGCTCGAGGACGGGAACCTCCTAATCGAGGGCGCCGCCTGGCCGATCGCGAACGGCGAGGACGAGCGCTCGTTCTTCGGCTTCGAGGACACCGCCGAGGACCCGAAAAACCATATGCGCGAGGTCCCGGCAGGGGCCGACGGGGCCAAACGGCTCGCCGACGCGGCCCTCGCCGCCTCGTGCGCCACGCTGTCGCCCAACACGGCCGACCCCTGCCTCGTGGCGCGCCTCGCCGCCGAGGCGCGCGAGCGCTCCCTGTCGCTCACCGATCCCGAGACGCAGGCGCGCGGCGCCAAGAGGGCCGCGGGATCGACCGCGCAGGGAGAGGCCGCCGGGCGCGGGCCGGCGCTCTAGGGGCGGCCCTTCCCGTTCGGGAACATGCGTTCACACGGCGGGTCCGCGTCCCTATCATCAGGGCAATACCCGCATCGCCGGCGCCTTCTGCGCGCCGGACCGCCTAAGGAGTTTCGCCATGGAACACATCGTCCTCGAATATGATGAGAGCACGCGCACCGCGCTCGTCGTCGCCACGTCGGGCGGCCGCGAGCCCGTCCTGAGCGGGCACGCATCGCCCTACATCGTCGCCGACGGATACGATTTCGAGTCCCGTTCCTGGGGCGCCGGGCACTACTTCACCGATATCGCCGAGGCGAAGATCGACTACGAGCGTTCGTGCCGCCATCCATACCCGCTCGCGGAGGGCAAGCTGCGCGATGACGAGTTCTGCACGATCCGATGGTGCCGCGAGGATGTCGCGGCGGCGCTCTCGGAATACCTCGCCTACCCCATCCCCGCCACGGAGAAGAACATCGATACCGCAATCGGGCAGCTCATGTTTCGCGACGGCCTCCAGGACCGCTCGACCGAGGACGGCTGGGATACCATCAGCGCCATCATCGACGAAGACGAGCTCGACTTCGGAATCTCGACCGCGCAGGGCGTCGACTTCTACAAGGAGGCCTTCGATCTCTCAACGTGCACAGATGCCGTGATCTGGCCGAGCGGCGATGGAAACGCCGCGTTCGTCATGGCATACCCCGCCGACAGCGATGACGGCGACCTTGCCGTGTACAAAATCGGCGGCGGCCTCATCGGGGACGACGAGATTACCGTCGAAGACATCGAGGGCCTGGGCGGCACGCGCGAACTGTGCGTGTACAAGCACGGCTTCGACGGCATCGAGGCCATCCGCGATTTCGCCAACCGAACGGCGGTCTGCAAATTCGACAAGCGCGTTGTCGTCCGCGACCCCATCGGCGCGATGCCCGACCTCGGGCCGACCCTGCGCAATACCGCCGTGTTCGACGAATGGGATGCGCGACTTGCCATGCAGCAGCCCCGCGACCCGCAGGGCATCGCCGCAGCGGCGCTCACGGCAGCCGAGGGCGGCACCAAGGCCGTCGCCGAGCACGGCGGCAACAAGCACTGACGTTCTTTCCGGCGCGGCGGGCGTTGCCTGCCGCGCCGCCTATCCATTTTGGAGGTTTCGCCATGAATCAGAATATGGCCGCGGCCAAAGACAGTAGCAAGCTGGTCGCCCTGCGCAGGCTTTCCGATGCAGAGCTGGCTTCTGAAATCGAGAAGGACGGCGACGCGATGACCGAGCTCGTCGATGCCCACATGAGTCATGTTCACGGTCTCGGCGGGACCGAGGCCGACAGCGCCGCATATTACGCGGCCCGGAAACGGCATGCGGACCTCCAGTTCGAATCCGGACGCAGGCTGCACGCGTCGCTCAATCGCGGGAAAAGGGAAAGCGGACAGAGTCCGCAGGCCATGGCGGAAGCCGCGACGAAGGCCGCCATCGGAAGCGACGGCGGCACCGGCGAGCATAACGGTATCAAACACTGACGTCTAAGGAGTCTCTCTATGAATGAGAACATCGATTTCATCGTCCTCGAGCATGACGACGGCGCCGGGTGCGCGCTCATCGCCGCCACCGTCGAGGGGGCCGTGCCGGCCATCGACGGGTACAACACGCCCTACATCGTCGCGGAGGGGTACGACCATGCCGCCCGCGACTGGGAGGACTGCCGTCTGTTCGACGACATCGGCAAGGCGAAGCTCGCCTACGAGAAGCTGCGCGGCCGCGATTACTCGCTCGATGCGGATATGCCCGACAGCATCGCATTCAGAGCCAAACACTCCGATATCGGCACCGACGATTACCGCGCAAAGGACTTCTACAAGAACGCCTACCGGCTGATCGACGACAGCTATACGGCAATTGCCTGGCGCTCCGAGGATCGCAGCCTCGTCTATCTCACCGTGGCGGACAGGGGAAACGAGCTCTCCGTGCTGCACTTTCCGGCGTCGGCGCTCGAAGAGCTCGATTCGCCCGCGCTTTCCCATGAAGACCTTTTCGACGTCCTCGGGGCCGTCCAGGACCTCCACGTGGGCAATGCCTATGCGGAGAGCGACGCCGTGGCCGAATTCGCCCGCACGTCGCGGGCGGCGGCATCGTTCAGGCGTTCCGTGCTGGTCTGGGCTCGGGATGGAGAACTCGATCTTGAGGTCGTCAAGCGATTCGCCACCGACCCGTACGCGCGCGAGAAGAGGGCCATCCGCGGACTTCCCGACGCGCAGCTGGAAAGCGAGATCGCGAAGGCGGCCGCCGCGCTGGACTCCAAACCTCGCCATCTTCGCAGCCCGGAGTTGCAGCATAGGAGCGTCATGCTGCGTACCGAAAAGGCGCGCAGGCTGCACGAGTCTCGCAGCCGCGAGATGGAAAAGGGGGGCCGCGACCCGCAGGCCTTGGCCGCCGCGGCCTCGAAGGCCGCGTCTGAGCACGGCGGCGGCTCCGTCGAGCACGGAGGCAACAAGCATCAGTAAACCCGCGGCGGGCAACGCGTCCCACCGCCCTATCCGCTAGGAGTACCGACATGAACGACAAGCTGGACCATTTCGTCCTCGAGTATGACCACGAGAGCGGCACCGCGCTGCTGGCGATGACGGAGGCCGACGGCGGCCGCATCGCCGAGGGCGGGACCCTTCCGTACGCCGTGGCCCGCGGCTACGATGCGGATGCACGCACCTGGGAGTCTATCGAGCCCTTCGATGACGTGACGCACGCGAAGCTGCGCTTCGAGAAGGAGTGCGGACGCGATTACGTGCCGACCGGCGGCAAGCTCTACGACGACGAGTTCATCACGCTTCGTTGGCGTCGCAAAGACATCGCCGACTCACTTGAGAACGATTGTGGCAACTTCTGCTTCCCCATCCCCGCGACCAAGAAAAACGTCGAGCGCGCCATGGACCAGCTCGGGAACCATATCGACGACGCCGTCTACAGCCAAGGCTGGGACGTCATCCACGACCATCTCGACCCCAACTCGTTCGACCTGGGGGTCGGACACAGCGTGCAGGCCAGGGAGTTCTACGAACAGGTCCTCGAGCGCGCAGGCGATTACGATTGCACCGTCAACATCTGGCCCGCGGTCGACGGCGGCGGGGTGCATGTCTCCGTCTGCCCCGTCGCCCACGGGGGCAACGACCTGGCCGTCTACTCGGTCGATGCCGACAAGATCGGCGACAGCGCCATCACGGTCCGCGACCTCGAGGACGTCGGCTGCCGCGAGGTCTACGTCGAGGACTTCACGGAGCGGCCCGATGAGGTGCGCTTCTTCCTGCGCACGGACGCCGATGCGTATATGTTCGGCTCCAGCTTGGGCAAGTCGCTCACCGTCCAGTACACCGGCAAGGAGGATATCGCGCCCGCCCTGCGCGAGGTGCGCGCCTACTGCAAGGACGCCGCCGAGAAGCGCGACCCGTGCCTCATCGGCGCCATGGCCCAGGCCTCCGCGGCCAAATCGGCCACGGCCGAGGGCGAAGCCGGCGGCAAGAAGCTCTAGCGCGCCATGGCCGTCCCGACCGTCCGAACGGTTAACGCGAAAAACCAAAGCTACCTGGCAGAAGCCGCATCCAGCGAGGCGGGGTGGCGGCGCTATCTCGAGACGCTTTCCAGGCACACGGGATGCGCCAACGCCTTCTACAACCTCTCCGCGATGAACTGCGCGGGGCTCGCCGCATCCGATTGGCACGAGTGCCGCGAGATCCTGCCCATCTCGACATGGAAGTCGCTCTTCCCCGGCGCTGACATCAAGGCCGCCGAGGGCTGCACGGGCGTCTACGGCGTCAAGTCCAGGCCCCGCGGCTCGGGCGGCGGGCTGTTCTTCGTGGACGAGTTGTTCCCGCCGGCGCTGCTCGTGGGACTGCCCCCCACGAGGCTGAGGGGAGCCGCGCGCGTGCTCGACCTCTCCGTCGATATCGCGGCTGCGTCATGGAGCGACGCCAAGGCCGGGCTGTACCGGCTCGTCAACGTCGCCGACATGGACAACGACGCCGAGGCCGTGCCGGAGGCCGAGCGCGTGCCGGTCGCATGGGACGACCTCGACGAGAACACGCGCTTCGTCATCGAGGCGCACTTCCGCGCCCAGGGCCCCGGGTGCGCCAGCCCCGTGCCGCCGCCCGACGACGTAAGGGCCAAGGCCTCCTCGCTCAAGGGCTACGTCAACGGGATCGTGAAGACCGCGGCGCCCCTCATCAAGCAGATGCGCAGCGGCTACCGCGCCGCCTTCGAGCGGCACCGCCGCGAAGTCATCCCAGCATGCGATCCAGGGAGGGACAACGGCCGCGATGTGCCCGCCGCCGGCGTCGCGGGGAAGGCGGGGGCGGGAAGCGCCGCCGAGCATCCCGCTCACCGACCTGCACCGATCGAGACACGGGAGGACGGGGACGGCCCGCGCGCCGATGCGGAAGGTCTTGCGCGCGGGCCCATTGAGAACGCCATGAGGGCGATCGGCAGGCATTCCAGGGCGGGAGACGATGGGGCGGGCGCGAAAGCCGCAGACTGCCCCGTACACAGCTATGATGACGATTCGGGTGCCATCGGTCGGCACTTCGTGCGGAAGGACGCCACCGGAAGCGCTTCCGCGGCGGCCGTCCAGAGCGGAGGATACGAGGAGGCGGGTGCGGTGGCAGATGCCCGTCCCGAAACCCCTACCCCTCCGGTGCGTAGCGCAGAGTCGGTCGATACCGGCGCGGAAGGGAAACCCATCCGGAATACCGCCGGCGACCCAGGTGGGGCCATGACGGCGAAAGAGGGCGCGCGGCTCGCCGAATCGCGTGCACAGGCCCATGAGCGCCGCCGCGACGGCATCGGGCGGCACGGGCGCCCATCCGAGCGCGCCACGGACGATGGCGGCGAGATCGACGTCAGACGCCCGCATGGACGGCGCTACCGCCGCGAGGAAAACGACAGCGCCGGAGGCAACGACCCCGAGCGCCATGCGATGCGCCGGCGCCGCGATGTCGCGGCCAAGCCCGAGCCCGAGGCCCCGCCGGAGAAGTACTACCCGCACGGCAGGCCTCCGCGGGAGACGGCAGGGCACGCGAAGAGCGCCGCGGCCAGGACCGCGAAGGACCGCGGCAAGAAGAAGAAACCGCCGACCGGCAAGGGATCGACGTAGGAAACGCAAGGAGTTCGATATATGGCTGAAAAACTCGAGGTCGTCGAGGACGGCGCCGAATACTACATGGTGACGGTCTCCGAGTCCGTCACCTTCAGCTATCCCGTGCTCGCCACAGATATGGAGGCGGCGCGCGAGAAGGTCGCCGCGCTCATCGAGGCGGGACGCGTCCGCGCTCCGCTCGACCTGGTCGGGGCCCCGTGCCGCCGCGAGGGGATCGAGGTCGTAGGCGCCGTGGAGTCCGAGGACCTGAGCTGTAAGCAGGTCTGCGCCCAGACGCTCACGCCCGGCGAGGCCGAACGGCTCGTTGACGACGTCGAGGCGGGAAAGCTCTACGAGAAGACGCCGCCGCAGATGGCTCATGCCGCCAAGTCAATCCTCAGGAAGACCGGTTCGGGCAAGCTGACGCCGACCAAGCGGCAGAGGAAGTGACCGGCTTCCCGTTCGGGAACCCTATGGGCCGCCGGGCCGCATCGCGGCCGGGCGGCCCTACCATTTTCGGTACCAGAGTGCCGATTTTTTGGATTGGAGTGCATGGATATGAACGAGCGCGGACGGAACGAGTCGGATATCTCCAGATATACCGATGTGGAGTACTCGCCCGAGGGCTATAAGACCGTGTACCGCTGGGGCGATTTCCTCGAGATCGCCGGCGGCCACGTCTACAACGCGATGGATACCATCGACCTGGTCTCGACAGGAGGCGAGTATGAGGGGTTCAACCCGCGATACGCCTATACCTGCGAGTTCGTCGGTTGCTCTACCCTCGTCGACGGCATCGCGCTGTTCCGGCCGGTGTCCCGCGATGGGGAGGACCTGACCCAGATCGCCTTCCTGCGCAGCGATATCGACGATGACACCGGAGCGTATACCGAGTGCTTCGAGGCGGGGTCGTTCGATATCGCGGCGGCCTCCGATATCCAGTGCTCCGATCTCGGCATCGACCTCCTGGACTATTTCAGGGGCAGGTCGTTCGAAGGTCTGTCCGGTGTGAAACGCGGGCTCAATGGGCGCGAGGCGGTCGGGGCCGTGGAGGTCGCCACCGGATGCGACCTCGATCTTTTCGAAGACTTCTGGCTCGGTTCGCCGGGTGAGACGGATGTCCATGTCGGTCCCTATGTGAAGCGCGACTTGATCGCGCTCTCCTATATCATCAACGATTTCTCGCAAATGTATGGGACGACTGCCCGAGATATCCGCAAGCTCCTCGCGCGGGTAAACAATTTCCATCCCGATCGTCTCGCGGCGGTAAAGGCCTATCTCGATTGCGAGTACGTGACGGACCGCGATACTTCCGATGAGAAAACCTACCGCTGGAGTGACTTCCTCGAGATCGCCGGCGGGGACGCACGCTACGCCGCCATGCTTATCGAAAGGACCGCGCCGGGCGAGCCGCAAGAGGGACTTCACCCCGAAACGCTGGTGGACCAGGATATCCGCGACGGAGAGGCCTTCATGCTCGCCGGGCGGCCCATCGCCCCGGAGGACATCTACGACCTCCCTGGGACCGTGCACGGACTCTACTCGGAGCTTGTCGACAACGTCGGCCGCTCCGGCACGCTTGCCCGTGACTGGCGCGGTTTTTCCGCCGGCACCGATGCGGACGATGTGCTGCGCGAAATCGACGGCGCGTTCGGCGAGACCGAGTACAGCCGCGCCGGCACGGTGCTCGGCGCCTACGCCGACGACACTTTCATGTCTCCGTTCTTTGCGGCGGATGACGCCGCCCGCGACGTCACGCCCCTCACGCCCTGGGAGGACGAGAACGGCGTGGCGTTCCTGTCGCGCACCTTCGATG
>ERZ1034928.300-NODE-300-length-27331-cov-6.021667_pt1 | contig 27331 bp, 19 predicted proteins | sample MGYA00520627_ERZ1034928 | MGnify/ENA primary metagenome ERZ1034928 (study PRJEB33766, sample SAMN09781755) | gut metagenome | biome: gut microbiome | host: Homo sapiens | place: Madagascar | study: EMG produced TPA metagenomics assembly of the PRJNA485056 data set... | reverse complement strand
CCATGGGCACAAGACGAAGCCGCCGCGCGCAAGGACTCGGGGGTGAATCCGCCTCAGCGCTCGGCGCCAACGCACGCCGCACGCGACGGCACCACGCAACCGCAAGGCCTTAAAGCATGCTTGCCCTAGCCCTCGGAAACCTCCACCACGTCCGTGACGACCTCAAGCGGGCATTGCGCCACCACGGCCTGGCCCTTGTCGCCCAGATCGATCAGAGCCGAATCGCCTTCCTGCGGGGTGATGCGGAAGGAGATAGTGTTGCCGGAAGGCGCGTCGGTGATGGTGACCTCTTCGCCGTTGGAGGTGGCGTTGCCCACCCACGACTCGTAGGTGCCGTCGGCAGCCCGCACCGCCAGGATGCGCTGGGTCCCGTCGTCGGTGAGCGCGTAGTACACTGTTGCGCCATCATCGGTCTGGCCCACATAAGCGCCGGTCACCTCTTTGATCACCTTGGTGACCATCACGGGGTCCGCGCTCGCCGCGCCGGCGTCACCCTGCTCGACCACGGCGGACTCCTCCACCGCCTGGCCGTTGTCGTCGTTCGAGTTGCCGCTGCAGCCGGCAAGCGCACCGCCCGTTACGGCCAGCGTCGCCGCTATCGCCACCGCCGCCGATGCACGCTGCACGCCCTTGATATGCTTCTCGTTCATGTTGCGCTCCTATCGCGTCCGTTCGGGCCCTATTGCCCGACGCCGCAGTATAGGGGCGGCGAAAGCCCCACACCTCGCCTGTCCGGCAACCGTTTCCGCGGCATAACCGACCCGTTCACAGCACGCCGCCATTCCGTTGCCCTCCCGTTGGGAATACAAACCCAGGCAACAAAAACCGCCTTCCGCCCCTGGTTACCCCAGGAAGCGGAAGACGGTTCGAAAAGCGGTTGAAGCCGAAACCCCGAAAGCACCGACAAGCAGCGAGAGCCGCTTACGCCAGCATCATGAACAGCTTCGCCAGCACGAAGCCGATAAGGCCGCATGCCGGGAACGTGATCACCCATGCCAGCAGCATGTTCTTGGCGATGCTCCAGTTCACGCGCTTGATGGAGCGGCTAGCGCCCACGCCCATGATGGCCGACGTGTTGCAGTGGCCCGTGGACACCGGCATGCCGGTAAGGCTTGCAAACAGCAGCGTGAACACCGTGGAGAAGTTGGCGGCCACGCCCTGGTACTTCTCCAGCTTCACCATGTCCATGCCCACGGACTTGATGATGCGCTTGCCGCCCACCACCGTGCCGGCCGAGATGGCCAGCGAACACGTGATCATGACCCACATGGGGAAGCCGCCCGCATCGGGCGCGGAGCTGCCGAAGGAAAGCGCGATGCCCAGCATGGCGATGGACATGAACTTCTGACCGTCCTGCGCACCGTGCAGAAACGACAGCGCCACAGCGCACAGGTCCTGGATAGCGGTGAAGGCGATGTTGGCCGCCTGACGGTTGGCCATCTCGAACACACGCTCGATGATCTTCGTGAACACCCAGCCCAGCGCAAAGCCCGCCAGCAGGGAGAACACCATGCCGTAGATGACCTTGACCCACTCGGAAGGCACGACGCCCGCCCAGCCGTTCATGGCCACCGCGCCGCCGGTGATGCCGGCGATAAGGGAGTGCGATTTCGAACAGGGGATGCCGAAGAACCAGCAGAAGATGCCCCAGCCTATGGCGCCGATCATGGCCGCCACCAGGGCAAGCAAGGCGGCATCGGTGTTTCCTGAGAAGTCGACCATGCCGAACATGGTCTTCGCCACAGCCGTGGAGATGAACGTCATGCCCACCAGGCCGACGAAGTTGAACACGGCGGCCAAACCGATGGCCGTGTTCGGCTTGAGGCAACGCGTGGAAACCACCGTCGCGATGGCGTTCGGCGCGTCGGTTGCGCCGGACACCGCGGTAACGCCGATGATGAGCACCAAAATGACGAACAGGATAGGCTGAGCCATAGCCTGCGCAAGAAAGTCAGCAAACGTAAGCGCCATGCAATTCCCCATACTCGTAAGAGCTGCGTCAATTTTTTGACGTACGCCTAACAATACTACATTCGGCCATGCGAGCGCTATGCCTTAACCCCGGCTTCTTCCATCATCTTTTCTGCATCGCACGCCATCGGGCGGCCAAACGTCGACGGTTCCGCCGACAGCCCGCCCGCGCCACCGCCCCGAAACGCAACAATCGGGGCAAACGCAACAGTCGGGGCGCCGCCATGCAGCAACGCCCCGACCGCGAAAACCGATAAACCGCCCGAGCGGCGCTAGCGCCCGCCCTCGGCGATCTGGCCGTCCCGATACGCCTCCAGCAGCTGCTCGAGGTCTTCGACGCGGCGGCGGATATCGGCGCCGTCGTCGGTGTCGGCAACCAGCGTGCGGTGCTCGACGCGCTCGACCACGCGGCGGCTCGAGTGGATATCGAGCTCCTCGACCACCGCCGCCTCCGCGGACTTCAGCGGCTCGTGCGCCGCCAGGATGAACTCGTAGGAGTTGTCGATGAGCGTGTAGCCGGCGATGCCCGTGGTGGGCTGATAGGCCCTCGAGAACCCGCCATCGATCATGAACACGCGCCCGCCGCACTTCACGGGGTCCTCGCCGTCCTTGACCTTGACCGGCACGTGCCCACACACGATATGCGACGTCTCCGGGTCCATGCCGAAGTCCTCGAAGATGCCCGCGATGACGCGCTCGTCCTCGATAAGCGTGTAGAAGGGGTTCTTCACCTCCTTGCGCGCGGCTTTGTCAGCGATGAGGTACAGCTCGAAGGTGGCCATCTTGCTCTTCGCGAACAGTGGGCTTCCCTCGCCCAGCCACAGGTACCACAGAAGGTCGCGACCGCGGCGGCTCTCCTCGGCGTCATGGCTGAAGAACGCGGCACGCACATAGCCTTCCATCACGTCGTAGAGCGCGCGGCCCTTGTAGCAGTGTCCGAACACGTCCACTTCCTTCAGGCTGCCGTCGGCGTTGAGGGGCACGCAGGCATGGAACATGAGGTTGCCGTTGCGGATCTTGTACAGACTGCCCACTTCCAGGAAGAAGCGCATGTGACGCTGCAGCTTCTCGCATCCGGTGAACGCGGCCTCCAGGCGGCACATCACCTCTTCCTCGGCCGGCGTGAGCGCGAAGGGGTTTTGCGGGTCCACCGTAGGGAACACGCGATCGGTCAGCGGGTATTCCACGCCATCGACCACCACGGTGCCCGCCTCGTAATCGATCTTGTCCAGCAGCTTGCGGCTTTCCAGCCCGAACTCGGGGTACTCGTCGATCAGCGCCGCCTCCACCTTGAACTGGATGATGGCCATGGCTTTTTGGATCTTCACGTTCATCTCAAGCTCGGACGGCGACAGGTCGGGGTTGCCCTTCAGGCCGAAGCCCACGCACGGATCGTCACGGTACGCGTCAAGGGCGAAGCTTGCCAGCGGCAGGATGTTGATGCCGTAGGCGTCCTCCAGGATGGACAGGTTGCCGTAGCGGGCGCAGTTGCGCACCACGTGCGCGATGCAGCCGCGCTGCCCGAGCGCCGCGCCCATCCACACGATGTCGTGGTTGCCCCACTGGATGTCCACCTTGTGCTGGGCCTGCAGCGTCTCCATGATGACGTCAGGGTGCGGGCCGCGGTCATAGATATCGCCGATGATGTGCAGCTGGCTGATGGCCAGGCGCTGGATGAGCTGCGCGAGCGCCTCGATGAGCGCGATGCCGCGCCCTGTGCGTACCGCCGCATCGAGGATACCGGCATAGTACGCCCCCTTGTCCACGCCGTGGTTGTCCTCGTTCATCAGTTCCTCGATGATGTAGGCGAACTCGGCGGGCAGCGCCTTGCGCACACGGCTTGCCGTGTACTTGCGCGCGGCGCGCTTGCAAACCGCTACCAAGCGCGGCACCACGGTGGCGTACCAGGCGCGCTCGTCTTCCACACCCGCCAAGATCAGCTTCGCCTTCTCGCGCGGGTAGTAGATGAGCGTGGCCAGCTCGCGCTTCTCAGCCTCGGTGAGCTGATCGTCGAACGCCTCGTCCACCTTCAAACGGATGGAACCCGAGCCGTTACGCAGGATGTGGCTGAACGCCTCGGATTCGCCGTGGATGTCGGAGCAGAAGAACTCCGTGCCCTTCGGGAGGTTCAGGATGGCGCTCAGGTTGATGATCTCGGCCGCCGCCAGCTCCTGCGTGGGGAAAGATCGGGCCAACAATTCCAAGTAGCGCTTCTGATCCGCTTCCATGAAAACCTCCTCAGGTCATCGCACAGTGATGCCACGATGGTACCGCGCGCAGCCCTCCCCCGCGCACCCGCACCGGTAAACGGCGCAACCCAAACGAAGAAGGTCGCCGCGACGCAACCCCTCCACAGCCCTCGGACGCTTGAGCCTTGGTCGGACACCTGGTCCGACCCCGCCCGTCCTGGGCCGCGCGGAGATTTTCTTGTTCGCCTGCCGATCGGCGAAGCGGGTCGCTCGCGGGCGGTACAATAGGCGCTGCGAACCTACGGCGACCACGTTGCCGTTACCTATATATAGCAAGGAGCATCCATGGAACGCATTGCAAGTTTTTCCGTCGATCACCGCGTGCTCGAGCCCGGCGTGTACGTGTCGCGCCGAGACTCCGATGACGCCACCGGCTGCACGACCACCACGTTCGACCTGCGCATGACCGCCCCCAACCGCGAGCCGGTCATGGACACCGCCGCCGTCCATGCCATCGAGCACCTCGGCGCCACCTTCCTGCGCAACGACGCCGAATGGTCCGACCGCGTGATCTATTTCGGCCCCATGGGCTGCCGCACGGGCTTCTACCTGGTGGCCTTCGGCGAGCTCGAGTCCGCCGACGTGGCCGACCTCGTGCGCCGCATGTTCGACTTCATCCGCAACTTCGAGGGCGAAATCCCCGGTGCCAAGCCCGAGGAGTGCGGCAACTACCACGACAACGACCTCGTGCAGGCGAAGTGGTGGGCACGCCGCTACATGGCCAACACCCTCGAGGTGCTCGACGAGGCGCACACGCACTATCCCGCCCTGCTCGACTAAAAGCCCGTCCCTTCCCCGATCAGAAAGCAGCTTATGACTACGAGCTTCAACACCATGGGCATCATCGGCGCCATGGACGTGGAAATCGCGCTGTTGCGCGAGGAGATGGCGAAGGCCGGCGCGGTGAAGATCACGCGCATCGCCGGCATGGAGTTCAACGTGGGCACCATCGGCAACGCCACCGTCATCGTGGTGCAGTGCGGCGTGGGCATGGCGAACGCCGCCACGTGCGCGCAGGTGCTCATCGACCGCTTCGGCGTGAGCGCGCTGCTCAACACCGGCATCGCCGGCTCGCTGGACGCATCCATCAACATCGGCGACATCGTGGTGGCCGATGATGCGGTCAACCACATCATGGACGTGCGCAACCTGGGCTACCCCGCAGGCCAGACGCCGGGCCTGGACACGCTGGCGTTCCCCTGCAGCCCGGCGCTGTCGAAATCGGTCGTCGCCGCGGCGTCGGCGATAGGCGCCACCACGCACACCGGCCGCGTGGCCTCGGGCGACCGCTTCGTGTGCGACAACTTCGAAAAGCAGCGCATCGTCGAAACGTTCGGCGCGAAGTGCTGCGAGATGGAAGGCGCGGCCATCGCACAGGTCGCATGGGCCAACGGCGTGCCGTGCGCCATCGTGCGCGCCATCTCCGACAAAGCCGACGGTTCCTCGTCCATGGACTACCCCACGTTCGAGGCGCAGGCGGCCCGCAACAGCGCCGCGCTCGTCATCGCCATGCTCGAGCGCCAAGGCTAGCAAGCCACGGAACCGGTGCCGCGTGTCGTGCGGCACCGAACCGCTCACTCAGCACACCCGGGCTCAGGCTGCGTTCGCGCTACCGCCCGCGCGGCACTTCGGAAAACCCGAGTCGCGCGAACCCGCGGGTCCGGCTCTAACCCAGGCCCGAGGCCCCAAATCCCCCTAGAACACGACGATCGGACGCTTCCCCATGACCTTCGATGACAACATGCTTCCCACCATCGACGACCCCGCCGTCAACTTGGTGCGCGACGAGCGCGGCCTGGCGCTAGTGGGCGAAGGCATGGAGCTGCGCTGCGATCTTGCGGGCATGCTGCCGCGCATCAAGCCCGGAAGGCTCTCCCACGAGCTGCTCGTCCGCGCCGCGCGCGTCAAAGGCGTCGATCAGCCCCGCGCCATCGACGCCACCGCCGGGTTCGGGGAGGACGCGCTGCTGCTGGCCGCAGCCGGCTTCCACGTGCAGCTCTTCGAGCACGACCCCGTCATCGCCGCGCTGCTCGCCGACGGCCTGGCGCGCGCCGCCGCCGACCCGCAGCTTTCGCCCATCGTGGCGCGCATGCGCCTGACCAGCGGCGACAGTGTGCAGGCGCTTGCCGCACGCGCATCCATGGACGTGGCGAAACCCGATGTGGTCTACCTCGACCCGATGTTCCCCGCCCGGCAGAAAAGCGCGGCGGTCAAGAAGAAGTTCCAGCTGCTGCACCACCTGGAGGCGCCCTGCACCGATGAGGAGGGGCTGCTGCGCGCCGCCATAGCCTGCGGCCCGCGCAAGGTGGTCATCAAGCGCCCGGCGAAGGGCCCGTACCTAGCCGGCATCAAACCCAGTTACTCCATCGACGGCAAGGCCGTGCGCTACGACTGCATCGTCCCCGCCAGCATGAAGCTGTAGAACGCTTATCCCTCCACCTTCGCGTACAGTTTCATGGCTGCCACGAACGCCTCGCCTATCGCATCGAGCGTCAGCCCGCGCGGCATCACATAGCCGATATGCATGCGCTCGCCCGAGCGGATGGGCACCGCCGTGATGGCGCCGCGCTGCAAAAACTCCGGGTATACGCCGCTGGTCACGGTATAGGCGTCGGAATGCAGCATGAAGCTGGTGGCGAAACCACGGTCGCTGACCTTCACCGTCTTCGCCGAGGGCGCCCACAGCGGCTCCTCGGAAAACGCCGATGACTCATAAGCCCCCTGCACGAACGACAGCTGCGGATACGGGTACAAATCGTCAAGAGAAACGCTCTCCCGCCCCGCCAACGGGTGCCCGAAACGCAAAAACACGTGCGGCACCGCTTCGAACAGCTCATAGAACTCCAGCTTGTTGCGGTCGAGCACGCGCCCCACCGCCCCCTCGTTGGCGCGCGACAAATACATGACGCCCAGGTCGCTGTCGCATCGTGCCACGTCATCGATGATCTGCTGCGTCTGCGTCTCGTTGAGCACCAAGTCGAACCTGCCCGAACCCACCTGCTGCGCAACGTCCAAAAACGCCCGCTCCACAAACGTGAAGTGATGCGAGGAAACCGCGAAGCGCATGCCCTCAGGCTGGTTGCCGCCGTAGCGGCGCTCGAGGTTGTCCATCTGCAGCACCACCTGCCGCGCCCGGCCCAGGAACTCCATGCCTTCCTTCGTGGGCGTAGCGCCGGTGTTTCCACGGGTGAACAGGGAAAACCCCAGTTCGCGCTCCACGACTGACACCGCCTCGGACAAGCTGGGCTGCGAAACCGACAGCACGCGCGACGCCGCCACCATCGACCCCGTCTCGGCGATTTTCAACATATAGCGCATCTGCTGCAGCGTGATCTTCATGCCAACCCTTCCGGCGAAAAGAGAAACCTTTGAAAGCCAAGTATACGTCACGCCCCGTACCAACCCCCAAACGCCCACAGGCGGAAAAGCATTCGAAGCAATGGGGCTCGGCCGCCCCGAATCGCCCCAAGGACCCCGCAAGCAGGACCGCCGCGATAACGCCGCCCCTCTCAAGGGCAAGTTACGCTCACCCGACAACACGTCGGCGCAATGAGGATCGCCGCCGCCCAACCTCGATCCATAGCGAGCGCTCCGCAAAACGCGCCCGCGAGCAAATATGCTATGGTTCGGCCCCATTCCGCTTACCCAGCCCTACCCGCTGGCATGCGCAAGCAAGTATACTGACGGAAAGGGGAAAGCCGCTGCGCGAAGGGGCTTTCACGCGACGCCGGGGCCGCCGTTGCGTCGCGCAAACGCAAACGGAGGAGGACATCATGACCGCCATAACGCTTCTTGCAGCGCTCGCGCTCATCGTGCTCGCAAGCGCGGGCTTTGCCGCATGGGCTCGCAACGCCCGGAAAACCGGCACGAACGCCCCGGGCGCGCTCGCATGCGCCGCCGTGGCCATCGCAACCGCCGGCACGCTCGCCATCGCCCCGGCGATACCGGCGTTCGCAGCGGACGAATCGCATCACGCAGACGACGACCACGCCTGGTCAGCCGATGAGATCGCCAACGATGCGAGCGGCCTGCTGGGAGACGACATCGTCTGGTTCGGCCAAAGCAAGCTGTTCACGAAGACAACCGCGCCCAACGACATCCTTGCCGCGGGCCAGTCCATCGCCGTAAGCTCGTGCAGCGTGTCGGGCAGCGTCCGCGCGGCAGCAGAGGACATCGCCATCAGGGGCGCCGATGTGGCGCACAGCATCACCCTTGCCGCAAAAGACGCCACGGTGAGCGACACCACGGCGCAGGCGGTGGCCATCGCCGCCGGCGATGCGAGCTTCTCCGGCGAATGCGATGCCCTCTACATTTGCGCCGAGCACGCCGTCATCGACGGAACCGTCCACGGCGATGTCGTGGTCAACGCCGACTCTGTACGGCTGGGTCCGAACGCCCGCATCGAAGGCGCCGTACGAGGCTCCGCCGGCGATCAGCCCGAGATAGCCTCCGGCGCACAGCACGGCGCACTGGAGCTTTCCATCAACACGGAAGACGACAAGGCCGAGCCCGCATTCAATGCGGTCGGCACCTTGCTAGGGGTAGCCTATAGCGCCCTCGCATGCCTGGTGACCGCAGCGGCAGCCGAATGGCTGGCGCGCAAGCACACCGCAAACGCCGCCAAGCTGGCGAAAACCCGCACCGGCTACTTAGTCGCCTCCGGGATCATCGGCGCCATCGCAGCACCCGTAGCGGTGATCATCCTGTGCTGCCTGGTCATCACGCTGCCCATCGCCGGCGCCGCAACGTTCGCCCTGATCGCGCTCACCATCGTCTCGGGCGGCTTCACCGCCGCGGCGCTGGGCAAACTGGTCTTCAAGAACCTGGGGCGCTTCCCCGCGGCGCTTGCCATGGGCGCCATCCTGGGCGCGGCATGCGCGCTGCCCTACATCGGCAAGCCGCTGGCTGCCGCCTGCTTCATGTTCGCCCTAGGCTACCTCATCCAGAACACATTCCTAGGACTGACGAACCGCAACGAGGGCGCACCGACGCCGCAGGCGGGCAACCCCGTCTCGGCTGCAGCGGCGCCCGCAACCGCCCCCGTCTCGGCCGCCGCCCAGACGCAGCCCGCAGCTGCTCCCCAGCAGCCCGACGCTCCGCGAAGCGGCTCCGGCAATCCGCCGCAGGCGCCCACAGCATAACCTGCACACCACGCAAAAGGGGCTCGACGCGATCCAACGCGTCGAGCCCCTTCGTCGTAAGCAACCGATTCTTGCAATCAGCCGAACAAGCGCAACCCTAGGCAAGCCCCAGCCAGATGGCCATCTTCGGCGCGTATCCCAGCACGAAGATCACCACGATCAGCGCCGGAATGCCGTACTTCAGCCACAGGCGCGTCCAGCGCGGGAACTTCACGCCCTCGCCCTGGTCGGCCTCGGCCAGGAAGTTCTCCCATCCCCAGCCGCGGCGCGTGGTGCAGAACAACACGAACGCCAGGCTGCCCAGCGGCAGCATGTTGTTCGACACGATGAAGTCCTCGATGGACTGGATGTCGCCGATGGCCGGGATGGTGACGCCCGACAGCACGTTGAAGCCCAGCGCGCACGGAATGGAAAGAACCAGCACCAGCACGCCATTAAAGATGACGGCACGGCTGCGCATCATGCCCCATTTGTCCATGGACCAGCTAATCAGGTTCTCGAACACCGCGATGACGGTGGACAGAGAAGCGAACGCCATGAACACGAAGAACAGGCAGCCCCACACGTTGCCCAGCGGCATCTGCCCGAACACCACCGGCAGCGTCACGAACACCAGCGACGGCCCCTGATCAGGCGAAACACCATAGGCGAAGCACGCCGGGAAGATGATGAGGCCGGCCAGAATGGCTACCACGGTGTTCAGCGCGGTGACGGAAACGGCCTCACCGGTAAGGCTGCGCTGCCTGCCGATGCGCGAGCCGAAGATCTCCATGGCCGCAATGCCCAGCGACAAGCTGAAAAACGCCTGACCCATAGCCGCGTACACCGCATCGCCGAACGTCGACCAGCCGTCGGCGAACAGGCGCCCGAAGTCGGGCACCAGGTAAAACGCGATACCCTCAGCGGCACCGGGCAGCGTGACGGCACGGATGCACAGCGCGATCATCACCACGAACAGCGTGGCCATCATGACCTTCGTAACGCGCTCGACGCCCTTCTGCAGACCTAAGCTGCACACCAAAAAGCCGATGACGACCGCCACGACCATCCACCCGATCAGCCACGCGGGATTCTCCAGCATACCGCTGAACGCCGCACCCGCAAAAGTCGCGTCGGCGCCGTTGAACATGCCCGATGCCATCTGCGGCACGTACGAGATCATCCATCCGCACACGGTGGTGTAGAACATCATCAAGATCATGCAGCCGATATAGCCCCACCACGAGAACCAATGCCACTTCCCGCTCGGCTGCAGCTTATCGAAGGCCTGCGCGGCGGAACGCTGCGATGCGCGCCCCACGGCGAACTCCATGACCATGACGGGCATACCCAAGATCACCAAAAACACCAGGTACAACAGCACGAATGCCGCTCCGCCGTACTCGCCGGTGATGTAGGGGAAGCGCCATACGTTGCCCAACCCGATAGCGCACCCGGCGCTGATCAGGATGAAGCCCAGCCGCGACGCGAAGTGCTCGCGCGAAGCCGGCGCCTCCGTGCCCGACGCCGACGCAGGCGCCTGGGGTGTGTTTTCCACCATATCCATTCCCTTTCCCACGCAAAAGGACGGCCACCTTGAGCAACCGCCCCATAACAAGCTGAAACGACGCACCCGCGTGCGCAGGCGCAACGTCATATAGTACCACTATCGCCAAGCCCCACCGCCAACCCTCTTCCGGACGATTTCGCAGAAGTGCGCCCCGTTTTCGTCTCAGCTCTGCGAGCAGCATCGGCGCATGAACGCACCTCCGTCCCCTGTTCACCATGGGCGGTTTGCCCAACCCGATTGCTGCGTAAAAGCCCGAAAACCGCCCAGAACTTTGCGCCGAGCAGGCAGGGGGACGGAAAAGGACAATCATACCTGAACAGGGGACGGAGGTGCGTTCACGCCGGCATCGAACAGGGGGACGGAGGCGCGTTCCCGCCACTACCGCCTTCCAAACCGCCCAGAACTTTGCGCCGGCGAAAACGGAATCCGCGGGCATTCTGCGCCGCAAGCCGCGAGCCCGCCCGCGACTCCCTTATAATGTGCGCGTAAGGAAACATCCCAAGGAAAGACGCCCCCCGTGAGCACCACCGAACCCACCGATACCACCTTGCCCAATCACAACAATCAGAAGAAGATCGCGCTCATCAACGACTTCACCGGCTTCGGCCGATGCTCGGTGGCGGTGCAGCTTCCCGTCATCTCCCAGCTTGGCGTGCAATGCTGCGTGCTGCCCACCTCGGTGCTGTCCAACCACACGGGCTTCCCCAGCTACAGCTTCCAGGATTTCACGCCCTACATGCGCGAACACATCCGCGAGTGGCGCAAGCTCGGCCTGAAGTTCCGCGGCATCTGCACGGGCTTCTTGGGCTCGGCGGAGCAGATCGCGGTGGTCAGCGAGTTCATCGACGAGTTCGGCGGCCCCGACTGCATCGTGATGGTCGACCCCGTCATGGGCGACGAGGGCCACCCCTACGGCACCTACACGCCGGAGATGTGCGAACGCATGGCCGAGCTCACGGCGAAAGCCGACATCATCACCCCGAACCTCACCGAAGCGTGCATCCTGGCAGGTATGCCCTTCAGCAAGGACATGACCTGCGAAGATGCCGCAAAGATCGCCCAGCAGCTATCGCAAACCGGCCCCGCACGCGTGGTGGTCACGGGCGTGGAGTTCCAAGACCGCGTGGCAAACGTGTGCTACGAGCGGGGCCGCGCACCCTTCACCGTGCAAACCGCGCGCTTAGGCGGGCAGCGCTCCGGCACCGGCGACGTGTTCTCCGCCATCCTCATCGCCGACGCGGTCAACGGCGTGCCGCTGGACCAGTCGGTGGAGAAGGCTTCGCACTTCGTGTGCACCTGCGTCGAGCGCGCCATCGAGATGGACCTGCCGCGCACCGATGGCCTGCCTATCGAGGAGGAGCTGCGCAACCTGCGCTAGCATCGCGCACCGCGCCCCGCTCGTAAACCCGCACCTTGCAGCAAGCGCACCTCAAGGCGTACCCTAAACGGAAACGGGAAGGCGAACCACGATCTTCGCCCCCACCCCTAGCGAAAGAAGCTCATCATGGCGAAAACGAAAGCCGAGACCATCGTCTATCCCGTGCACAACGGGCTCTACGTCAACCTGACGAACCGCTGCAGCTGCGCCTGCACCTTCTGCATCCGCCAAACCGCCGACGGCGTAGGCCAGGATGGCGAAGGCGGCGAGAACAACCTGTGGCTCGACCACGAGCCCTCCTTCGAGGAGGTCATGGCAGCGTTCGACAAGCAGGATATGAGCCGCTACGAAGAGGTGGTCTTCTGCGGATACGGCGAGCCCACCTGCGCCTTTGACATGCTCAAGCGCGTGGCCGCCGAGGTAAAGCGCCGCTACAACCTGCCCGTGCGCGTGAACACCAACGGCCAGGGCAGCCTGATCTGCGGCCGCGATATCGCGCCGGAGTTCGAGGGCATCGTGGACACGGTCTCCATCAGCCTGAACACCCCCAACGCCGACGAGTACGCCGCCATCGTTCGCAGCCGTTTCGGCGACGCAGCGTTCCCAGGCATGCTCGACTTCGCGCGCGAAGTGCGCAAATACGTGTCCAACGTCGTGATGACCACCGTGGAAACCACCATCAGCCACGAGGACGAGGAAGCCTGCCAACGCATCTGCGACGAGCTGGGCGTGCGCTACCGCATCCGCGCCTGGGTGAACTCGTAGGACCCGGCACGCTCCAGGCAACAACCCAACCAACAGCAAGAAGGCCCGCGGCGCGAACCGCGGGCCTTCTTCGTTTCAGGCGATTTCGCGCCAGCCTATTTCGCCGTCTCCAGATACGGGGAATTGCGGCTCTGCTCGATCTCATACATGGTCTGCACGTTCTTCAGCTCGTAGTCGTTGAGCTGCGACGAAGAGATGGCGTCGAATTCCTCGGGCGTGTACGTTTGCGTGTACCAGCGCTTCGTGGCGAAGTAATCGGTCAGGTCCTGGTTCTTGAAGCCGCGGCCGTGGCGCGCGAATATCTCGTTGCGCGCAAGATAGAGTTCCCACAGCGACCTCTTCTCCAGCTCGGAGCGCGAGTAGTACTTCGAAGCGCTGCCGGGCAGCACGTAATCCTGCGAGCTCACGCTGGTGTCATAGGAGGAGATGCTGGTCACGGGCACATACGTATGCGAGATCTGCCCTGCGAACGGACCCGAATCCGAGCAGCTCAGCAGCACGGTGCGCGTGGCGGAGGTGCTGCCGGGGCACGTGGAGGTGAACACCACGCGGCACATGGAGCGCTGATCGTCGTAGATGGACTGGTAGATCTGGCGAAGCGCCTGCGCCAAGTCGTCCGACGCCGCATCGTAGTACGTGCCGTTGCAGCTCGACGCCAACGACTGCAGCGAGCTGCGGTTCACATCGCCGCCCACGCCCACGATGTAAACGGGGATGCCCGTTTGCTGGGACAGCGTGATGACGTCGTTCAGGCTGTAGTGGCTGCTGTTCTCCTCGCCATCGGTGAACGCGATGACCACGCGCGATCCCGATTTCAGGTTCGTGCGCTGCAGCGCCCAGTACAGCGCATCGTAAAGCGCCGTCTCGCCGGTGGGCGAAACCGCGTCGATGGCGCTGTTGAGGAGCGCCGCGCTCGAAGTGAACGGCTGGCGATTGTACACATAATCGTTGAACGAGGTGATCTCAGCCACGTTGCCCTGGGTTTTCACCATCTCGTCGACGAACGAGCTTGCCGCCTTCTTGGCGCTGTCCATCTTGCTGCGCGACCTCATGGAACCGCTCTGGTCGACCACCAGGTTGATGTTCATGGCGTCGCCCACGGCAAGCGGGACCACCTGCTCCACCGTTGCCGGATACTGCGAACCGGACGAATCGGTTTCCGTGACGGTGAACTGGGACGCGTTAAGGCTGCTCGGCGTGGAACCCGCCTGATCGGCAATCTTCGTATAGAGGGTGACCTGCGGATACGCGGAATTGTCCACCTGCGACACGAACAGCGTCAGCGGGCTTTTCGGCTCCGAGGACGTGGTTGCAGGCTGGCTTGATGCCGCGGGCTGCTGCACCGTCGTCGCCGGCGTCTGAGCGGTGCCCGAATCGGCATCTGAGGCGTCGTCGCCGCCAGGCCACAGGAAATACAGCGCCGCGGCTATGGCGACGATGGCCACGACCACCCAAATGGTCGGGATATCGCCAATGGATTTCTTCGAAGAAGCGTTGCCGGTTGCAGCACCGCCCGAAGCGGACGCGTTGCCGCTGGCCGCCGAGCTTAGAGCCTTGCCGCACGATGAGCAGAACGTGTCACCGTCTTCGACCGAGGCTCCGCAATGGGGGCAGAACATGTCAGATCCCTTTCCTTCCAGTTAAGCGCCGCTTGGCGTTGTCGCCGAAAGCTAGCGCGCCGTACCGTCGTGCGTGCGTGCTTCCTGATAGTTCCCCAAATAGCCGGCGAATTCCTCGGACGTATCCGAATTCCCCGTTCGCCAGGCCTTATGGTCGATAATAGCGCTTTCGAACCCGTAATAGGCGTCGATATAGGCGATCAGGTCATCGAGCGCCTGAAGCTGAGCCTGCGGATAATCGCCGGAACCGCCCACGTGCACCATCTCGATGCCCACCGAGTACGAGTTCATGCCGTAATCTGCCATGGCCGAGCCGATGGGAACGGTGCCCAGCTTGTCGTCGCGCGATTCGTCCTCCACGCCGAACTGCGCGTTATGCCCCGTATCGCCGTATCCCGCATGGTGCACGATGGCATCGAGCGGCGCGCATTGCGCCACGGACCCGTCCTTGTTCACGATGAAGTGAGCCGCCACCAGGTTGCCGTTGCCCGCCCAGTAGCTCACCACCGATGCGGCATCGTTGTCGCCCTCGGTGTCATGGAGCACGATGTACTTTTGGCATTCCGCCGGCTTTTGCCCGTGCACGAACTGCTCCTGCGACAAATCGACGATGGAAAGCTTCGCACGCAGCTCATCGGCGCTTTGCGTTTGCTTCTGCTGCGCAGCGTCCCTTTCGGAAGGCTGCGCCGGCCCCTGATCGGCAGAACCGTCGCGCGGCACATCGGCCACGTTCTCGAACTGCTCCTGCTCCTGTGCACCAGGCGCCTGCGCGTTATCGCCGCCCGAGGTGCAGCCGCACACGGCGACGGCGGCCAGCGCGCACGCCAGCGCCGCAGCGGATATCTTGCACGCGATGGTGGTTCCCTTCGCCATGGTTCCCTCCTTGCCGTGCCGCAAACTGCGGCCGATTCCCCCTGCGACCTGAACCCGCGCAATGCGACCGATCCCCCCGCAGCAACCTCGGGCACGCACGGGCGCTATGCCAGAGCCCACGCGCCGCACCCAACCTGCCACGCGCCGCGTTCTCCACCGATACGCAACCGCAATACCCGGACCCAATCGCAAGGTTGCCAAACCGTAACTTTTCATTTGGGTTCAAGATACGCTCGCCGCAACGCCCAGACAAGGCCCCTATCTGGTCAAATGCGCACATAGGCGGCAAACGCCGCGAAGGTCGAAGGCGCAACCTAGCTGGCCGACGGGAACGCAGGGCCACAGCGCGACCACAGAGCTGCGGTACAATAGAGCAAGCACGCGGCGCGCCCATGCGCGACGCCACATCAGCCCCAAATGCAAAGGAGCCTCCCATGATCGTCACCTCCGCAGACGTGGTACCCGGCCAAAACGTCCAAGTCCTCGGGCTGGTACGCGGCAACATCGTCACCTCGCGCCACATCGGCCGCGACATGATGGCGGGCATGAAGGAGCTGGTGGGCGGCGAGATCAAGTCGTACACCGAGATGACCGACCAGGCGCGCACCGTGGCGGAGGGCCGCATGATCGCCGAGGCCGAGCGTCTCGGCGCCGATGCCGTGGTGGCAATGCGCTTCTCGAGCGGCTCCATCAACCCCGGCACCATCGAGATGCTCGCATACGGCACCGCCGTGAAGTTCGTGTAGCCGCTGTCCGCAGCGCCATATCGGGGTCCGTTCGCAACGTCCCGCCAACCCCGCTTCATCCCGACTGCCCGCCCAACCGGCGGGCAGCGCGGCATCTGGAAGGAATATCCCCATGTCAACGCCCGAGTTCATCACCAACCTGCGCGCGAAGATCGGCAACGACCCGCTCTGGCTCACCGGCATCACCGCCTACGTGGAGGACGCTCAAGGCCGCATCCTGCTAGGCAAGCGCGCCGACACCGAGCAGTGGGCGCTCATCTACGGCATCGTGGAACCCGCCGAGGAGCCTGCCGATACCTGCGTGCGAGAGGCCCTCGAGGAAACGGGCGTCGACATCGAGCCGACATGCCTGGTCAGCGTGAAGTCGTCCCCATATATGGTCACCTACGCCAACGGCGACCAATGCCAATACATGGACCTGCTGTTCCTCTGCCGTCCCCGCGAAGATGGCAACACACAGCCCCGCGTCGCCGACGACGAGAGCCTGGAAGTGGGCTGGTTTGCCCCGGACGCCCTTCCCCAGCCGCTGGCGACATCCACCCAATCGCGTCTTGAGCTGGTGCAACGCTTCAAGCAAAACGCCGCCCAAGGCAACCCCGCCTGCCTGTTCACCAGCAACCTCGTCTAGCCGAGCGCGCCGCCCAGAGCTTCGCCCCGTCCATTTCCCTTTCTGCAGAATTCCTCGAAATCGAGCGGTCGCCCCCATACCGCACGAGTTCGGCTTTACCATCTCCTTACCTTCTCTTTACATTCGAAGGCCAGATGGGAGTTTTCATGCATAACCGCACTACCGCGCACGCCTCCGCCATAGCCGCAGGCGTGTTTCTTGCGCTGTTCGCCGCGCTCACGGTTTCGCTGGTGTTCGTAGACCGTCAGCCTATCGCAGGCGACGGCAGCTTGGTGGGCCTTGCCACCTTCAACCTTGAGGCACGCGCCATCCTCGGGCAAAGCGACCTCATGGAGAAGCTGTCCAACCTCCTGCTCATCGTGCCGGCCGTCGGCGCGCTCATGATCGCCATAGTCGGCTGCAAGCAGCTGATCCGTTCCCGCAGCCGAAGCGGAGTCGACCGCGACCTTTGGCTGCTGTTAGGGATCTACGGCGCCATGCTGGTGCTGTACGTCCTGTTCAACTGCATCTCGCCCAACAACCGCCCCATCCTGGAGGACGGCGTTTGCGAGCCGTCGTTCCCCTCATCGCACACGTTGCTGGCCGTCACCATGTGCGGCACGGCCATGATCCAGGCCGTGCAACGCATCCGCCAAGGGGGTTTGCGCACCGCGGCCCTGGTCATCTGCGCCGTTGGCATGGCGGGCATCGTCGCCGCGCGCGCCATGGCGGGCGTTCACTGGATCACCGACATCCTTGGCGGCATCCTACTCGGCGCCGCCTTGGTGGCTCTATACCACGCGATAGCGTTCGCAGACTACGGCAAAGCCTCACGCGGAAAGCACGCCAGACGTTAACCGCAAACCTGAACCAACCTATGCACATAGCGAAGGGGCTTGGTTGCCGACAATGGCAACCAAGCCCCTTCCGCATACCGACGATCGACGAATCCCCGGCACCAGCATGCACGGACGTCGAGAACCTACTCCCAGCCCTTCCAGACGTCGGGCTGATAGCCCACCGTGGCCTTCTTGCCGTTGCGGACCACCGGCTCGCACAGCACCTGCTGATTGTCGAGCACCTTCTCAAACTTCTGGTCCGCCGCCAAATATTGCAGCAGCGCCACCGTATCGGCATCCTTGGCATCGGGGTTGATCAGCTTGTCAAGCCCGCCGACGGCGTTGGCCACCGACTGCAGCTCGCCTTTGCTCATGCCCTTTTCCTTCAGGTCGATGAACTGGAAGCTGATGCGGCGCTCCTTGAAATAGCGCTGGGCCTTCTTCGTATCGAAGCTTTTCTTCGTGCCGAAAATCTGGATGTTCACGCAAACGTCCCTTCAAATCCTACAGCTGACCGTGCCCATGATACGCCCGCGCAAGGGCGCGGCCCATCTCGTCGGCATCGGCCGCATCAAAACGATACGACACCGTCTGCGGCTGCCCCGGCGCAACGGAGCGGTCCTGCTCGACGCGCACGAACACGCACTCCACCTGCGCATATCCTTCCAACAGCACCGCATACGCATAGCATATGGCCTGTAGCAGATGCTTCTCGTGCAGCTGCTCGGCGGTTTCGGCAGGCGAACCGCCGGTCTTGTAGTCCACCACCAACGCGCTGCCTGCCGGCTGCTCGCGCGTGCCGGCAGGGGCAACGCACCCCAAAAGGTCGATCTCGCCCTCAAGGTAGGCCGCATCGCAAGGGCCGCCCACACGGACAAGGAACGGCGCCTCGGGGATCACGCTTTCGCATGCGCCCATGCGCGACGCTATGTCGCTGGCGAACCACCGCTCAAGCGCAGCATCCAAACGATCACGCTGCTCGGCGGAAAGCCCGCACGAACGCTCCAGCGCCCGCTGACGCGCAGCATCCGGGCGCTCAAGGGCACAACCCGGTTGCCAAGCCAAGGCCGCCAGCTGCGCCAAGCGATGAAACGCCGTTCCCAAGCTCGTAGCAGCATCGGCGTCGCGCGCACCCAAGGAAGCGCTGGCGGCATCATCGACCGCATCCTCCACGGAGAAGTCGGCCAACCCGTCGCCATCCTCGGCGATGGAGGAATAGCTGAACATCCCCGCCCGCGCACCCTCATAGGGCTTGCCCCGCTCGGGCTCGTACGGCCTCACCACGGGAAGGGCGATCATGCCCGGCTTGCCGCCGGCAGGGCAACCGCCAACCGCAGCCTCGTCGACGTCCGGTCCGCCATCAACCTGCAAAACCTCGCCACCCGCAGCGCCGGACGCCCCCAGCAACTCCTCGACATCAGCCGGCGTCAGGTGCACGCATTCCACGCGCGCCGGGCGCTGCCCGCCGAAGTCGAACATGCTCACGCCCGGCTCGAACACACAGCACTCGCCCGCCAGCGCCGATTGCACGTCGCCCCAGCAGCTCTTCGACAAGCCGGTGACGTCGACCTTCGACGACTTGCCGCGCATAGACACCACGAGCGCCTCCTTCGCGCGCGTAAGCGCAACGTAGAGCAAGCGCCGCGACTCCGCAGCCTCGCCGCGCTCCTCATGCAGCTTGATGGCGGCGCGCCTATCGGCCGGAAGCTGGCTGCGCGAGATCATAGCGGCGAGCTCTTCATCGTCGAACTCGCAAAACGGCTGATACGACCCGCTCTTCGCAACCAGCGACGAAGTCTTCTCCTTCAAGCGCTCGAGCACATGGCCGCCGTCGAGCGACACGTAGGTGCGCCCTTCGATCGAGCAGCACTCCAACGCCTGCGACCGCGCCCCATCATCGCGCAGCTCGGCCACCGCCACGATGGGAAACTCAAGGCCCTTGCTGGCGTGGACGGTCATGATGCGCACGAAATCGCCGCCTTCGGCGGAAAGCGCGCCCGGCGCCTCCTTGGCAAGCTCCACGCGCAGCGCCAGCTCCTCGGCCACGCCCGCGGGGCCCACGCCGCCGGCCGCTTCGATATCGCGCGCCATGCGGATGGCCTTGTACACGTTCCCCGCGCGCGCCAGCCCCTCGGGACCTGCCGCCTCAAGGCGCGCAAGCCACCCGGAATCGGCCACGATGCCCTGCATGATGTCGGCGAGCGCCGTGTTTCCCACCTGCTCGGACGCTCGACGCATCAGGCTTGCGCACGCCGCAAGCGCCGGCGAGACCGCGCACCCCGACGCCACCTTGCGCTCGATATGGCGAAAGCCCTGGTCGAACGCCCGTCTGCGGGGAATACCACGCTCCTCGTCCATGCCTGTGGACAGCTCCAGCAAATCATCGGCGGACAGGGCGAACAACTCGCTTGAGAGCACCTCGAACAACGCCGTGGTCCACTTCGGGTTCGCGATGGCCTGCGCCAAGCGAACCATGAGCGCCACCTCGGGGGCGCGGTTGAAGATGGAACCGCCGGCCACCACGCACGGCAGCCCCTCGGCCCGCAGCGCCTCGGCGTACACGTTCGCGCGACCCATGCCGCCGAGCAGCACCACCATGTCGCCCGGCCTGTGCCCGGCCGCCGCGAACTCGGAGAACGACTTCGCCACACGCCGCGCCGCCACGGCCGCCGCATCCGCAGACGCCACGCCGCGCGACGGGGTCACGGTCACCTGCACCTGCACGCGAGGCCCATCAGGCAGGAACGGACGCTTGACCTTGGATTCCGCGCGCCCCGGCGCCAACGACATGAACTCGGCGCCGAACACCTGCGGCTGCTCGAAGATGCGGTCGCACAGCGCCAACACGTCCCCGTGGCTACGGAAGTTGTCGGGCAGCTCGATGATGCCCTCGGGGTTGCGACGGCGCACATCCTCCAGATGGCGACGGTACACCGACACGTCCGCGCCGCGGAACCGGTAAATGCTCTGCTGCGCGTCGCCGACGGTGCACATGCGCGAGAAGCCTTCCCCGGCCATGCGCTTGATCATGTCCACCTGCAGCTGATCGGTGTCCTGGAACTCGTCCACCATCACCAGCTTGAAGCGGTCGGCGTACGCCGCCTGAATGGCGGGATGATCGCGAAACGCGCGCGACGCGAAGGCCAGCAGGTCGTTGTTGTCCAGCAACCCCGCCTCGCGCTTGCGGCGCGCGAACGCGTTCGCAACCGACTTCGCCACATCGATCAGCGTCGCCAGCTGTTCCTGCACCAGCCCGCAACGCGCCTGCGCAGCGATGGCGCAGTACTGTTCTGCCAGCTCAGCGGCCTGTTCGCCATACGGCGTGTTCTTACCGAAATTGCGACCGGGAACGGGAAAGCCATTCATGGCCGAGAGCACACGCCGATACGTCAGCCCATCGGAGCCGCGCCCGATCAGTTCACGCGCGCCCTCCAACGCATCCTGCGTTGCCGCCAGGAACTTGTCGCGCGTGGAACCGGGCTTGACGCCGTCGGCTAGGGCATACGCGGCTTCGGCAACGTCCACCAGCTGTGCCAGCAGCTTGATCGGACCTGGCGCCTCGGGGGGAGCCACCACCGATGCCATGCCGTCGGGGTGCGCCGAAGCGGCCTCGACCAGCTGACGCACCATCCCCTCGACCGATGCCGTGCGCGGACCGGACGGGTGCACGTCGAACGATGCGAACAACGCATCAAGGCGCTCCGGGGAAACGCCCTCGGCGACCGTGACCAGGTCGTCCCTGCCGCCGAGCACCTCCTCAAGCGATGCGTCCAGAAGCGTCTTCACCGTGGCTTCGTCGGCAACCTTGAATGCAGGGTCGATCCCCAGCTCAAGCGCATGCGCGCGAAGGGTGCGCGAGCACATGCCATGGATGGTGGATATCCACGCCTCGTCGGTTTTCAGCGCCTGCTCGGTCATGCCGCCGGCGCGCAGGGCGCCCTTCACGCGCGATTTGATCTCGCCCGCCGCCTTCGACGTGAAGGTGATGGCCAAAACCTGGTCGATATCGGTCAAATACCCGCTTTCCAACGCATGCACGATGCGGCGGGTGAGCGTGAACGTCTTGCCGCTGCCGGCGCCGGCGCTCACCGCCAACGGCTTGTCCAACGTGTTGACGCACTTCTCCTGGCCGATGGTCAACGCCATGGCTATCCCCTCCTTTCCGAACACGATGAGACCGGGCACCACTTGCACGCCTCGGACGTTTCAGGGCGCGAACGGATATCGCCTGCCAACATACGATCGAGCGCCGCGGCCACCGCCTCCTCCGTCTCGTCGAGCACATCGGCAAACGGCCTGTCGGCGCACATGCAGTCCTTGTGGCGCATATTCGGCAGATGAGCGTTCTCTATCACGCGCCCGTCGTAAGCGCCCGAAATCATCTTGCGCCGCCCGTAGCACACGTACAGCGCACCTACCGGCTCCAAGCCCAGCGTACGGCGAACCACCTGCGCGTAGATGAGCGCCTGCACCTTGCCTAGGCGCCCCTCTTCGCGCACGCCGAGCGCGTACGACCCGGAGATCGAGCCCTTGTAGTCGATGATCGCGCACCGTCCTTCGCTGTCCACATCGATGCGGTCGGCCGTGCCCAGCAGCTTATGACCCGCATAATCCACCGCGCCGCCACGGGCGACGTCGTACTCCAGGTACTTCGGGGCGAAGGTTGGCAAAAGCTCAGCCTCGAAGTCCAGGTAGTCCATCAGCTTGCGTTCAAGCTCGGCAAGCTCCCGATGCTCCACCTGCGACGTGGGGATCAGGCGGTTCTCGGACTGGCGAAGATGCGGCTGCAGCGCCTTATGGCGCTCAAGCACATCGGCCATGAGCTTTCGCGCCTGCGGGAGCAGCTGCGGCGTCACCTTCGCCTCGCCCAAATCCTCGGACATATGCTTATAGAAGCTGTGCAGCGCGTTGTGCGCGAAGTCGCCCATCTCAAGCGGCCCGAACCCCTCGTCCAGGTCATCCAAGCGCAAACGCCTTTGAGCGAACCACTTGTACGGGCACTCCAGATAGCTTTCGATCTGCGAAGGCGAAAGGCACGGCTCGTCGAGCACCTGCCCGCCCTGCAGCACGCGCGGAAGCACCACGAGCGAACGCGCCTCAGACGACACCGCACCCGTCAGCGGCGGCTCGATGCGCGCCGCTTCAGGCGCCGGCGCATCGGACAGCGCATCGTTGGCGCACAAGGCGTCCTCGCCACGCAGCAGCATCCCGTCCTGCAGATGCTCGGGAAGCGAATACGGGTTGTCGATATCCTCGGTAGCCGTAGGGTCGTCCCTGTAGCAATCGACGAACTCCTCCAGCACCACGCAAGGGTACGTCGGGTCGGCGGACGAATCGTTGAGGCAACGCTCGAGAATCAGCTGATCAGTCGCAGCGTGCTCCAGCGCGAAGAACGCACGGCGCATGCGCGCAAGCGCCGAATCAGCGCGCTGCACGCCAAGATGCTCGAGCAGCACCCGGGAAGCATCCTCGGGGTCGGCCGCCGGATAAGCGGCGCTTGTCAAGTCGGCCGCCACGAGCACCCTGCACGAGCCGCTGCCCAAAGACGCCGCCGTGTTCTGATCGGTTATCAGCACATCGGGCGCACCAAGGGCGACGCCATCGCAACCGCGCGGCGCCACGATGCGTGAAACGTTGACTTTCAGGCGTTTCACCTGATCGAACGCCGCATCAGCCCCCAGCCCCGCAAGTTTGGCGGCGCCGGCGGCGCGCTGCAGAGCGCGCAACGCGGCAAGCTGCTCGGCGCGCCACGCTTCCGAACGGTTCGTCATGCGCCGCACGGCGGCCTCAAGCTCCGCCGCAGCCTGGTCGTCCAACTGCAAGGCAAGCCTCTCCATTGCTGGAAACGTCGGGTTGTCGCCGCGCAAGCGGGCACACAGGTCTGACCGTCGCGCCGTGCGATCGGCGCGCAGATCGGCATCAAGCTTGAACGCCGCCTTCTTCGTCATCCCGGAAAACGGCGACAACGCCCAATCGGCCAGGTCAGCACGATCCCAACGCTCCACATCGGTCGCGGCGATGTCCCCATACCCTTCGATATGCGAGGCGCCGCCCACCTGTCCATCATCAAGGAAACGGCGAAGCGAGCAGATAGCCCGACCGAACGCGGTGTCCACGAAGCGACGCCGCCCGCGCAGAGCAACCACATGGCCCTGGCGAACAAGCACCGGCGCCACGCGCCCGAACAACGCCGCCGGGTCCTTCGCCGCAACCACCACGGAAGCAGCCTGCGTGCCGGTGGACCGCCCAACCCGGCAACCATCGGCGCCACCGAAAGCGTCATCACCGCCGGAAACACCGTCATCGCCGGCAGCCGGCGTCCCAGCCGTAGCCGGCGCCGCCCCTCGATCCGCACCCGGGCCAAGGGTATCGCGCACGATATCGGTCAATAGCGCCGGCCATGCATACTGCCCCGAGGGGAACGCAAAGCGGACCCGCACGCCCTCGGGCGCGCGAACGGGGCCTTGGCTTCCCGAAGCGGCACGAACCTCCACGTCCATCCACGGACAAGCGAAGAAAAACGCCTCCTGACCAGGGGTAAGCGGAGCAGCATCCTCCAACAGCACGTGCAACGGGCGCTGCGCCAGAAGCTCGGGGAGCAGAGCCAGAGCCTGCCCCGGCTCGATCATCCCCAGTTGCGCCAACCGATCAAGGTATCCCCCGATCATCCGCAGCACCGGCACTTCCGCGCAGGTCACGCCCTCAAGCGCGCCAGCACCCGCCGGCACGCCCTGCTGCGCATCCCGCACCACCGCATCGAAGGCAGGCAGGCCGACGCCGGCCGCCACGCAAGCTGCCGCTACGCGATCAAGTCCGAGCGCCCCCGTTTCGCCGGCACCGGCCGATGCGCCCGCGCCATCAGCAGCCCGCTCGCACGCTGCGCGCAGCAGCGCCTCGCGCTCAAGGCGCGAGACGAACGTCCTGCCGTCGCCGTACAGCTCCCAAAGATCACGAACCCACGCGCCGAACGCGGCAACCGTCACGCCCATAAGCGAGCAGCCGCTATCTGCGGCCCGTTTCCTATACGCCACTGCCCGATCGGTATCCGGCAGCAGCACCACATCATATGCAATAGAAGTATCCATGCCCGACATTCTAGCGCACCCCCTTAGCGCCTCCGGTCCCATACATGGGACTTACCCGAAGTTTCGCCGCCCCATCACCGCAACTCAACCCGCACCGCCCCCCGCAGCGCAAAGAAGGCCGGCCGCCCTTTCGGACGACCGGCCTTCCAAATCCGATCTATCGCACGATCGAAAGCCTCAGCACGCTCCCGACATCCCGCGGCAAAGCTCTTACCGACGGAAACGCGGCGCCGCGCTCGACGAACGGATTATTCGCCGTCGTACATGGCCTTCAGGCGCACCAGGTGATCGTAACGCTCGATGGCGGCCTTCTCGTTGCGCTCGAACAGCTCGCCGGCGCGCTCCGGGAACTCGCGGGTCAGGCGGCTGTAGCGGGCCTCGTTCATGAGGAACTCCTGGTAACCGCCAGCAGGCTCCTTGCAGTCCAGCGTGAACTTCTTGCCGGCGTCGGCTGCCGGGTTGAAGCGGAACAGGTTCCAGTAACCGCAGTCCACGGCCTTCTTCATCTCGGTCTGGCAGTTGCTCATGCCGCCCTTGATGGAGTGCATCTCGCACGGGGAGTACGCGATGATGATGGACGGGCCGTGATATGCCTCGGCCTCGGTGATGGCCTTGAGCGTCTGGGCCGGCTTGGCGCCCATGGCCACCTGGGCCACGTACACGTAGCCGTACGCCATGGCGATCTCGGCGAGCGACTTCTTCTTGACGTCCTTGCCGGCGGCGGCGAACTGCGCCACCTGACCGATGTTGGAAGCCTTGGAAGCCTGGCCGCCGGTGTTGGAGTAGACCTCGGTGTCGAACACGAAGATGTTCACGTCCTCGCCGGATGCCAGCACGTGGTCGAGTCCGCCGTAGCCGATGTCATAGGCCCAGCCGTCGCCGCCGAAGATCCAGACGGACTTCTTGGCCAGGTACTCCTTGTGGTCCAGGATGCGCTGCGCGGCCTCGGCTGCGGCGCCTTCGCCGGCGGCAACCTCGGGCAGGGCGGCGATCAGGGCGTCGGCGGTCTGACGGCTGGCGGCCTTGTCGCCGCGAGCGTCGAGCCAAGCCTGGGCGGCGTCGGCGGCGGCGCCGGCCTCCACCAGGATGGCGGCGTCGGCGGCGAGCATGCCGTTGACGGCCTCATAACCCAGCTTCATGCCCATGCCGTGCTCGGCGTTGTCCTCGAACAGGCTGTTGGACCATGCGGGGCCGTGACCCTGCTTGTTGACCGTGTACGGGCTGGTGGCAGCCGGACCGCCCCAGATGGAAGAGCAGCCGGTGGCGTTGGAGATGTACATGTGGTCGCCGTAGAGCTGGGTGATCAGGCGGGCGTAAGCCGTCTGGGCGCAGCCGGCGCAGGCGCCGGAGAACTCGAGCAGAGGCTGCTTGAACTGGCTGTCGCGCAGCGTGGTGCCCTCGATCTCGGGCTTGTCGGCGATCTTGTTCACGCAGTACTCGAACACGTCCTGCTGAGCCATCTCGTCCTCGACGCCGACCATGGTCAGCGCGTCGGCCGGGCAGGCCTTGACGCACACGCCGCAGCCCATGCAGTCCAGCGGGCTGATGGCCAGCGTGTACTTCAGCTCCTTGTGCTTGCCCTTCATGGGCAGCACGGCCATGGCCTCGGGGCCGGCGGCGGCCTCCTCGTCGGTCAGGCCGAACGGGCGGATGCAGGCATGCGGGCACACGAACGAGCAGCTGTTGCACTCGGTGCACTTCTCGGCATCCCACTTTGCCACGGACACGGACACGCCGCGCTTCTCGTAGGCGGCAGCGCCCTGCTCGAACTGGCCGTCGGCATGGTCGACGAACACGGAGACCGGCAGGGAGTCGCCCGCCATGCGGCCGACGGGCTCCATGATCTCGCGGACCTGCTTGACCAGCTCGGGACGGCCCTCGAGGTGCTCGACCTCGGCGTTGTCCTCGGCATCGGCCCAAGCAGCGGGAACGTCGATCTTCACGAACGCCGTGGCGCCCGCGTCGATGGCGCGATGGTTCATGTCCACGACTTCCTGGCCCTTCTTCAGGTAGGAGCGCGTGGCGGCGTCCTTCATATAGCGCACGGCGTCCTCGGCCGGCAGGATGTTCGCCAGCGTGAAGAAGGCGGACTGCAGGATGGTGTTGGTGCGCTTGCCCATGCCGATCTGGCGGGCCAGGTCGATGGCGTTGATGGTGTAGAGCTGCACGTCGTTGGCCGCGATATAGCGCTTGGCCTCGGCGGACAGGTGCTCCTCAAGCTCCTCGGGCGTCCACTGGCAGTTGATCATGAACGTGCCGCCGGGCTTGACGTCCTTGACGATCGGGAAGTTCTTCGTGATGTAGCTGGGGTTGTGGCACGCCACGAAGTCGGCCTTGTTGATGTAGTAGCTGCTGCGGATGGGCGAATCGCCGAAGCGCAGGTGGCTGATCGTCACGCCGCCGGTCTTCTTTGAGTCGTACTGGAAGTAGGCCTGCACGTACTTGTCGGTGTGATCGCCGATGATCTTGACGGAGTTCTTGTTCGCGCCGACGGTGCCGTCGCCGCCCA
>ERZ1034928.297-NODE-297-length-27492-cov-6.192222_pt1 | contig 27492 bp, 20 predicted proteins | sample MGYA00520627_ERZ1034928 | MGnify/ENA primary metagenome ERZ1034928 (study PRJEB33766, sample SAMN09781755) | gut metagenome | biome: gut microbiome | host: Homo sapiens | place: Madagascar | study: EMG produced TPA metagenomics assembly of the PRJNA485056 data set... | reverse complement strand
ATACCACTTAACTTTTTTTCGGATAAAGTTGCCGACTTCGGTTGGCTTTATGGACAGATACGGCGGTAAAATCGTTATGTCGATTTTGCCGAAACTGCTTGTGTTCGGGTGACTTTTTCCGAACTCATAATGTGTCAGCACGGTATCAGGCGTGACCGCAATGCTGTATTTTTTGCACAATTCCGCTGTAAACGAGAACATTCTCTCAATTTGAATTTTTGTGAGCGGATATTTTGTGTCGGAAAGTTTGCCCTTATAATCCGCCATTCCGCAAACCGCAACCCCGATACTTCCTGTGTTTCCTCCGCCTGTATGTGCTGCATAAAGTGCTTTGTTGTTATAACTTTTACAAACCTCGTTTGCACTTACAGAGAAAACGCCCTCGGTCACTTTTCCGCCTTTGTCGATAACGTAATGATAGTGCTGCAAATCCGTTGTGTTAGGGAAATTTGCCCCCGCCGTCCAATGCAAAATTATTCGTTTCATTTCACCCTCGATTCCATTGCATCAAGCCGATGATGAGCGGATTTTGTTGACTCTTCACAGCGAGTGACCTTTTCGTACAGCCCGTTATGACGGTCTTGTTTTCGCTCAAGCCGTTGAATGTTCTCTTTCATATTGTCGTTACCGATTTTAATTTCTTCTTTTATTGCTTCAATTTCTGTCGTCAGCCGACCCCAAATGTAGCCCATAACAACGAAGTTGCCCAAAATCGTTATCACAAGGGCAACAGATTCAATTATTTGAAAAATATTCACTTATCCTCACAAACTAAACTTAAAAATATTATCTTTTTCGATTTTGTTTTTTCCACTCCAAAGCCAACCGACATTACAGAATACACCGCAACGGTAGAGCCATACGATATTTTTTGGCATATTAGTTGCTTCGCACATTCTCTTAAAAAGATTATCAACTTCAAATTTTTTCGCATCAACAACCGTGAGCCACCCTGTCGGCACATCATCAAGGACTATTTTTTCACCGTCTTTTTTGCAAAGTTTTCCTGACATAACCAAAGTGTCCAAAGTGACATTAACCTTGATTAATTGCTTGTAACGACACCCGATATCGTGAATATGCGAAGGACGAACATCATATTTTTGTTTGTTCCCGAACGGACGGCTGAAATTGTCCGTCAAGAGCAACCTCGGAGCAAGGTATAACGTACCGTCAACGTCCTCGTAAAGTTCGTTGTCCAACAATTCGTATGTATCGTCATCGACCTGCTCAAGCCTTGAATGAGCGGTAATCCACCGCCCTTTTTTATTTAATCTCATCATTTTTGTGTCTTTCTATATATTTTTTACTCTTCTTTTTTAATTGTTTTTGAACCTTTTTATTGATTGTCGAAAATCCGACTTCCACAATCGGGTCAACGATTTCTTTGATTTGTTCGTCCGTCAGAGAAAAGCCGAGGGAGCATAACCCCGTTTTGATACCTGTTGTCAAGATTGCCTTTTCTGCTTCATCGAGAGGTTTGTTTTTGTCGATTTTTGCGAGCAAATCCGCAATCGCATCTTCGACATTTTCTCTGATATCATCAATTTTGTTTAAGATTTTTCCCATTATTTTTCCTTTCTGTTTTTGAGCGTTGAGGGTCTTTACCAATCGGCAAAATGATTTTAAACCCACAACGAAATTGACCTTTGCCACGAGGCAAAAACCATAATTTGAAGTATTTAAAAATTGACACTAATCCAACCCTTTTTTCATAATTCGCTTGTAAAAAAATTTCATTTCAGGATTCAGACTTCCGTTATATTGCAGAATTCGAAAGCCTAAACTTTTCAGCAGATGTAGCATTTTAAAATTTTTTTCGTGAATACAATTAAACAAAAATGAGTGTTTTTGTTCAATCAAAGCAAGTTCTTTTTTCGCATTTTTTATTAATGCGAATTTTTTGTGTTCTATTCCTGATGTTGATAGCAACCACACCACAGCACGCCCCTCACCGACATCACGAGAGCCGAACATAACAATAGGCACATTTGTTTTTTTAGATTGTCCAATTATCACATCTGCTTTCATTGTTATTTTTAGAGTTTTAGCGAACCAGTTTTCACCGTGAGCAACTCTCATTTCTTCGTAATCTTCCTTACGCAAGTGCTTTAGAATAAATTTTATTTTTTTTCGTGATTTTTGAACTTTATACATCAGTATTCACCGTGACAGTTTGAGCAATAGCAGAAATACAAATCGGTAATGGTTGCGGTTGCTCGATAATAAATTCAGTTTCTTTTTGCCCAACCGAAAATAGATTTGCAGATACAGTACCTGTTTTTAAGAAGTCTGCATCGTTAATACTTTCGTAAGAACGAGGTTGCAATTTTCTCTCACTTCCTTGTTGCAAGTAGAAATCTTCCCGAGAGTTCCTTATTTTAATATCGGTCTTTGTTATTTTTTTATATTTTCCAACAGTTTCAGTTGTTTCTATTGGTAATGTTTCAACCCGAAATGTGTATGGCAAGCCGACCGAAATTTTTTTAGCAGGATAAGGAAGTTCGATAGAACCTTCTTCAACCACGAGATTTTCGACTACACCACCGTCAGCAAGAACAGTCACTGCTTCACCCTCTAAATGCCCAAGCCCCGACACAATTTCAACTTTTTCGTCAAATTCTTTACGCAATCCGCAATCCAAGAAATAACAATCACTTGTTGAGTTGAATCTTCGCTCACACATTCTCTCAATAAATCTTTTTGTCACACCGTTAATAACACGCTCAACGACAAAATATAACACATCAATTCCGTTTTCTCTTGCAGCGGCGACAGATAAAAATTTTCCCTTCGTTTCGTGTCTTGTCCAACCACAAATTTCTTGTCTTTTGTCATAAAGCAACGAAATCAACGCTCCGCTTTCCATTACACACCATATCGTGTTTTCGTATTTGCGGAAAGCCCATTCTTTGATTTTATCATTCTCGAATAAATGAGAAGCGAAGGCGACCAATTCTTCACCGTCATAACCGTCAGAAGTAATCGAATACCCCAAATCACGAACACAATCACGAGTATCAGTAACAAAAAGAATCATATTTCCCGATACAATCGGCATTATATCGGAAGAGCCGTGATAAGATTGAGGAGTACAAATCGGAGTTGGATTAGCAGAAAATGAACCGTCTGAGCCTTTAATTGCCCATTCAGCCCCAGACGTAAATGCGATTAAATCATCAATAGCGACAAGGTGTCTAATTTCATTAATTTCACGTTCAGCCAAATCGATAGTAATTGCATCAGAAGCATTAACAGGTCGTGACACATTGAAGTTATGAGGATTTCCAACTTGAGAAGCAACAAAACGCTGAGGATAATTCTCAAAATTAGCCATAACGCATCGTTGTTGATAGTTCGCAACAACCGAAGGATATCCGCTTTCTTTATACAAGTCTTTTTGTATTGGTGGCGTTGATGAGACATCAGGCTCGATTTTATCATCGATAAAACTATTTGTTTCCGACCGTCCAAGGAAACCGAATATACCGTTTACATTTTTGTATATATTGTATTCTTTAGCACCAGTAACGGCAGTCCAATTCAGCGTTATTTTTTCGTTAACGCCCCAACTTGCCTCGTATTCCCCAACAACAGAACAAGCATTTGAGGGAACGGATTCTTCACCGTCGGCATCAACGGCAGTGACTTTGTAGGTATAAGTACGTTGATTTTCTGCACCGCCAGTCCAAGTACCTGTTAAATCTTTAGGAGAAGCGACACCTGATTTTATTGATATTTGCTGAAGATACCATTCAGTTGCAGACATTCTAACTAATTCTCGAGGTGCTATATCAAAACTTTTGCTACAAATCGTAATGACATCACCAACTTGACTATATTTTAACAGAGATAGACTTTCAGATTCGTACGGAGTATCCAAAATAAACGGAGTATCATTCTTGTAAATTATCACTCTTAATTCTCTTTTATAATACTTTTCACCATCTGTATTTGGTCGTTCTTTAGTCGGAAAAGATTCACTTAAAAATACATTTTCAGGGAAAATAATTTGTTTTGAATGGTTTTTATCTTGATAATAAATTCCTTCATAGTAGTATATAGTTTTTGGACAATATTGAGGGGGTGTAATAATTTTTGTACCCCCCAACTCAGTATCACCATAACATTTTGTTCTATCAAGAGTTACCGCATCGTCTTTGCTTTCTGTCCACCCAATCGCTTCATACTCAACTATATCAGCCGGTGTCCATGAAACAAGCCCACCGTCTTTAATAAATCGAAAATATTTGTCACCTGCTTCGACAATGTATGATTGCTCTGAATTATATTTAAACGGGAGTAATCTAATATTTCCACTTGTTTTATAAACTTCAGCGACAAATTCAAGTCCTTGCCTGTTCATAATTTCACGAGTTTTGGAAATGATTGCGTTTTTGGCAATTTTAACAGCGTTTGAATACTTGCTCAAATCAAACGCTGCATATAGAGAAGGCGAAAATTCTCCCGCATTAAAATTATTTTGCACTACTGTTACTGTTGTCATTTATCTGTCCTCATAATATTCACTGTAATTCACCGAAGAATAACTTTCATTTGCAGATGTCACAATATTCTTTTTGACATAGTCAGAATAGATTGATTCCATAAGTCTATATTTTTTTTCGCTTTCTGTTAAAGAAAGGGCAACCGCCGAGGCTAAAGCATAAGAAAGCGTTTTTATAAAACTTGCAGAAAAAGAATTCTCATCTTTAATATTTTTTGTATAAAATAATTCGATATTTTTTTCGGACGATATGATTGAATTATCGATAATATCCCAATCAAGCATTTGCCCCGAAGATACCGACAAAACTTTGAGCGGTCTTATACAATCTTTCGGGATATCAAAATAGTAGTTGCCATTTTCTGCATTTTTCAATGAAAGAACACGACTTACACGAGCAAAACTCCAATCGCATTGATAGAGCAATGTCTCAATAGCATTATCATATTCATCATCAAGAACAGCATATTTAACGTCGTTTGGCTTGTTAAAATCGAGTTGAGTTGTTATTCCGAGCCTGTGAAGAGCAAGAAGAAATATTTTATTTTTATTATAAGCCATTGTTAACCTCTTTCCGAATATTTTTCAAAGACTGCATCAAGTTCTTCGTCTGTAATTTGCGGAATAAATTGTTTAATATATTTGACGAAAGTTTCATCACCTCGATAAACGTGATTGCATAAATTCCACGCCGCCGAGAGATAAGAATTTGTTGCAATTTTTTCTTCAAGTTCTTGATAGGAGATATTATGCGGCATACAGATATATTTGAAAAAATCAAACTTAGTTATATGGAGTTTAGCGATTCTTTGTCTCTCCTTGTTCTGAAGAATATTTTTATATTCAGGATTTACAACTATCTCCCCATTTTCATACATATATTTATGAGGAAATTGATTAATTTTATCGAAATAAATTTTCGGAATTTCTATTGCATTCGGAGTGAAAACGGTTGATGTTCCGATAATATTTCCACTTGCAAAATCAACCAAAGCCCTATATTCTTGTTTTTTTTGTTTTTTCATAATTTCTCCTTATTTCCAGTCGTCGGGTATTTCGCTATAATTCGTCAAAGTAGCAGCAGAGTGTCCTGCAAAACAGCCGATATGAGATACATTGTCAGGTAATTGCCAATTCCATAAATCAGGAGCAGTTCCAACAAGTTGAGTCGTTCGTTTTGAGCCGTCAATTCTAAAACAATAATCTAAATTCAAAGGTGAATTTTCGGTTGTTTCAAGGTTAGCAAATCTTGTGTTATCTTCTCCGAAGATATTAGAATTAAGAACCATATTGTGGCAATAATCAAAGCAATACCCAAAGTTTTTTAGTTTTGGATTATTAGCAAATAAATTTTCAGGTATACTTGTCAACGCTTTGCAATTTTGAAAACAAGCATAAAGTTTTTCAAGTTGACCATTTTGTGCGAATAAGCCTGCAGGAATATTAGCAAGAGAGTAGCACCCAGAAAAAACGCCTCTCTTGAGACCAGCATTGTTTGAGTCACCGTCTAAATTTACTCGTTCTCTTCCCAAAATACCCATTCTATAAAGACCTGATTTAAAATTTGTTCTGTATCTTATACCACCGTCATCACCGCTACCTTCCCAATTCGGCAAATATTCAAAAAGTTTTTCAGGGATTGAAACTAATCCTGTCAAAGCGAACATTCCTTGCAATTCTTGCAAAGAATCAGCCGCACCCTCAAAAAGATTTTCAGGGATTTGAGTTAAAGAAGAACAGTCTCTGAACATTTCTTCGCAGTCTTGAAGGTTAGGCATATTTTTAAATAACGTTCCAGAGATAGTAGCAAGAGACGTACAACCCCTAAAACACCAAGGCAGATTTGTGATACTGTCAAAATTTTCAAATAAATCTTCAGGAATTTTTGTAATATTTTTACAATCCTGAAAAATTGCACCACTTGTTTTATAGTATTCGCTATCCGTAGGATTACCGCCATTCACAAGAAATTCGCTTGTTTTTTTTCGTCCAAACAATAATTTCGAAATAGACGTAATTGCCGTATTACGGAGAGCACCACCTATTTGCTGTGAAATAGCAAAAAGATTGTTCGGAATAGAACTCAAATTCAAATTATCACCCACACCCATATTAAGACCCAAACGAGGAGGAACAGAGTTAATTTTTTTAATTTGCTTACAAGAGGGTTTTTGATTCGGGGCAATCCAATTCGAGGGTGTGAAGTCTCCATACGCATAGCCACTACCACTTCCCGACCCACCGAATACAGCACAGAGACTATCTTCTTTATCACAGGTAATTTTGACAGTATAATCGCCACCTGTCTGATAAGTATGTTGTTGTTTCGTATTCCAATCCGAACCCGAAAAGTTTTCGACAACTCCGTCACCCCAGTCAATAGTCAAAGTTCCCATTCCTGACAAGATATCCGCATCTGTTGTACTCCAATTAGCACAACAAGCAGTGTGAGTCAATGTTATATCATCATCATCTTGAACATGGATAACATAACAAATGCTTCCGTCACCGTACACAGGGTCGTTATCTTCATTATGCACAAAACCTTCAGATGTAATATTTTGCGGCATTGCCGTCAGCATAGTGAGCATTGCCTTGTCAAACTTAACTTTTGCACCACTTTCAGAAACGAAATACAACGTTATTTTTTGACCGACAATATCGGCATCGAATGAAGTTTTAAGTACACCTCCTGACGTTCTTCCAATATATTGACCAACAATATCTTTATCTTCAATTTCGGCCTGATAAGCATCTGTATGAAGATATACAGAGATTTCTTCGTTCATATTGGTTTTAAATTCGAAATTAAATTTTGCCTTATACGAGAAATAATAAAGAGCCTTGCTTAAATCAATTTCAATTTTATCGTATTGAGCATCAGCATATTCAATATTCAAAACGGTATTATTGACATTAGCAAGAAATCCATACGGCAAAACATTCGTATTAAACGAATAAGCGTTATAACCAATTTTTTTAAGTATTGACTCCGTAATGCTTGTAAAAAAGTATTTTGGAACATCATTTTCAAAAGTATAGTTTGTTTCAAACGAAAACAGAGGAACACCGCCAAATTCAGACACAACACCATTTTTAACGAGATAGGCTTTTAGTGGTTCAGAATTTGTGCATAGAACAATACCGGTATGACCTTCAGGAACTTGCCCAATAATATCTGTAGAATTTGTTACATAAAATCCACAACTTGCCTCAACGTGAATACCTGTCGAATCAACATATACCATATCTTGTTCCCAATTATCTTCATTTCGTGAATGATGATAATTAGCAGGAAGCAATGAGGTGGGGGTTTCAGTAATTTCGAATGTTTTACCATTTGCGTTAGTAAAAACCAACGGTGGATAATCACCGCCGATTTTTAAACCAATAGATTCAACAACAGGATAATCGTTATAACTAACATCAACCCATTCGTAATTGCAGATATCTATATCACAAGAATATGGGAAACAATTTGCTTTATTGATTGCGAATCGAGTATATGCTGCACTTCCTTGCTTTTCAACCAATTCTTTTAAATCAGAGAGAGAAGTTTTTGTATCACTCAAATCAGAAGAAACGTTAGAAATACTTGTTTCGTTTGATTCTATTCTATTTTTAATTTCACCATATTTGCTGTAAGTATATTGTTGCAACTCGTCGATATCATTTGCGTTAACTAACGACCGAGAGCGAACCGAATTAATTTCGGTTGTGTTAGCCTCAATTTTTGCAGTCAACTTTTGCTTAATGTCAGCAACCTCAGAAGCATTTGCGTTGATAGTTTTTTTAATTGCCTCTTTTTCCTTGTAATCCTCTTGAACGAATTGATTGTATCGGGTACTTAATCCACCGTAAGATTCAGAAATACTTTTTATATCTGCTTTGTTTTTTGCAATATTATCTTCATTTTGTTTAATTTTTGCATTAATCGACGTAATATTTTCTTGAAGGCTTTGAGCGGACGAAGCAGCAGAGGTTGCAGAACTTGCGGCATTTGATTCAGATGTTGCCGCCGCAGTTGCAGACGTTGCAGCAGAGGTTGCAGAACTTGCGGCATTTGATTCAGACGTTGCAGCAGCAGTAGCGGACGAAGCGGCAGAGGTTGCAGAAGAAGCGGCATTTGATTCAGACGTTGCCGCCGCAGTAGCGGACGAAGCGGCAGAGGTTGCAGAACTTGCAGCATTTGATTCAGACGTTGCAGCAGCAGTAGCGGACGAAGCAGCAGATGTTGCAGAAGCCTTCGCTTCAGCCGCTTTAATTGGAGCATTTTTAATGTCGTCTAAATTATCTAAACAATCTTCAATTTTATCAAGATTGTTAGCAACCGCATCTATGTTATCTATGCTATCGTGTAATCTGCTTGCCATTGATTCAAGTTCGTCAGCATCGACAGATGAGTTTTCAATTTTATTTCCTTGAATATTCCACTTGAGAAGTTTGCTATTAGATGGGGCAGGCATAGTAACATCAACGCCCGTCACCCCAAAAGGCATTTTTATTGCTCGTTCGACATCACGTTCATTTTGTTTAATTAAATTTACGACGTAATCGAGAGCATCTTCATATTTTTGCGGGTCAAATTTTCCTGACGAATAGAAGTCGTATTGTTGTTGAACTTTTTTAGAGGAGAGAAGTATAACTTTTTCGTTCGAAACAGGAGCGGAACTAAGCGTAACTGATTGCTCAGAAATTGTATAATCCGTGTTATATTCCAAAGTTACATTTGTGTCTGTTGAAGTATTGTAGAGAATAACAACCAAATCAGAAGGGCTTTCAATTTCAAATTCAAAGTCAAAAACCGTAGCGGCAGAACCGCCTGAGTAGATGTTATAAGCAGACTGAGAAGAGGGTATCATATTTATTTCCTTTCATATTTATTCAAAAGCCTGTCTTGAAGCACTGTCACCCCAACCGAGGGCTTTGTGCAGACCAACCATAAAGTCACCGTCAATCATCATATTGCCGATACCATTAGCCATATTAGACATTTTGGTCAACGGCATACCTGTTGACAAATCACCTGCTAAAGCAGCGGCAGAGATTAAGTGTTCTGTTTTTAAATCACCTTTTTTAATATCATTCAAAATCGAATATACATTTCGTTCAGCCGAAGACAACATTGGTATAGACGAAGTAGAGAACGGCATATTTTTGTCCGACATACAGTTGCAGACAACATTCACCAAGAACGCTCCAAAAATGCCCATTGCCCCGTACGCACCGTAATTTCCCAAGAGAAGAGAATTAATCGCCGCAATAAGAGCAATTTTTCCCTTGTCATCATCACCACCAACAGCACCCATAACGAGCCAAATTCCCAAATCCTGAAGAACGAACTCAAACAATAAGGGTGAAACTATGCGGTAAAGGATTAAGTTTTTATTGGCAGTTTTTTTGTCTTGCCCTCGACAGAGTTCAGCAATACTTTCGATAACTTTTCTTTCGTATTGGTGAGGTGTGTTTGTAAAAGCGAGGAATAATGCAGAAACGGCGTTACTTTGAGAAGTTCTTTGAAAATTCGATATAGTTGAAGGAAGAGTTGATTGTTGTGCTTCATTAGTTTTCCGTCTGAATCGAGCAAAGGCTTCCTCTTTAGATATCCCTTGTTTCATTAAATGGTCTATGTATGGCTTGCCCCCGAACATAATAGCGAGCATATCGCCGATACGAATATTAGCGGTAAAAAACGTCCTGACTTCATTCCATTTGTCATATTGCGACAAAAGCGACTGCATCGTTTCGTTTTGAAGATTTCCTTTAAATCGAGCCTGTAAATATTCATCTTGTTTCATATATTCGATAGTTTCTTTCGGGTGAGCCATACAGTAAATGAAACCTTTAGCCCAATCCATAACGGAAATATCATTGCCGTCGGCATAGTTTACACAAGATAGAAGTTGCCCAAAAGCAATTTTGGGCGAGAGGGCGATTAAAGACACAATCCAATTATTAATCCATTTTCTCACATTTTCAGTCATTGTTCTAACGGACTGAGAATATTTAAAGAAAGTTGAAGCGGCAAGTTGCCCCGAAAGCAAATCCCAAAATTCTTTTCCGTCAGTAGTTTTATTTTTATGGACTTTAATATCTTTTATCGGATTGAAAGCCTTGACAATATTTGATATACTGATAGTAGCACTTGTCAAGTCGGGAAGTTTAGTACCATTGATTTCAGGTGTAGCGGTATCTGAACCGTAAGAGGGCATTGAGCCATTTCTTGAGGTAGCGGGTACCGTTTCTATTATTTTTATTTTGTGACCTGCATAAGTATTCGGAGATTTTTTGCTAAAAGGTTTGTCAATGCTTATTTCAACACCAAAAGTCTTTCCTTTGTAAGTAAAGGCGTTATAGTATATTTCCTGACCGTTGTTTCTTTTTGAATGTTTTTGGTCAACTTTTTTGTCATAGCCATAGACAGATTTTTCAACGAGTTGTTTTAATACAGAATATGATTTTTGTTTCACATCACTTCTTTGAACACCTTTCAAAGAGCGACCGATGTTAGATTTCGAGAACAGAACATTTCTACCGTTTGATTCGATTTTCACATTTCCGAGCAAATCAACATTTTCGCAAATCCAATTTTTCAACTCCGAAACCGTTTTAAAATCAGGAATGGAATTATTATCAAGAGCAATAGGTGTAACGGATTTAGAGAGAGAAGATTTGTCAATTCCGATGTTGTTAATAAATTCTGTATATTGTTCATCGAAAGCATTTTCAAAAGCACGTTGCAAATCGGGAGAGCCGAAGATTTCTGAGACGAAGGACGCTTTTTCGGAAACGCAAACGTAGGAAGACATAGTGTCAATATGTCTTGAAAGGATTGATAACGGGTTAAGCGGTTTCATAGCGACGAATTGAGATTTTACCCGTTTTTTAGTAGCGGAAGGTTGTCCGATACGGCAGTTGACTAAAGAAACGTTGTCAATGGAATCACCACGACGGCGGACGACAGAAGGGAAGTAATTTTCGTTTTTCTCCATAGAAAGCCCTTGAGAGCGAATCATTACTTCGTTGACATCGTCATACATATCGTCACAGGTTTGCATCAATAAGAAAGCAAATTGTTTGTCCTCATCGGAGAGGTGATTGAACAATCTTTCGAGTTCTTTTTCTCCGTAGTATTCACCGCCAAATTGGTTTATTAAACGTTTTTTAAGGAGTTCATTTTGATACCAAGTAAACATCGTGATAAGTTGAGCACGATTTAGGAGAATGGGAGAAGTTTTTTCTTCTTTTGTTTTAAAATCGTAGATAGTTTCATTAGTTGAGAAAGTTTCTTTTTCGTAATCCCTAAATAGTTTTTGAAATTCGTGAATACCGTGTGGGTCAAAAAAGAATTTTCTAAGACCTTTAGTTTTGTTTAGTTTATAGCACTTGAGTGCTTTGTTGTAAAAGTTAGTAAGAATTTTGTTTTCGTAAATAACTTTTTCGTTTTCTTCGTTGTCGATAGAATATTTTTCAGCGACATCATTTCCGAAACAGACCCTCAAAATTGTGTTCCAATTCAAGAGAGAGTTATTTTTAAATAAATATTTAATGACCTTTTTAATTTTGTTCGGATTATTTAAAATTCTTTCGGCGAGATTGTTTCTAAAGGCATATTTTTGAAGCCTATCGTGAAGTTCTTTTTCTGATTTTGCTTTTCTTGCTTTGTTTTTAAATTCGAGAATATCAGAGAGCAAATCGAGCATAAGGGCAGAATTAGCATTTTCAAGTTTACCCGAGAGTTTGTACTCGATGAATTTTTTCTTCATTTTGCTTTCAAAAGAGAAATCGACAGTAGAAGAATTTTCTTTTGCGGTGGTCATTTCTTTAAGACCGTCATCAACATTGCAGATTGCTTTGATTTCAGGAGTGAGGACCTTTTCTAATTCTGATGAGAGTTCAGCCATATTCATATTGTTAAATTTGACCATATCGAGCCAAACGGAATTAGTTTTCCAATCGTAAAGCCCTTTTTTAACACGAGAGCCGACTTTTTGAGTTCTTGAATTTACACGAAGTTGCTTAGCAATTTCTTTAGCGATGATTGATTTTTTTCTCATTTCAATATCACGAATGAGAGCATTGTTAATTTCACGGATTAATTTTTCAGTACCGTTTGCAGTTTTAGCGAGAGGAAGTTTTGAGTAGAAATTGTGTAAATGATTAATCTTCACAGCATGCTTATCGGCAGCACTGTACAATTTGACATTTTTAAGTTTAGCCAAAACCAAACCGTAAAACTCACTGTTAGTAGTTTTAGCCGCACGATTGTCTAATGCTTCCTCATAATTTTCAGTAAGTTTTTGCATTTCAGTTGAGAAATCAGAAATAAATACTGAAGGTAATGATGAAGAAGTCAATTCATTAAATAAATCGCCGATAACGTCAATAATTAAAGAACGTTGTTTACCTTTATACTTAGCGAATTGTTTTTTAAGGTAATCGAATTTGTTGAGAAATTCGTTAATATCACGGTTAAGAGGTGAGTCGAGGTTGACCTTAGTGTCAATCGCATCGAGAGCCATATTGACGAGTTGTTGACTTGAATCTGTATCAGTCATATCTATTGAACCGAAATACTCAATGACTTTTTCGTCATAGAAATAATCACCCGCAGAGAGTTTGTCACCTACCTCACGGAGTTTAAGTTCGATATCTTCACGAGTTTTAGCAAAACGAGAATGGAGTTTTCTTTTTATATCAGCGACGGGCAGACCTAAAGCGTTTGATAGGATATTGTAAGCGGTATTTTGCCTGTCCTCGTTGTAGAGTTTCCATTTTGCATTTTCTTTTTTTTCTGCATATTTTTCTGCAAATTCTTTAATTTCACGGACTGACTTTTCAATTTCGCCCTGCTCTTTGATATTTTGTTTAATGTTGTCACGGATTTGATAGATACGGGCAATTTCTTCTTTTTCTTTATTTTTGACGTCAGCAATCATATTGTTACAATCATCAATTTTTTTGAAAACACGTTCTTGAAGATTGTTATTTTCTAAGCGGAAAATTTCTTCAAAAACGGCATTAGAATTTGCCATATCTTCGTCGGATAGGGGATTTTCGCCACCGATGAAATATTCACCTTTTTGGATAATTTCGTAGATATTGTAAAGAACGTTTTTAATATCCTCGTAAATTTCACGAAGTTTTGAATTTTTGGCAGTACCACGATAAATGTAGTTTTCAAAGGACTTAGCGAATTTTTCGTGTTGTTGACGGGTGAAGGGAGAACCGTCATTGTTGAGATATTTTCTGATTGCATAGAGTTGGTCGTCAACCTTGTCAGAATAGCCCTCAGCATCTTGCAAAATACCGAGATACCAGTGAGCATATTCGTGGACGACAGTTGAAACATCACCCGTTGCGGTGACGAGGATAAGTTGCTTGTCTAAAACAGCCCGACCACGATAGGAGTTTTTAGGTTGAACATAAAGGTTTTCGGAATTGTCACCCAAGCGTTCCGATGCACTTTCGGCGAACAAATTAGGTTGAGAGGAAGACTGTTGTTCCAAAACATAACCTGTTCGCTTTTGAGATTGTTCAAGGTTGTTATTTTTATAAGCATTTTTGTAGTCATTATTGTATTGTTGAACAAGTTTAGTCTTGAATACGTCTTGAATGTGTGCTATACTGTTAATGGCGATATCGTGTTGGGATGATTTATCTACCCGTTTGGCGATATCGTTTTTTATTGGAGTTATAGAATAGAGAGTAAGTTTGTTTTTTCCTTTGATTACAAATTCAAGGAGATATTGTTTATCATTAATTTGAGCAATATTTGCATATCTTGAATATTTTAAATCAGAAACTTTTTTTACATCATTATGGCTTAATATTTTTTGAGAGGTTTCAAATAATTTTTTTGAATTACACAAAATTAAACAGCAATCATTGTAACGTCCATCATTTATACTTATTTTTGAAATTGATTCATCTATTGTTGTACCTTTGAATTCGACTGATTCATTAGTTGCATTATTTGTAAGATTGAGAATTTTTCCTTTGTCAATGTTGAGTATTTGTTTTATTGCTTTTTTATTTTCACTTGTTTTTTTTGATACATTGAACGGCAAATCAGAAGATATATTTTGAGGTTTAATTTCTTCAACTTTTATATCTTGATTAATTTCAATAGCGACTTTTTCACCTGTAACTTGATTATTCAAATAATCGTAATCAAGTGGATTGGAAACATCATTGACGATAGAGCCGTCAATATTAGTTATTTCACCTTGATTAATTCCTGTTTGGAAATATATATTCGGATTAGATTCATCGAATGTGCCTTGATTGTCAACGGATTTAATTTGTTCAGAATTAGGCACTAAATAAATAATACTGTCATCATTATTTTTATCAGTATTCTCAATTATAATGCCGTCATAATCACCATTGTTATATTTTTCTTTTATTTCTTTATAGTTGGTGTCGTAATACTCCACAGGAGTTGAGTATTGTTTATCACCCTTATACAAAGACATGGCGTTACTTGTGTATTTAATATGTAATGGTTTTTGTATTTTTAAATAAGTTTCATATACTTTTCCATTTCTTCTGTAACCGTTTGTTCCTGCAAAATTAGCATAATCATCTGCCGAGTTTTGATAAGCAGATTTTTTATTAGTAAAGAAGTTAAAACCTTTTGAAATCTCACCATACAAAGTTTTATCACTATCAAACGTAGTAATATCGTGAGAGGGCGAACCGTGATAAACGACTAAGGGCTGACCGTTTTCGTCAACGACTTTGCTATCACCGAACCATTTTTTGAAGTATTTGCTATCAGTACCTTTTTCTCTCCATTCTTTTTGAGCATCAGAAATTTCGGCAGAAGTTTCCGCCCCTGCAGTAACGGCGGATTGATAAAAAGTATTTCCGTTTTGATTATTTAAAATATATTCTAAACTTCCGCCATGTTGCAGACCGCTCACGGCGTTTTTGAGTTGTTCGACATCATTTGTATCTGCTTGACCTTGCAAGGCTCTTAAAAACGGGTCTATCAATTCTCCGTCATTTATATCTCCGATTTCACCCATAATGTCATAGATTTCATCTTGAGAAAGTTTTATAGGCATTTCGGCATCTTGAGAACTTTCTGAGATTTCATCAGAATTATTTTCGTTTACATTGTCATTGTATTCGACACGACCTTGTAAGATGTTGAGATTTTTAGGCGAGTATTCATCATCGACGACGTATTCTGTTTTATTATCGAGAGGTTTATTGGAAATATGTTCATTGTCATATTTTTCGATTTCACGAGAAACTGCATAGTTGTATTTTTCTTCGGGAGAAAGATTTTCATATTCGGTTGAATTAATTTCGGAGAGATAGTCAGAAAGAGTATCAGAATCCTTAAAATCATCTTGAATTTTTCTGATAAATCTTGAACGTTCGATTTTTTGTTTAAATTGTTCTTTGTTTCTAAATTCTTCTGACTTGAAAGTCGGCAAGAGGTCTGCTGCTTCCTCATCAGAAACGTTGAATAAATTTGAAAACATTGCACCAAAAAGACTGTCTAAAGAAGCGGCAACTTTAGCGTTTTGTTCAGACAGACCTTTTTCGATATGTTGTTGATATCTTTGATTTTGCAAATCTTTCCAAAATTCTTCGCTTTGAACTTTTTGGACAATTTCAGGTTGAATAAGCCCGTTGTCAATCATATTTTTGACGACTTCTCTTTGTTCTGTAATGGGGAGAGAATTAACAACTTCCTGAATTTCCTCATCAGACATAGCAGAAGATTTTTTAAGAGATTTTTCCAATATTCTTGAAGTAGCGGATAATACCGAACCTTGCAAAAGGATTGAGCCTGACAAAACAGCCCAATCGTCCAAATCACCAAAAGCCTTAACGTAATTTTCGAGAGAAGGTTTTTCATCTTGCAAACCAAAAGTAAGAGAAAGATAATCTTCAAGTTTTTCTTCGCCGATTTCTTCGAGGAAACCGTCGAATTTTACTTTGTCGGCTAAAAATCTTGTCTTGTCAAAAAACTTGTCGAATTGAGAAAATTTCTTTTGAGCGGAATCAAGAATTTTCGGACAAACTTCCTCGACCAATTTTCTCATATTTTTATTTTTGACGATATGTTGCAAAACGGGGTCAGTAACTTTGGCAACACCTTTTGACAAACCATTTCCGATAAATTCACCCGTAGCACCTAAAGCACTTCCCGAACCTTCGCAAGCGAATGAGAGGAATACATCACCCATAGATTTTAAAAATGTCGTTGCAGGCTTTTCGAGCGAATCAACGAAATAGGTTTCTCCTTCAGGAGTCAATTTCATTTGATTTTCGAAAGTTCTGTTTTGGTAGCGGTCATATATTTCGGACGGATTGAGAGCAGTTGCAGCAGTACCCAATTTAAGAGAGTCCTTGACACCGTGAGCAAATTTTTGAGAGATAGAAGCCGCTTTAGGAAGTTTAGTTGTAACGCCCAAAGCGTTCATTGTACCGCCCGTTAATGCAATTTCACCGCCAAAGCGAACCATAGAGGGCAGAACACTTGACCCGATTAAACCCCAATTAGAGTAGCCACGAGTTCTTTCCTCTTTAACTTTGTTTAATAAGCACTCGTAAGCATAGGCTTCATCAGCGGAGATTTTTTCACCGTTTTTGATTTTTTCGTCTATGTCTAAAATAATTTGTTTTTGAGCACCCGAAACGTAACCGCCGACAAAAGGTAAAGCGGTACCTTGTTTTACGATATCTTTAGTTGCTTCCCAAAAACCGATTTTATCAGTTCTTCCTGTCGGCTCATAAAATTCCTTGTTTAAATTTCTGTAAACAACCCATTTACCTAACTTTTCACCCTGTTCGTTAATTTTTTTACCAAGATATTTGACCCCTTTTTTCAAACTTTCATATTCATTTAATGAGATATCATCAGGAGTAAACCCGTTTCTTTGGCGTTCAGAAGGTGACTGAGGATTAATTTCAGGGGTAAATGAGAGAGAATTTTTGGCATCATTAATTATTGCATAACTGTTCATTTTTCCGTATTCAAAGGGAGATATCGGAGGTTGTTGTTTCCATTTTGAGATATTTTGAAGGTCATTTTCAGATTGAGGGGTAGTTTGCTTGCAATCATTTATGAGCATTCGTAAACGAGCATTAATTTCCTCGTCGGAAAGCCCCCAACCTTGCCTGTCGGCAATAAATCCGTTGAGGTCATTTTCATTAATACCATTCATTTTACAAATATCTAAATCTTGTTGAGTTATTTCAAATGTCATATTTTTATTTCTTTATTACTAATTGATTAGGTACAGAATCGTTGATAAGCGTTAAGTGCAAATGATGAACGTGATTAGTTCCTTTTTTTGCATCATAATTTCGTTCATCAACGACTTTAGGATATTTTGAAGGCGGAAAAGATTTAAGCAGATTAATATCAGAAGTTCCGATATTTTGGACAGAGGGGTCAAGGATTGCTTTTCTTATCAATTCATATTTCGTTTTTTGGTTATGTTCAGAGGTTGAAATATCGATAGCACGGGAGAAATCACCAACTTCACGGTGATGAGAAGAACCCTGTTTAACGTATCCTCTGTATGTTCCGCCATTTACGACAGTAATTTTAATTCCCAAATCATTTTGCCATTGAGGAATAACTCTTTTTTCAAAGTAGGTTAGTGACTTAGAATAATTTTTTTTCGCTGTCGTATTTTGAATTTCGTTGTAAACACGTTTTCTGTTTTGAACGAAATCGAGACTGGAGTTCAAATTATTTCTGACTTCTTTGTGATAGTTTTTGATGTTAGAATTTACAATATCATCAATTTCCTTGTCGTTCGGGAAACGTGCATTGACTGATTCAAAATAAGTAATATCGTTTGCTAATTTTTTAATAACTTGAACACCTCTTTCGGAGTATAGAGATTGAAGTTTCTTTTCCGTTTTGTCTTTTGAGTTTTCTGCTTGATAGCCGAAAGAGGAAGCGAGAGATTTGATTTTATCGTCCGAGATTTTTTGACCACGGCGAGATTCATATTCAGCGACCATAGACTTCAAAATGTCTTTGTTCGCATCAAGGTTACGCCAATTCATGAAGTGGTTGTTAGCACCGACACTTTTAAGTGTATCTTCAATCGCCTGATTAATTTTTTTGTTGTTCAAATCGGTGTAATATCCACCCTTTTTGATATCTTCTTGTGTTTTAAGAAACGACTTGTATTCGCTTTCAGAGATATAGCCTTTGTAATCTTCGAGATTAAGTTGAGCAAAGTTTTGTGCATCGGAAACCTGCTTTTTGTATAAATATTCCCAAACACGGTTGTCGGTTGAAACGGCCCTGCTTTTGATTTTTTGTTGAACATATCGACGGCAGGACAATTCTTGTTCTGCTGATAACCCTGACGGAATATCATCGAGAGATAATTGCTGATTTGATTTTTCTTTTTGAAGAATTGTTTGATAAAATTTTTTTTGAATTTCATCTTGATTTTGTTTTTCGAGACGTCTTTTATCAATGTTAGCCGATTCTATTCTTCTATATACAGCATCTCTTTTGTCGGTATCTTCAATTTTTTCGGCAACAGATAATTGAGATTGCTCATCGGGGTAGAGTTTCATAATATTATCAGCGAGAGTTCTTGTTTCGTTGCTAAAGTTTTCACGTTCGATTTTGTTTGCGATTGATTTTTTGCGTTCAAAGGCGGATAAGAGGGAGGCACGTTTCATCAAATCTTTTTCGGAATTGATTTTTTCGTACTGTTTATCGAGTGAAGAAATTTTCATAATCTCGTCGGCTTTTTTGTCCGCCCATAATTTAGTGTCGTAAGCGGTCAAAGTTGCCTGAACCTGAGATTGAACATCAGGAGAGAGAACTGTTTTGTATTTGTCATAAAATTCACGAACTTTTTCAAAATTATTGTCCGCCTGATATTGATTGATAAGACTTGAAACAGCCTGAGAAACGTAATTGTCAGTAAGAGCGGTAACTTGTTCTTGCGAGAGATTTGCTTGTTTTTGATAAATACCGATAACAGACATTGCATCTTTTTTGAATTGACCTAACGCATCAGGGTTGTTGCAATTTGCAATAAGATTTTGCAAATTATTTTTCATCGTGGTTTCACAAACAGATTTACCGAAAAGAGCAGTTTGTTGAATATCGTGAGCATTGACATTTTCAGAAAAGGTATTTCTCTTGTTTGCGATGATGTAATCAAGGCGGGCATTTGCAGTAGCGGAAAGATTATAAGCATTTTTAATTTTTTCGACATTTTGGTCAAAATTATTTAAAACGTCTTTGGATTTTCCTGCAGCATCAGAGCCTTGTTTGTGGAGATAACCGATTTCTTGGTCATTCAATAATTTGTTTCTAATATCGTCAACTTTATTGGACGCATCTAAAATCGAGATATAATCTTGTTGTTCTTGAATCCTATCAGCACCGACAGCGATTGCTTCCGAGCCTTTAGCGAGGGTAGCAAGAGCATTCGCATTAGCCGCTCCAAAAGCATTTGGGTCAGTTTTCGCCGTTCGGTAGTCAGTAGCGATAAAATGGGATTCAGTATTCAATTCGGGAGTTTTAGGAATTTTCATATTTGACCTTATTTTTTGTTAAACGCTTTAGACAAAGAAGTCCACTTGTCTGCAACCATAGAAGATGATTTTCCGACCCCTTCAAGGGCAGTTCCGAAAGCGTTAAGTTTACCCGCTGAAGAGACGTTACGAGAGGAGATAATATCCATACTTGCTTCGTTGGCGAAATTACCTGCTTGAATTTCATAATTTCTTGCGGTTTTTTCGGAATCATAGAGAGAGTTCATTGCATCGAGTTCGCCCATAGTTTTTGTATCTTCAATCAAATCGAGTGAAGTTCCTGTTGAAATATCAATACCGTTGGCGGCTTGAGCGGTTTGAAGGGCACCTACTTGTTGAAGGGTTTTAATTCTTTTAAGCCTTGCATCTTCGATACCTTTTTGCCGTGCTTCAGTTGCATTCATTTGAGCAATTTTTTCGTTATCTTGAGCAACTTTTGCCTGATATTCATATTGTGCTTCTTGTGCTTCTGCCGACTGAACGGCGGAAACCGTACTTATTGCTGTGGAAGCCGCAGTCAACGCAATAGAAATAATAGTTGCACTAATTCCCCAATCACACATAAAAGAACCTTTCTGTTTTAAATGGTGACGTGATAGAAAGAGAGAACCACGTCACCGAAATAATTATGCCAATTCAGGTTGCGAGAGAGCATCGACGATGCCTGCCGTAATTTTACCTTTTGTTGGAGCGGTAGTACCGTTAACGTCGTAATACAATCTCATATAATTCAAAATTCCGTCAGGAAGATGATTAATATGGAAGCGAGCACCTGCTTTTAAGTCAGCAAGGGCGAGAGTTGATTTTACGAGAGTAATCGGGGTTGTAAACGCTTCGTCGGTTGCCGTTTGGAAGCAAACGGTCAAATCAGTCAAATTGTTAAAATCTTCGACGACTTGGATTAAAAGAGGAATGGGGGGAACGCCCTTTCCGATATCTCCGAAAGTTTCGAGAACTTTAGTTGAAGCGGTATCAGCGGTAATTGCCTGCTGATTTGAGAACATCATTGTATTGTCTAACATCATAATTCAAATTTCCTTTCTTAATTTATGGCGACACTACGATACAACATCTTCGTCCATACGGATTTCTTTGCAAGAGCGAAGAGGAATATCAATGAATTGCATAACCTTTTTGCCTGCATAATCACCGAATGAGAGATTGACGTTAGTTTTGTTAAGAATTTTCTTATGGAGTTGTTTGTAAAATTCTTTGCTTGCGTAGATGAAAGATTTGTTAAGACCGTTAACTCTGTCATCGTCAGTAGCGTAATACAAATCGAGAAGGAGAGATTCGCAATCGATATTACCTTTTCTCAATTCTTCGGTTGAGATGTTAGCGACACGAGCGTTAGACTTAAAGTTTCCGACAGCAAGACCTACGTTCCATTCCCAATAATCTTTGTAAGCCTGAAATTCTTTACCTTTGTCGTCTCTTTCAGTAACTTCGCCCAAATTAGAGTGAATGATACCTGCTTTAGAGCCTTCGGGGTAGAGAAGTTTCGTGTCATTTTCGCCGAAGGTAATGAGGAATACCGAAGTACAAGCCCCTGAAGTTGCACCACCGTCGATGATTTGTTTACCGATAGTATTTTCGGTTGTTGATTTTTTCCCGTATCTTCTTGCAAGACCGTCAAATCCTAACGGGTCAGATTTTGTGTCACCATAGAGCATACTTTTCATAATTTTCTTTTGAAAGCCCATTAAGTGAGCCTGAGCCTCATTGAGTCTGTATTGTCCGGGGTTTTTCTGTCTGTCACAGAGAGTTTTATCGACGACAGAGTAATCGGTTAATTGACCGCAGGTATCAACGACTTTGCGAGTAGCGGAAGCAGTTTTTTTTGCACCTTGATAGAAGGCACGAAATTCTGGTTCAGGAAGTTTAGTTCTGATAACAGAAACGTTAGAATCCTTAGAGTTACACTCACCGACATAAGCATCATTAATCAAATCGCAAGCAGGAGCGAGCATTTCGATTACCTTCGAGGCGATATTCCCTTCGCCGTCTTGCTGAGTGAACATACCAGCGAGAGTTGTGTAAGAGTTAGTCATAGTTTAATCCTTTCTTTTTTTGACCGTTATTTTTTTTCATACATTTCGGGGTAGATAATTTCCGCCGCTGATTTTTCTTTTGGGGCGGGGTAGCCTTTTTGGACGGCTTGCGGGAGCATAAATTCACCTAATTGTCTGAAAGCATTAATTAATACTGGGTGATGATTAAGTCCTGATTTTTTTAATTCTTCTTTAAAGTCAGAATTTTGAGGGATAAGTTTATCCATTGCCATATTCGCAATACTGATAGCCTTGTCGTATTTTTCGCCTTTGAGATATTCGTCTTGTTCACAGAGTTTATCCCATTTTTGTACGTTTTCTTCACGAGCAAAGTTATATGCTTCTAATGCCTGTTGCATAACGTGGTTTGTATGTTCGACGGCAAGTTGCATACATTCATTTGCGGATTTTTGTGACATATTTGTTTTTTTAGCAAAATCGTTAAATTTTGCAGTCATATCGCTATTGAGTTTCATACCTTCAGGTAGTTGGATATCTTTGTAGTCGTAAGAATCAGGCGAGCCGTAATAATCTGATTCATACCAGTTTGCTTGTTCTTGTTGTTCAGCATTTTGATTATTCGCTTCAGTAGCATTTTGTACTTGTTGAGAGTTATCCTGAACATTTTCCTGAGTACCCTGAGAAACATCAGGATTTTGATTTTCTAAATCTTCCATAAAAAGTCCTTTCTAATTTTTGACCGATTGTACGAGTTCGGTATATTTTTCGGGGGCATATTCGAGTACCCAATCCAAAATATGATTACCTACACAACGCAGTCCTTCGTTGTAGGGAGAACCAGTTGGCGAAACCAAAAACGGGTTAGATATTTTAAGAATTTCGACAATAAGCGAAGCGGAATATTCGTCGTCGATAGAATTTCTGACGGCGAGTTTGAGTTCTTTTTGTTCAATCATTTTTAATAACCAAATCTTTCAGCGAGTTGAGAGCCGATAAGGTCTTTACCGCCGATGTTATCCACAATTTTTGAGCCTTGTTCGAGGGCTTGAAGCATTTGTTGTTGTTGCTGTTGTTGAGCGGCTTGTTCTTGTTGTTGACGTTCAATTTCCTCAATAGAATCGTTGTCGTTAAGCAAATCAGGAGGGAAGTTACCCGCATCGGCGTAATAGTCGAGATATTCAAGCCATTTCACCTTATTCATTGCGGCAGGACGAGCAGTAGCAGCGATGTTAGCAACAAGAGAACCGACCCTTTCGATACCTGCTAATTTTGAAACCTTTTGGGCTTGAGCGAGTGTTGAAACGAGTTCGACTTTAATTTCCATACCCTGAATTTCTTCAGGTGGTTCAGGGAGCAACCCCTGAGCATTGCAAACTTCGAATAAGATATCGAATAGTTGATTAAGTCCGTCGTGGACTTGATTAAGAGTAGGAGCAACGAGGGCGACTTTTTCTTCTTTAAGTTCTGAAATTTCAGTTGCAGTTCTTTGACCTTTCGATTGCACGTTGATAATCATTGCGAACAGGTCATTGTAGAAATGTTTTTTGATAGATTCAGTTTTTGCGGCAATTTCATTTGAAAGTTCATTAAGTTGAATTTCAATTTCGTATGCTTTTTGGACACCGACACCATTTGCCTCATCAACGTAGTATTCAACGTTTTCACGGGATTTGTTTTTGTTGTTTGAACCACCACGGAGAGCAGGGTTGACTTTTTTCTTGATTGTTTTCATTTTGTCTTTAATCATAGAAAAAAGTTGATTAAGGTCAGGGAGAGCATTGATACCGCAAGATTCGCAAGGATAATTACATTCGCCGTTATTGTTAGACTGATATACAACATAGGGCATATAGTCATATCCTGATACGGAAAGAAACTTTTTGGGGTCTGATTGAGACGGCTCATATATTACGGAAAGAAACTTTTTATTTTTAGCCCAAGGAAGTTTTTTATCATAGTTATCGTTTGTTTCGACAAAATGAACGACAGTAAATTTTTGAGAAAACTTTTTGTTGTCGATAGCGTTTTTGGCAGATTGAGAAAGATTATCGTAGCCGAAGTCTCTTTTTAGTTGAGAAGCAGATAATTGATAAATTCTGCAAAACGTATCAATATATCCGTCCATATTTTTCGAGTAGCGAAACGAACCGATAGGAACTTTAATGAAGTTAATAACGTTCTCGAACGAACGATTGACAGCGTGGCAAGCGAGACCGTACACCCCAAAATCGTCATAGATTTGTGGTTGAAGTGAATAAAAACTACCGCTTGATAGAATAGCCCTGAAGAGAATTTCAACATTGCTGAGATATTGACGAGTTGCAAGAGAGGGCTTTTGGACACCAAAAATTGAGAGCCTAAACCAGTTATCCGCTTCCGAGGTTACACCTGTAACCATACCCGAGCGAAAATTTCTTCTAACTTCAAACGGGATAGAATCGATAATTTTTTTAGCAGATTTTAAAATATCGATTTCATCGACAGAAAATCGAGTTGTCCACGGAGAGAAGAGTTCAGAAAGTTTTCTGTATAGAGGCTCAACGACCGAAAAGTCCTGATTGAGTTCATTACGTCTTTGCTCAAAATATTTAATTGTATCCTGAGAATTATCTGACATTTATTCACCCAAAGTTTTCTTTTTTTTGTTATTTTCCTGACTAAAAAGCCCTGCTTTCGTTGTGGTTACTTCATCGTTTGCAACACCACGAGCGGAATCAGATTTAATGTAAGAATTTTTTTTGTTTCTTGCATTAGCGACAGCCGATTGAGTTTGAGCATCGGCGTATGTAGGAGCGTGGATAACTTCTTTTGGAACGGTTGATTCATATTTTGGTTTATCGACATTACACATAAGTATTCCTTTCTTTTTTTTACCAACCGTATTCGTCGACCAAGTTTTGTTCTTTGTGCGAAGACGGATATTTTTTTTCGTATGCAAGATGCGAGTAATAATTGAGTGTATGAATATTCATCATTGTTGAATCTGCGTAGTCGGGAGATTCGCCTTGTTCTTTTTTCATATCCAATTTTGACTGGATTTTAATTTTCCCTTTTTGCATTTTCGAATATTCTTTTTTTATATACTCAAATTGCCGCATTACATCAGGGTGAGCGATTTTAATTATTCTGTTTTCAATCCATTCAACAGAGGTCATATAGCCGTCAGCCCGTTGATTGAGACAGTTCGGAATATTACTTTTTCCCCCACCGTGGAACTGAATTATATCGGGGATAGATTGCATTAGTGAGCAATAAATCGGATAACCCATACCGTCGGCATCGACTGTCAATAAGTCAGGTTTCCATTTTGAATAGAGATAGATAATTTTACCGATAGTAATTTCAGTATCTTTTTCACTCCAAGCATTTACCTGAGTTTGTTCATATTCTTTTTGAGAGACTTGTTCTATTAAGTTGGCGACACAGAGGTCACCGCCTGCACCCGATAGGTCAACTGCCATACTTTTGATTGGATTAGAAACAACCTGAATGAGTTTAAGATTTTTGCTGATTTCTAACTTTGCTGGATTAAAAATGTATTCGTCCGATTCGTCGATTGGATTTCCTTCCCAAATATGCAGATAATCTTTCGGACGTTCAAGTTTGCATTTTTCTGCTTTAGCGATTGTTTCTTTGGTGTTGTATGGGTTATCGTAGAAATTTATTTTTCTGCAAAGAGTATCTTTATTTTTTGCAAATTCTTTAAAGACTGGGTCATTACGTCTGTCTCTGTTCATCGTAAAGATTACTCGAGATTTATTTTTTCTTATTGTCGGGATTATGGTGTCCAACGTTACCTGAGTAATAGCCTGAGCCTCGTCTATCCAAAGAATATCGACATCTTCAAGTCCTTTAATATTGACTGAACCTCGTTCAAAAAAACCCCTGAACCTGAACACCGAACCTGTTGTTTTGCAAATTATTTTATCTTTTTGAATATCGTATGGGAGGTTATACTGATTAATTATTTTGACGAGCAGAGTATAAACTGAATCTTCGATAGAGTTTTGTTGTTCACGACCGCAGAAGATACGGAGTTTTTTTTTAGCCCCAAGATAGAGAAGGAATCGACCGACAGAGTGTGACTTTCCGCCTGACCGCCCACCATAAAAGAGAAAATACAGATAATAATTGAAACGGGTAACTAACGGTAGCATTTTTTTCGGAAAATCTAAAATCTTCGGAAGTTTAATCATTTTCACCTACATCAAAATCGAGAGGAACATCGTCAACAAGCACATCACCCATTGCCACAACAACATTGTTTTCAAACTTGTTTTCATCATTGAACAGACCTGCAAGTTTGCATTTACTGTCTATGCAAGATTTTTCGACATTGTAAGTTTTGTAAGAGGTTTTGCACCTCGACTGTAAATCGTTGAGTTCTGAAAACGCATCTTGAACGGAATATTCAAATTCTTTTTTAACGACATCATTTTTGTTTTTCTCGAGTGCTTCAATCCATTGAGCAACTTTTTTGTTTTTTAACAAACGATGAGCCTCTGTTTTAATTGTGTCGTCCGACATAGAAGAGCAATCGTACGCCATACGGTAAGCCTTAACGGCATTACCGTAAAGAGCGTAACAGGTGACAAATTTTTGTTGTTTTGCTGTTAATTTCGGGAGTTCAGACATTGTTTGTAAACCTTTAAGAAAATTGGAGAGTGGAAAAACGGACACTCTCCGTGCGGATAATGTTGTGTGTTTATGCAAGAATTTTTAAAGGAAAGAGCGGAGCGAATAGCCAAGCCTCCGCCCAAGACAATTAAGTATTTAGGAGTTTATATGCTTTATGACTTTACAGAGATTTTTAGAATTTGATTTAAAATCGCAACGATATTGGCGGATTTGAGTGACTTCATTTTTTTTGTTGCGAATTTCTTTGTTTTCACCGTAAACGTAGCCGAACATATTGGTATTGTTGATGTTAGCGAATTTTAACTTCAATCTTTTTCGCTCACGATAGATAGTTTTTATTGCAGAAAGACCTTTTATGTTTTCTGTTTTAAAGATTTTTCCGTCGGAAGTTCTTTTTTGGATTAAGGTAACGACGGAGCGTTTGCAGATTGGGCAGATACCGTGTAGTAATTTTCGAGCCGTAAAGCCTTTGATGTCACCTAATAGCCACAAATCAAATTGAGATATTGGAAATTTCTTGCAACAAAACAAAGGCACGAAAAATACTCCTTTAAAAAAAGGACACATCTGTAGCGGGTACATCAATAAGCAGAGGTCGCAAAGTTTCCCGTTGCTTTTCAGCACCGACAATATACTTATTTACCACGGATAAAGTTATGCCTAACAGTAACCGCTACCGAATAGAATTATGCAATATTTTTTTCGAGTCGTAAAGCCTTTGGATTTTTTAAAAATTTTTTTAAAATCTGAAAATTAAATCGTGACATGAATTTCAGACCGATAAAATTC
>ERZ1034928.295-NODE-295-length-27646-cov-23.462651_pt1 | contig 27646 bp, 48 predicted proteins | sample MGYA00520627_ERZ1034928 | MGnify/ENA primary metagenome ERZ1034928 (study PRJEB33766, sample SAMN09781755) | gut metagenome | biome: gut microbiome | host: Homo sapiens | place: Madagascar | study: EMG produced TPA metagenomics assembly of the PRJNA485056 data... | reverse complement strand
TATAATATTATCAGTCACAAATTCGTGACAGGCAAAACGACGTCGGGCGAGGGCACTCCGGATTCAGGCGGATTCCTGAATACGGTTATTTTCTGGGATAAGCTACAATCAAAATGTCAGTTCACTTGTTACTTAAACTGTCCGTTGATTAAAGCGCCAGACCAAGCATTAAGAGGTCAACGATGAGCTGGAGAATGCATACGGTTAAATACATTTTCTCGAATTTACTCACAAGACCACCTCCCCATTACGGTTCGGCGCTCTGTGGCGCTCTCAGTATAGGGTGTCGAGCCCTCACCCGACGGTTGCTATGTGGTACTACTATTATATCACGTTGTCATCGATTTGTCAAGATTTTGTGCCAAATTAGGAGGAGAAAACCATGACAGAACAAACACGGAGTAACAAGGAATGGCTCGGGAAGCTCGAGCACGGGCAGGAAGAACTTGTCTACAGCCTCATCAATCAGGCGATCCGCGCGGCGAAAGCAGCAGGCGTTCATGCCGTTGTCTGGGTTGACACAGACGGGCTAACGTTTAACATCACGGGCAAGAGCTATCTGCATTTCAACGGTGAGACGCAGGACATCGCAGAGCTGATTGACATCATCGAATGGCTGCTCAACGGTGCGCCGCAGGAAGACGAGCCGGAGAAGGACGACGATTAAAATGGAGGAGAACACCATGACCACGAACGAGGAGCTGAGGGAACTTCTCGGCGAAATCAAAGCGTTCCGTGCCGACGTCACCGAGACCATGCGCCGGTTCGACGAGCGGATCGCAGAGTGCGAGAAGGCGCTCGTCAAGGAAAAGCAAAAACGGAAATCCAAAGACGAGAAGATCGCGGCAGACCTGAAAGCTCTGTACGAAGCGGTCAATGAACTCGCCAAAACGCCGATCTGGGAAGACAAATACGACCACCGGATCGCGATAAGCCGGAAAGCGGCATACGCCAGATTCAAGGAAATCGGCGTAAAACCGAAAGACGCGCTGGACGCCCTCGCAAGGAACGGATACCTCGTGAGGGACAGCGAAGGAAAGAACACCCGCACGGTAAGACACGGGCGTGAAGTAGAAAGGGCGGTGATGATAAACAATGGATATATCGAAATTTCTGGAAACGCATAAGCTGACCGGACGATGGCTGATTGCACAGCTCCGTATGGTCGGCTACGAAATCTCGGACAGTTTCCTCAGCCGGATTCTCTCCGGCGAGCGGAACTCCGACTATGCGCAGGAAGTCCGCGCGGCGGCAACCGCCATCTGCTACCGCTACGGAAAGAGCATGGACATGGACGAAAGGAGCGCCACGAATGCCAAGGCTGTCCAAAACGGTAGCTGAGAAGCAACTCGACGCGCTCAGAGACTCCGTTGACATCTACATGATGAAACGGACGCGAGACGGTGTTGACTGCAACACAGCCGCCGCCGCACTCGGTTTCAAGTACTCCACGCTCCGCGACAAGCGGAAGCGCCCGGAAACCTTCACGGTCGGCGAAATTCAGCGGATCGCGAACACGCTGAACGTCACCGTCCCGACACTGCTCGGGGAGAATAATTGATTAAAGGAGAAAACCAAAATGTACCAGGAGAAAAAGCAGAACATGAACCAGAACGCGAATGAAAACAAGAAGGGCGCTGATATCCGCGTCGAGCGCGTTGAACTCGGCGACAACGCTTTCGACAAGCTGAGAGAAATCATCGGCGGAGTTCTGATCGACAGCATGATCAAGAAATTTGAGGGGGATCCGGACAGGCTGCTCGGCTTCCTCATTCACCGTGTAGGAAATCAGGAACCGGTATGCGGGCATGAGTTCGATCTTGCGAATATGTACTGCGACCATCACTACTACACATTCCGCTTCTACGGCGACAACGGCAAGACTGAGCATATCGCTGATCATCGCGAACTCACCGTCGAAAATCTCGAGGACACCGTTCGGAAAGTCCTTCAGCACGACCAGAAGACGCTGAGAAAAATCGCCGATGAGATGGCAGACGAGGACGACGAAGACTGAATCAGATAAGGGGGAGAAAGCCATGAACAAAAGGCAGAAAAAGAAGTACAACGATCTCGTTTGCTCACTTGTGGCACAGGTCAGCGTTTTCACCGAGAACGGAAGATGCCACACCGACCTCTATCCCGAGGCAATCCGGATGAACGCTAAGATGTTCCGCCGGTGCTGGAACTGGATAGTGAAGAACGATATTTTCTCCACGAATGGGTACTCGCCACGGGGTCTGAATCCGAATTTTTGGTATAACATAACAATTCTGCACCTCAGCGGCGAAAGACCCTGCGCCTATTGGGTACAGTGGAGGGAGAAGAACGCATGAAGAAAACCGACTTCGTTCACTCCCGCCTCTTCCCGCTGCTCCGTGCGCTGGACGACGATATCCTCGCCGTGTCATATGGTAAGGTGGGCACAAAAGAGCACGTATACATCATCTTCGACGGCGGATACCTCGGCATCGACGTCTCGGGACTCGACAACGCCGGAATCACAGAACTCGTAATAAGGAGGCTCATTCGCAATGATCGAAGCAGCAAATAAAATCGCGTCGGACAAGCTCCACCGCATCGAGCAGGAGCACAACAACGAGCTGAGGCGCGAGAACGCCGAACTCCGCGCAATGGTAAGAGCGCTTCTGACAGCGCACACCGTTGAGGTTGAAATTGAGCATGGGAGGGCGAAATTCTATGATGCCGCGATTCTGGACTGACATTGTGATCGACGACGTTCTCAGCCGCATCCAGGCGGGAGAGAGAACGGCGGATATCGCCGAAGAGTACGCAATAAGCGCCGCGTCGCTCAGGAGCGTCATATGGCAGCGCCGAGGCTCCGTTGTGAGCGAAGCCCGGCAGAAGATGTACGCCGACATGGCGAAGCTCTGGGAGGCAGGATGGACGGTCCCTCAGATCGCCCATAAGTACAATATGAACCCCCAGACCCTGGCGCACATAATCACGCGGCGTCGCGACCTCTTCCCACGGAAGAACAAAATGAGGGTGAAAGCATGATCACCAAAGACGAAATCCTCGCCGAACTCGACGGGTGCGACGAGCCCGAGAAGAAGCTCCACGAAATCGCGGAGCGCGAGAGACTGCCGGTCATGATCATCCGGAAGATACTTAAGGACCTTGTCAGCGTCGTCCCGCCCGAGAAGGAATATGATAACGTCAACCGCGTCGCGAGACTGCACTACGAGGTCGGAAACCACCAATGGTTCCCCGACGAGATCGCATATGCCGAAGAGTGCTGGAGGCGAGGGGCGAGTATCGACGAGATCGCCTCAGCCGTCGGGCGCTCCAAGGTGGCGGTCAAAGGCATGATGCAGCGGAACCGCGAACGGTTCCCGGTGCGGACCACGGCGTTCCGGGTGTGGTCGTCCGAAGAGATCATCCGCGCGGCGGATATGTGGCACGACCCGGAAATGCTGGTCGCCGAAATCTGTGCGCTCCTCGGCAGGAATGACAGCGACTTCTATCAACTCAGAGTTGAGAACCCGACGCTCTTCCCGCCGCGAAAAGTCTGGAGGAGAAGAGCATGAAAGCCCGAATGTCCGCCGCCACAGCGCGGCAGAACTTACCGGCGGGGACGCAGGAAGCCGTCCGGGCTATGGTCGACGCCGAATTCGCGGAGCGGCAGAAAATCTACGCGAACCGGATTTTACTCGCCGTGTGTCTGGCGCTGAACGACATCGCCGGATTCGGCGACAAGCGCCTGATGTACATATTGCAAGGCATCGAGGATATCACATCCGACTACGCCGAAAGAGCCGGAAAGAACTACAGACCCGAAACCGCCGAGGAAGACAAAGTCGCACAGATGATGCAGGACGAGCTCCTCGGGCGCGGGAGAACACATATAGTGATTAAATCTAAGTGAGGAGAACGATATGAAAGACGAAAAAATGATGGAAGCCGTCGGAGCTATCCGTCGTATGTGTTTCGAGAGGTGCGACTGCGACGGCTGTCCGTTTGCGCATGAAGACCTATCCTGCAAGCTAAACGGAATGCCGTCGATGTGGGACAGCGACTTCGGACTTGACCATTCTGCCAACATCGGCAAAAAAGTCGGTGCACCAACTGATATACCAACTGAGCCGGTTGCACCAACCGATGCACCAACTACCCGCGCGGAAATCCTCGACGCCGCGAAGAAAATCGTCACCGGGGACAGGGAAAAGCAGTACGGGAAGCCGGAGGATAATTTCGCGGTTATCGCCGAGTTCTGGACGACCTACATCGGGCACCCGATCTCTTCCGAGGACGTCGCCATATTGATGGCGCTCCTCAAAATCGCGCGGATTCGGAGCGGGAATTATAAAGCAGATAGTTTTGTGGATGGAGTGGGCTATTTGAGTCTGGCGGCGGAAATCGCCGGGAGGTAAGCGGCGTGAGGAAGAAAAGACAAAACTACAAGCGCCAGGCAATGTTGGGGCAATACACCCCGACAAGCGTCCGCGACCCGAGAATCCGTGCGCTGACCGACCATGTGCTTGACTGGATGTGGGCACATCCGGGGTACATATTCGAGGTTGCCTACAGATATTTTGCAAGCGACGTCCCGGAAGCAACATTCTCGATGTACTCTTTCCATCGTGACGGCATGGTTCGATACATTTCGGTCGGCGGAAACTCGTACTGGTCTTCGATCCAGCCCTGCACCGTGGACAACCTTCGGACGCTGCTTGCGGCGCTGAGACGGATTGATTTGGAGGCGGGGAAAGATGAGTGAGTGGATAAACGCGAAGGATAAGCAGCCAAAATCAGTACGTCAAACGGTTTTGTGCGTTTGGAAAAACAGAATAGGAACAAAAACGTATTACGGATTCGCTCGGTTCGACAAGGAATACGATAGTTGGTGGGTTGCTAACGAAGGGGCATACGAGGTTCTTTATTGGATGCCATTGCCGAAAAAACCGGAGGAGGAAGAATGAGAAAAACGCTCGAAGAACGCTTAATGGCGTTTATGAACTGCCCGTGGAAATCCACTGCCGGATGTAATCTTATCTGCGTAGAGTGCTTCCGCAGTGATCCAGATGGGCTTAGGTCATTGATTGATGATTTCAACAGACTGGGGAGACAGATAGAAACAAAGGAGGACGAAAATGCCCGAGTGGATCAGCGTTAAGGACGGACTGCCGGAGGAAAACACTCCGGTACTGATATGCACTCAGTGGGGGGATATCTGGATGGCAAGCTACTACAGCGAGTGTCGGATAGCGCAAAAGCTGTTTAGCCCTGCGCACTGGGATGTCGAGACCTTGCGCGGCGGTGGCATAGATTTCAAGGCGCAGGACGTGACACACTGGATGCCGCTTCCCGAACCGCCGAAGATGGATGAGGAGGGCGAAAATGGCTGAGTGGATAAGCGTTAAGGATAGGCTACCAGAAGTCGAAACCGAGGTTTTGATACGCGCGCAGTGGAGATGCAGTAATGATACGCACTCAACAATTGCCACCGCGTTTTACGAAGACGGAACGGTGCTTGAAGATAACAGTAGCTGGAATTGGTCTGAAATCTGGGAATGGGGAATATACGATGAAGAAAAAGACGGGTATAAAATCCCCCAAGGATGGTGGGAAAGCAGTCACTACATCCACGATGACCATTACAACAACGTTGATGACGAGGTGACGCACTGGATGCCGTTGCCGAAGCTGCCGGAAGAGGAGGACGAAATATGACACCTGAAGAAGAGAAAGCGCTCGAAATAAAGCGGGACGTTTGCAGCAAATACAAAAACTGTGCAATATGTCCAAAGAGCAAAGAATACGAAGGCAAGTGCTATATACAAGTTCATGCACCGTGGATTTGGCTATGGAGTATAGACGAGTGGATTGGGGGTGACGAAGATGACACCTGAACTGAAACAAGCACTTGAAACAATAAAAAACACGTGCAGAAAGCAGAAAAACTGCGACGACTGTCCGCTGAATGATCCGAACGGTGATGCCTGTTGCACATGGAACAAAGAGCCGTGGCAATGGAAACCGGACGAGTGGGCAAAAAAAGAGGAGGGCGAAAATGGACGCGAGGAGATCGCGAGACCCTGCGAGTTCTGCGACGGGAAGCACGCGGTACCTTACGAGAAAAACGGTCAGATGCTGACGCCTTATCAGGAGACATTCAGAACGAAGCTGTTCATCGGTGATCTCCCGTGGGCTGGAAAGACTCTGTTTGTCAGAAGCTACTATTGCCCGACCTACGGTGACAGCTATTGCAACGGTCCGAGGATGGATTCATTTCAAATCAATTTCTGCCCGCACTGCGGGCGCGACCTGAGAGGAGATAGGAAAGATGGACGCAGTTGAATTTATCGTAACGCGTGACAGAATGTGCAAGTCGTTTAACAATCGCTGTAGGGGATGCGAAATAGCAAATCGCATGGACGGCAACGAATCGTGCAACGATTATATCAAACGCTGCCCCGCCGAAGCTGTTGCGATTGTTGAGAAATGGAGCAAGGAGCACCCAAAGAAGACGAGACAGTCGGAGCTTTTGAAGATATTCCCGAATGCTCGTAGGTGGGACAACTTCATAGACCTCTGCCCGCAAATGATAGAAAAATTCGATTGCCCGCAAAAACATGGGATGGACAATTGGAAGTCTTGTGCGGAGTGTAAGGGGCAGTATTGGAACGAAGAGGTTGAATAATGGACGCAGTTGAATTTTTCAAGGAGCATGGAAGAATGTGCGATTCACTCGCCCCGAGCTGCATCGGATGTGAGATTATGAAGTCCGTGGCGTATACGACAGATGGCTATGGAACATGCCGCGAATATATCAAAAGGCATCCCGCCGAAGCCGTCGAGATCATCGAACGTTGGGCAAAGGAACATCCGAGGAAGACCCGGCAGAGCGAGTTTCTGAAGATGTTTCCGAGTGCGAAGATTGAACGGGGCGTAATCAAGTTTTGCCCGGCAGATATGGACTCCGATTTTCAGTGTCAAGCCAAGGAGGAACTTTCTTTTTCATGCGCCGCCTGCAAGAGGGAATTCTGGCTTGAGGAGGTAGAGGAATGAGAATTCTCAGATCAACCCCGTTCGTCCTGCTGTACATCTCCGTCGCGATTCTCGTCGCAGGGTGTGCGCTCGGAGGAATGCGGGAGGCACTCAAGCCGTTTGACATCGTTCCGCTTGCGTGGGCTATGGGGCTCATGGGCACGGCATTTACGATAATTACGGCGGCTATTGCGGCGGTATTCGTTTGGGATAAAATCGACGACGGATATTTCGATAAGGAGGACGACGATGTCGATTAAGATTATCAAGCCGGGGAAGTTTAAGAACCCGAAGGACACACGGCGGTTCCTCTGTCTCAACTGTGGCTGCGTCTTCGACGCAGATCGCGGAGATTATGAAGCGAATGACGATCGGTACAATGAAACCGAGTATTGGGCATCCTGCCCGACTTGCCACTACTCGACGTGCCGGTCGGAGCTGCTCGAAAAGGAGGTAAGCGATGGCGATTAAGATTGTCAAGCCGGGGAAGAAGCCCGACGCATTCCGGTTCAAGTGCCCACATTGCGGCTGTATCTTCGAGACAGACGCCGTAAGTATGCGTCACATATGGCTGCGCCCCGACTACTTCGCGACCTGTCCAAACTGTCACCGGCTCTGCTGCACGGATGGCGATCATCACGCGGCGGACGATGAGTAAACCCCGCTATATCTGGTGGGGAGAAAGGAAAAACAATGATAAAAGCAAAACTTGACCACAAGAAAGATATCTGTGAGATCGAGGTAAGAGGCAAAATTGCAGAGATCACGAGCGAGGTCGCGGACATCGTCCAGAACGTCTACGTGGCATTGGACGAACAGCACAAGGCACTCTTCAGGCGCGCACTCATTCAGGCAATCGCAGAAGGAGAACTGCTCAGCGAGGGAGACAACGGCGATGAAGGCTAAACTCGCGACCCTCATCGTCAAAGTCCTCGACTTCATCGCGGAGCACCCGGAGCTCGAAACCGATTTCGATATCTGGCGCGTAAGCCCCGAGCGCGAACTTCGCGCGTCGTTCTGCTACAACTACAAAAGCGACCTGGACGCGCTCGGAATGCCCGTCGCGAAATGCCGGTACATCGAAAACGGGCGACTCATCAAGTCGATGGATTTCCTCGCGTCGGAAGAGAACTTCAAGCTCCTGCTCGAGGGGCTTGAAAAGCTGGGGGAAAAGCACCATGATCATTAAAGATTCCATTACCGAATACCACGCAAAACCGAGTGTCAGCAAGACGAAGCTCTGGCGACTTCTGAGCGACACTCCGGCGAAATTCAAGTGGCTCGAACATCATCCCGAACCGCCAACCGCCGCGATGCAATTCGGATCCGCGCTCCACAAATATGTCCTCGAGCCGGACGGATTCTTCGACGAGTACGCCGTCGCGCCGCAATGCGACAGACGGACGAAATCCGGGAAGGAAGAATATCAGGCGTTTGTGAAAAGTGCACAAGGGAAAACGGTGATCTCTGCGGACGACGCGGGGCTTATCGCCGAAATGACCGGCGCCATCCGGTCAAACCCACGCGCCGACTTCCTGCTCCGCGGTGAGGTTGAGACGTCCTACTACTGGCAGGACGACATGACCGGACTCGACTGCCAGGCGCGCCCCGACTGCGTGAAGATGGTCGACGGAAAAGCACTGATTGTCGACCTCAAAACCTGCGCCAGGGCTGACACCGAAACCATGGTGAAGCAAGCCTACGCTCTCGGATACGATATGCAAGCCGCCATGTTCATGGAGGCTGTGAGCAGAGAACGCAATATTGGGTGCGACTTCCTGTTCATCTGTGTCGAGAAGGAACCGCCCTATCTCATCAACATCCTGCAAGCCGACGACCTCATGATCAAAAGCGGGCAGGACAGATTCCGGGAAGCTATCGGGATTTACAAATCCTGTCTCGACTCCGGCAACTGGTACGGGTATGAAGGGGCGTTCGGGATGGTGAACACGCTCGGGCTGCCGAAGTGGGTTGAGAAAACGCTGGAATAGGAGGAAAACAGAATGGAAAACGCTTATCAAATGCCGGATTGGATATATGAACAGGCTAAAAAGATTCGTGATTGGGCAGATGAGAAAGCTCGCGGCTGTCTGGAAAGTCTGATGCCAGAGCTGAAAAAGCAGTACATAAGCAAGGCGGAGGCACTCAGAATGGGCGAACGAATGACGCAGCGCACAGCGGCGGCTCCCGGCGGTCTCAACGTGCTTGCCATCCCTGTGGGCAAGCTGATATGGGCACCCAAAGCAGACGCCGCGCCCGTAACGCACGGGAAGTGGAAGTACGACGAACGTGACAACAAGGTGTACTGCGGCGGGTGCGGGATGGCGTCATCAAAGCCCACGCCGTACCGCCCATACTGCGGAGCGAAAATGGACAATATGGTTCACAACGATATACCGAAAAATTTTAATTAAAGGAGCACAGAAAATGGACAACATGCAAGAAATCATTCCCGCGACTAACGAACAGGCTGCCGCGCCGATCAACACCGCACCGATGAACGTCACCAACATCTGGGTGGACAAGGACGCCTTCGAACAGACTCAGCGCGTCGCGATCATGCTGTCGAAGTCACAGATGATCCCGGAGAAATACCAGAACAAGCCCCAGGACTGCTTCGTCGCTATTGAAATGGCGGCACGCGCCGGACTCTCCCCGCTCGCCGTCCTCCAGAACGTCGATGTCGTGAAAGGAAAGCCCCGCTGGAGCGGTCAGGCGTGCATGGCAATCATCAACTCCTGCGGACGCTTCCGCGACGCTCATCCCGTCTACACCGGCACGAAAGGGGCTGACAACCGCGCTTGCTTCATCCGCGCGATACGGGTTTCCGACGGCGAGACTGTCGACGGAACCGAAATCTCCATGAAAATGGCAGCGGCTGAAGGCTGGATGAGCAATACGAAATGGAAGAATATGCCGGAACAGATGCTGTTCTACCGCGCGGCGGCGTTCTTCGCGAGAATGTACTGCCCATCTGAACTCCTCGGCGCTATCGTCGAAGGCGAGCCGGAGGACATCGAAGCGTCAAGGCAGAAACAGTCCGGCGCGTCAGCGACCATGACAGCCGCCCTCGACGCCGCAATCGCCGCCGGAAAGGAGAAAAAATAATAAAATAATGCTGAACAAAGTCACTTTTCAGGGCAGATTCACTGCCGACCCGATCATGAAGCAGACTCCCAGCGGCGTCAGCTTCTGCAACTTTGACGTCGCGTGGAGCGAAAAATACAAGGAGGTCGAATCAACCTGCTTCCTGAAATGCCGCGCGTGGAGAACCACAGCCGAATTCCTGCCGAAATATTTCCACAAAGGCGACCAGGTTATCGTCGAAGGGCGACTCATCACAAACTCGTGGACGGACGACCAGGGGCAGAAACACTCCACGATAATCTGTGACGTCGACAAGTGCCACTTCTGCGGCGCGAAGGGCGGCGCTCAGGGCGCAGGGAACTATCAGGCGGGCAACTATACTCCTCAGACGAGAACGACCGTCACGGACGCTCCTGGCGCGTCTCAGGACGTCCCCAACTTCGAGGTTCTGCCCGAGGGCGACGTGCTGCCGTTCTGAGGTGAGGCATGATAATTCCAAAATCTGTAAAAATTGGTGGCAAAACATACAAGATCGAAATAACCGACCGACTCGATTTCGGAATAATAAGTTGCTCCGGCGAAATTTTGTATGATAAACTCATTATTCGTGTTGCTCCGAACGCAGAGCAGATGATGCACGGCGTTCTGCTGCATGAAATCGTGCATGGCATACTTCAAAATCTCGGATATCGTGACCACGATGAGCAGAAGGTCGATGCGCTCGCGAATGCGCTTCACGCGCTGATTGTTGACAATCCCGGCATGTTCGAGAGGAGGCAGAAACAGTGACAATCCAAGTCGACTCGAGGGAGAAAGCCCACATCATCGAGGGGATTATCCGATACTTTGACGAGCAAGGGATAAAACACTACTCCTCAAAGCTCATCGTCGGTGACTATATGAACCTTGACAATCCAAAATTAATTTGCGACCGCAAACACAATTTGTCGGAAATTGCCAACAACCTCACCAACGACTCCGGGCGGTTCATGCGCGAAGTGCGACTCGCGAAGGAACTCGGGATCCATCTCGTCGTGCTGTGCGAGCACGGCGGGTGGTGCAAGTCGATCCGCGATGTCAAAGACTGGCACAACCCGATGCAAGGGAAAATTCCATACTCGATAAGCGGAAAAGAGCTTATGGAGCGCATTTACAAAGTCCATATCGCTTACGGCGTCGACTTCCTGTTCTGCGACAAGCGGTGTACCGGGCGAAGAATCGTAGAAATTCTGGGAGGCAGACCATGAGCGACTATCCCCGTTACGACGTGGAGGTGGTCAAGGCGACCGTCTCCGTTCCCGACGCGCTCGAGCGGTACGGCGACTTGCATAAGCGCCGCGGGAACCGCTGCCCCTGCCCTATTCACGGCGGGAAGGACAACAACCTCGCGTTCCGGGACAACTCCTTCCACTGTTTTGTCTGCGGCGCGGGCGGAGATGTCATCACACTGGTCGAGAAGATTTTTAACCTCTCCTTCCCGGACGCCGTGCGGAAGCTCGCCGAAGACTTCGGGGTAGCTCCGGGCGTTGATCCCGAAGCAGTCCGGAAACGGCAGCTCGCGGCTGACGCGCGGAAGAGGCGGGTCGAGCGCGAGAAAGATGACTTCCGGCGGATCATAGCGTTTTATCACCAGGTGCAAGACCTTCCGTCGACACCTCTCCGCGATAAATACATCGGCACATTATCAGCGACTATAGACGACATAATACAGCGCGGCGACGCGAGCGCATATCCGGTCAACGTGATCATCGCGACCATGCGGCAAAGGCTGGCATGGGAGCACGAAAGGATGTAAAACTGTGGCTGAAATCATCGAGCCAAAAATAAAGGAACTCCCGGCATGGACGCTCGAGGATTTCGAGAACGCCGTCCCGCATGGGTGGTTATACAGCAACTATCACAAGAATCCGTTCACGTATCGTAAGGCTCTTATGAAAGTTGACGAAACGGCGCGGCAACTCGGGTACTCCGGATTCAAGTCGGAAATGCGCGACTACGCCAAGGAAGCCGGGGAGCGGATCAACGAACGCGACTACGCCAACACCACCGACTTTTCCGGGCAGCCGCTCACGCTCGACTGCGGGCAGTACATCTGCACGGACGATGGGGTGATGCTCGCCGCGTATGGCGACACGACTGTCGTCTGCCCACATCCGATCATGCTGTCCGGGCGACTCGTCAATCTCGACTCCGGCGAGGTGCGGCTCGAGGTGTCCTTCCGGCGCGGTGCGGAGTGGCGGACAGTAGTCGTCGAGAAAGTCATCCTTGCGTCCGCCGCGAAGATCATCGATCTCGCACGACTCGGAATCGCCGTCGACTCGGAGAACGCGAAGACTCTCGTCAAGTACTTCACCGACCTTGAGGCGATGAACTATGACCGACTCCCCGAACGCCACTCCGTCGCGCGGGTCGGATGGACGACTTCCGGAAAATTCGTGCCGTACGCCGACTCTGTCGAGTTCGACGGCGCGCCCGGGTTCAGGGCTGTGTTCGACTCCTTCCACCCGAACGGAGACCGTGACGCCTGGTTCAAGGCTGCGTCGAAGGCGCGGAACGAGAGCACCATCGCGAGGATTGTTCTCGCCGCTTCCCTCGCGTCAGCGCTGGTCAACCCGCTTCACGTGCTGCCGTTTTTCGTTCACGTCTGGGGTAGAGCCGGAAACGGCAAGACTATGCTGCTCAAACTCGCTGCGTCGGTGTGGGCGTCGCCCAACAGTTCGGAGGGCTATATCCGCAACTTCAACTCGACTTTCGTCGGGCTTGAGACCGCGGCGGGCTTCTTCAACTCTGCCCCGCTGTGCGTGGACGAGCTTCAGGTCGTCAAAAACCGCCGCGACTTCGACGACATAATCTATATGCTCGCCGAAGGTCAGGGGCGCTCCCGCGGCTCAAAAGACGGCTCCCTTCAGCAGATCAAATCCTGGCAGAACACCATCATAACGACTGGCGAAATGCCGATATCCGCCGACAATTCCGGCGCGGGCGCATTAAACCGCGTCATCGAGATTGCCTGCGGAGACGAGCGACTTTTGGACGACTATCGCGGGCTTTCCGACACGCTGTCCCACAACTGGGGCTTTGCGGGAAAAGAGTTCGTCGAAGGACTCACGCCGCAGATACTTGAAGCCGCGAAGAAGGTGCAGGAAGAGTACCGCGCGGCATTTGAGGCGTCAGCGACTACCGAAAAGCTCGCTCTCTCCGCGTCACTGATCCTCACCGCGGATGCTCTCGCGGAACTTTTAATCTGGCACACCGGCACCGCTTTGTCAGCAGCCGACGTTGCGAAATACCTCCCGACCAAACAGGATGTTGACGTCAATCAGCGGGCGCTCGAGTGGCTTTACGGCACGATAGCGGAAAACCGGTCGAAATTCGTCGCCGAAGACGGAATGCCTATGCGGGAAGTCTGGGGCGAGTACAAGGACATTTCGGACGGCAAGCCGTTTATCGCCATCATCGGCACCGTACTGTCCCGGATCATGGCGGATGCCGGGTTTAATTACAAAGCGTTCCTGTCGTGGGCACGCGACCGCGGGCATATCCGCGCGGGTGAAAAGAACATCCTGCCCGTGCGGGTGCATGGCGTCGTCTCAAAGTGCGTATGCCTTTACGAGAGCGCCAGCGGCGAGGGAAAATTGGTGACTTAGTACAACATCACAAAGCGTCAGCGACTTTTCGGACACTTATTGTGCAACTTTATTTTGCGGTAACCCCGATAACCACTGCGTGACCCCACTTTGGTTACGCAAAAGTGCCCGTAAAACCTGACAAAAATCGACCTTGTAACCCCGTAACCCCAAAATCGCGTTTTGATATGCTATATACGCGCGAGAAATATTTTTTTGAGATAAACACAAAATACACACGCGCGTATACGAGAAATATATGGTTACAGGGGTTACAGGGGTTACATATATAATTTATGCCCATTCTACCTGACATTTTCCCGTAACCCCATTTCCAGGGCGAGGGGTTATGGCTGGTTACGGGGCGAAAGGAGATCACATGGACGAAGAGATAAAAGCCGGGGCGAAGAGCACGGCGAAAGGCAACGCGACCGGAACCGGGGCGAAGAGCACATTGCAAGGCGGAGCGACTACGCCAGGAGCGACTGACCCGGCACCGAAGAAACGAGGCAGACCGAAGTCCCCGCCGAAGCCGAAGAAGGAGAAAATCGAGCGGCATGCGCCGAACAACTACGCGAGGAAGCGGGCGGTCGAGTATGCCGAAAGCGTCGCGGAACGCGTCGACGAGAAAGACAAGGCGACTATCGTCAATGCGCTGACGCTCCCCGAAAAGGACATGCCCGACGCGGCGCTGCGCAGGAAGAGCGACAAAGGCAAGTACCTCCCGACCAAGGTCTGGACGCCGGAGAACGACGACGACCGCGCATTCGTGAGCCAGATTCTCCGCGAACTGCTGACCGAGTTCCGGAAGCCAACCGTGAAGGACGACGACGAAATGGCGGAGAGAATCAGCGACTACTACGACCGCTGCGCGAACGAGGGACGCACGCCCGTATGGGAGGAAGTGTGCCTGAGTTTGGGGTATGGGCTGAAAAAAGTCAATGCGATTATACATGGGGAAGAGCGGGGGTTCACCTCCATTACCTCACAAATTCTCGAAAAAGCCAAAGAATTTCAACAGTCTTTTGATGCGAAACTTGTGGTCGCCGGAAAGATGAATTTTTTAGCATACTGCTTCCGTGCGAAGTGCTATTACGGGATGCGGGATAACGCAGAATTGCCCGAAACTACGCGAAATCCGATGGGTGAAGCGAACCTCACGCCGAAGCAGCTACAGGAAAGATATTTGCAAGGGATGAGGGAAAGCGACTATGAGGACAAGACGATAAAATGACCGAAAATGTTAATTATTCGCCCCTCTCGATGGGGCGAATAGTGACACGGTACTGAAATCATTGTGCAATATGACGAGCACTTCTGACGTTCTCTGACATTCGAGCGACTATCGCGCGGCGACTATCAGACGGTCGGCGACTATTGAACGGCTATCGCGAAAAATTATCAGCGACTATTGCGAACCGGGAAAATAAAAATCCGGTTTTTGAAACTCGCAGAAAAGATTTTCAAAACCGGATCGGAAATTTTTCGGAAATCGGCGGGAAATTGAGCGGAAAATGAGGGGCTGCCTGAGCGGGGCGGCCCCTTTTCTGCGCTGCCGGGGTACCTCGAGACGGCAGGACAGCACGGGCGGCGGGCGTATATGACCATCCAGGACGCGCACAGACGGCGCAGGACGGGCAGAAATAGGTGGGGCAGTATATTTACCCTCTCGAGGAATTAAAAGCGCTCACAGGGCTTGTAGGGGCTCACAGGAATATGCAGCCTCGAGGGCGTGCGGGCTTGTGGGACGTCACAGCGCGGACACAAAAAGCCTCGGCAGTCCAGACGGGCCACAGGGGCATAAAAAGACCGCCCACGCGGGGCGGTCGGGGGTTATGAACGGTGGGCGAGTTCCAGCAGGATCAGCACGGGCACGATCAGGATGTACAGCACTACAAGCACGCTATCACCTCCCGCTTACAGTATAGCACACCGGCGGGCGGTTGTCAAGGGGGTCACAGCGTCTCCGCGGCGGCGATGATATCCGCTTTGGCGCCGTCGGTCAGGACCAGACGCCCGCGGGACGCGTCGCAGGTGTCGCGGCAGACACGTGTTAGGTACCAACCGGACGGACGATAGACGGCGCTAAAGTGCGTGCTATAGGGGGTGTGCTTGTATGCGTGCGGGAATGTCTGCGCGTTGGGGTCGCAGTGCACCTCGCATCCTGGCAGGTGCTTCTTTAGCACGCAGCGCGGCACGCTGTCCAGGGCGTCCATGATGTCGTCAACGTCCAGACGGCGGACGGTCGCGCGTCCCTCGGCGCGGGCGATGATCTCGCGCAGGTCTGCCGCCGCGGCGTCGTATGCGGCGCGCGCGGTGTCTGCGGCGGCTTTGGCGGCTGCCTTGTCGGCGTCGTCGGTGTAGGACGCGGCGGCGGCGCGGTCGGCGTCACGCTTCGCGCGGCGGTATGCCGTCCAGGCGGTGTATATGGCGGTCAGCTTGTAGGGCTTGAAGGTGGTAGCGGGGATGATGGTATACATGATATTCTCTCTTTCTCCCCGTCTTAGCCGGGCGGGGGCGGCGATTGTATATGGCGGCGGGTTATCTGCCCGCCATGCTGTAAAAAGCGTCTGCGGTGATCCGCAGGGCGTCTGCTACGCGTGCACAGCGATCCCAAGACGCCATGGCGGCATCGTGTGTGCGATACAGCACGCCGTCGCAGTGGTACAACGTGCCGTGCTGTAGGATAGTGCCGTGCGGCAGTCGGCGCGATGCCGCCGAGTCGATCTCAGCGACGCCGCGGCGCCCGGCGTCGTAGGTGGGCAAATATGCGATCATATTTTCGCCCCCTCTCGTGCTGCGTCACCCGGACGCCATGTGATCTCGCACTGCGGCGCGTACCATGCGATATGGGCGTCGTCGCAGCGGATAAAGTCCCGCAGCGTCGCGTCGTAGTCGCCGGGGGTGTCGTCGTCTACCCAGCGGTCATACCCCGCGGGGTCACGGCGCGCGAGCTCATCCAGCACCCAGCCGCGCGTCATAGCAGTAGCCGCGCTGTAGCTCAGACGGCGGACGTAGTCCCAGTAGTCCAGTAGCTTAGCTGTGGACGCGTCGGTGATGTGTGCCGGGGTCTCGCTGCGCTTGCGGCTGCCCAGCCACTCGCGATAGATGCAGCCGGCGAAGGCGCGGCAGGTTGTGCCCTTGCAGTCGATGCCGCAGCGCGTGCACTCGCGGCACATGGGGTTAAGTCCCGGTGTCTTCTCCTCTTGCGCAGCCGCTGCCGGCAGGTAGTGCGGCTCTGCCGCCCTCTCGGCGGTCTCGGTCTCGGTCTCCGCTGCCGGTGCGGTCTCTGTGGTCTCGGTGGTCTCGGTCTCCGCTGCCGGTGCGGTGATCCTGATGCGTCCGGTTATAGCGGATGCCAGGGCGTGACGCGGTGCCATGTCGGCGCCCATGGTGTCGCGGTTGTATATGCACTCCATTGTACGGGCAGCGATGGTCCAGCCGTCATGCGCTGTGTCGATGGTCAGCGCCCACACGGTGGACGGGATGCGGTGGCGGGGCTGATAGACGGCGACGGCGTAGCGGTCAGCGTCTGCGCCGACGGGTGCGGCGCTGATGATCTGCATTGTCCAGCCGTCAGCGGCGATGCCTTCGCCGACAAGCGCGACGCTGATGATCTCAGCGGCTTTGGTGATGGTGCGGTTGTATTTCATGTTGTTCTCCTTTTCTGCCCCGTTGGGGCTCTGTTTTTGTTGTGACTCTATTATAGCACAACTCCGCGAGTATGTCAATAGGGTTGGCGAAATTAATTGACATATTGCATATAGATAAATCCAGGTCTATTGCAACACATTTTATGCAATTTGCCGGGTGTCATTGGGGTATACCCTGTGACATACAGCGCGGGCGGCTCGACGGGCTCGACGGGCTCGCGGACGGGCGGCGGCGGGTACCCCGGGGGGTGCATTGCCGGGGACGGCGGCGCGGTTGACCCTCTCCACCAGAAAAAATCCAAAAAAACCGAAAAAAGTGTGTCAAGCCTCTTGACATATGGCTTGAAATGTGGTATAATAGAAGCATGAAAGGGATAGAAAGCGGCGAATGGAACGGAGAACCGGCGCCGCGAAAATTGACCGGTGCGAGTGGCATGCGGTCGAAAATTGACAGATACGAAGGAGAAAACCGAACCATGAAAATCGGATATGTGAGAGTGAGCACGGCAGAGCAGAACACGGTGCGCCAGGAAAACCTTATGAAGGAACTCGGCGTTGAGAAAGTGTTCATCGATAAGGCGAGCGGCAAGAACATCGACCGCCCGGAGCTCGAGAATATGCTGAACTTCATTCGCGAAGGAGATATTGTCGTAGTGAGCGAGATCAGCAGATTCGCGAGAAATACACGCGACCTTCTCGAACTGGTGGACAAGCTGACGAAGAAGGGCGTACAGTTTGAATCGCAGAAAGAGAAGATTGACACCGACACTCCCGCCGGGAAGTTTATGCTGACCGTCTTCGCGGCGATAGGGCAGCTCGAGCGTGATTATATCCTGGAGCGTCAGGCAGAAGGCATCGCGGCGGCAAAAGAGCGCGGCGCGTATAAAGGCAAGCGGTCCATCGACATCGACGAGAAGGCGTTCGAGCAGGAATATCGGCTCTGGAAGAAAGGCGAAATCACTGCTGTCGCGGCAATGGGACACCTCGGATTAAAGCCGAACACGTTCTACCGCCGCGTGAGAGACTACGAGGCGAACGGAACGGTAAATCAGGCGTAATTCCACCAACACTCCAACAAGTTCCAACAAGCCGTAACACCGTAACACAATAACACGTGTAACAGACCGCTTAGTTTGAACTTAGTTTCAAGTTAGTTTTAACTTAGTTATAAACAATGCGCAAACAAGGTGTAAACGGCGGTGCAAGTACGCAAGTTGCCGCGAGTTTAACGCTGATTCAACGCTGACTTAACGCTGATTCAGTGTTAGGGCTCCGACCATAACAGGACTGTTCCCGAAAAGGAAAGACAGCGAACAGATACCGCAAACGTTCACTTGACCGCGTGAAGCGGTCACGGAATAGCAAACACATCCCGCACCGGCATCCGGCCGTGGCGGAGTACCGTACCCCTATACTTAGAGCGCCCAGAGCGCCATTTTTCCAAAGGAGAGTGGCGTCATGGGCGCTTTTTCATGTGAAGATACTGGAAAGAAGAAATCAAAAAAGGTAAAGAATGGGAACAAAACGGTTCTTCCCGGATTTGAGAACTGGAACGATCGGCTGCCGGAGTGCGTGGCGCTGTGCGAGGCTGTCGCGGCGTACGGAACGGACAGCCTGTCGGTCGCGAAAGACTACTTCGACGCGCTGAGGGGGCTCGCGCAGGACAATTCGGCAGAATCATACGAGGAGGAGCTTGCCTACATGGTGGCGAAAGGGAAAGAATTCTTCGACGTCGTGAATCGTATGCTTGCGAGATCAGCCTCCGCGAAGACGTCAGCCGCGCCGGAATGGTACGAGCTGAAACGGAAAGTCTGCCTCCTGCTCGCGCCGCATTCATTCGATCACTATATGCAGTATGTCGAATGGAACCGCGAACCGGCACGGAAGTTCTGGGTACCGAGAAGAAGCGTCCTGATGGGGCTGTGCAACGATCTGCAAGACCTCGAAGAGCACAAGATTAAATTTCTCGGGGTGAGTATGCCGCCGAGAGTCGGAAAACTCCTGAGCGACGACACGCCGATACTGACGACGCGCGGGTGGATGAAGCACGGCGACCTTCGCGTCGGGGATGAGGTATTCAGCCCGGACGGCAATCCGGTCAAGGTCACGCACGTATTCCCGAAGGGTCACGCAAACATTCGCGTCTGGTTCTGGCTCGGCAGAGGCTACACGCATATTGACTGCCACGAAAACCACGAGTGGGTAGTATTCAAGGGGCGCGAAAGAAAGCCGCGTATTGTCACGACAAAGAAACTGATGGAAGACTTCGCGAACTTCGATCCCAATAAAGCGAGGTACAAGACACCGTATTACATCGTCCAGCGTTTCGACACAAACAACGCGTGGAAAATGTGTGAGCTGAAAAAGCCGAGAAGATTAAAATTTGCCGGTTTCGAGCGCATCGAACCGGTGCAGGGCAACTGCATCTCAGTTGAAGGCGGCGTATACCTCGCCGGAGATCGTCTCGTTCCGACACACAACTCCACGATTTGTATATTTTTCCTGACCTGGCACATGGGACGGCATCCGGACGACGCGTCCGCTATGGGCGGGCACTCCGACACACTCGTGAATGGGTTCTACGGCGAGCTGAACGCGGTGCTCGACCAGGACGGCGAATACCTCTGGCACGACGTGTTCCCGCACGCGCAGATCGAGAGCCGGTCGGCGAAGTACCTGCAAATCAACCTCAATCATCCGAAACGCTTCCCGACGATGACGTGCAGATCGGCAGAAGGCACGTGGACGGGCGCTATCGACATCTCGCGCGACGGAATACTCTATGTCGACGACCTCGTGAAAGACCTCGAGGAATCGCTGTCGCCCTCCCGCCTCGACGCGAAGTACAACATCTACCTGAACCAGATGAAAGACCGCATGAAAGACGGCGCGCTCCAGCTGATGGTCGGTACGCGCTGGAACGTAATGGATCCTCTCGGGCGCGTCCGCGAACAGTACAGAGACAATCCCGAATACCGCTTCACCGTCATTCCTGCGCTCGACGCGAACGGAGAGTCGAATTTCCAGTACGACTACGGCGTCGGGTTCTCGACCGAATATTACCGCGACATGAAAGCGTCGATCGACGACTGCACATGGTGCGCGAAGTACCAGGGCGCTCCGTATGTTCGTCAGGGTCTCGTCTTTCCACCGGATTCACTGCTCCGCTACAACGGCGTGCTGCCGGGCGGATCGCCGGAACGCATTATCGCCGCGTGCGACGTCGCGTGGGGCGGAGAAGACTACCTGTCAATGCCAATCGTCTACGTGTACGGCGACGGCTCCATGTACTGCGTCGACGTGGTATTCTCGAACGCGAACAAGGTATTCACACAGCCCGAAGTGGTCGGCAAGCTGCTTCTCCACCGCCCGCATCAGGTACAGTTCGAGGCGAACAACGGCGGAACCGAATACGCGCAGGCAATCGACGAAATGCTCCGCGCGAAAGGGTGCTCGCTCAACATCTCGACGCGCCGCGCGCCCGGCAACGCCTCAAAGCTCTCCCGCATCATCCAATATGCGCCGGACATCGCGAAGATTCATTTTCTCGATTTCGATCACTCGACGCCGGAGTACCGTTCGTTCATCGAATGGCTCTGCTCCTTCGTCTCACTCGGCAAGAACGTCCACGACGACGCGCCCGATTCGCTCGCACAGCTCATGGACCTCGCCACCGGAAACTGGGGCATCGTCTCTGTGCAGAAACGGGTATTCTGACACGTATGACGGAATTTCGCCTTCCATGACGGAATTTCGTAATAAAGCAACAAGTTTATCCGGAACACTTGACAAAAATTCGTTTAAGGTGTATAATATTACATGACGGGCGACCCCTTTCCCCTTCCGCCTGTCTGCCATGCTCCGCACCGTTTGCGGATATGGTTTTCTCCTCCGCCCCGACGCTGTTTTTAACCTTTCTCACGTCGGGGCGAATTTTCAAAGAACTGGTGGTGAAAGAATGGCGGAACCAAAAGTCGAAGGGTACGCGGACGACGGAACGCCCATATTCGGCGCGGCAGACCTCCCCGACGTCTCTCCGGTGCTGACCGGGCGACACGTCATCTACACTGACGCGGAAACGGTCGACGCGGAGAACGTCGTACAGGTGCTGAACAAGGTCCTTCCGACCTTTCACCGGAACCAGAGCGACATAAATTATCTCTACGGCTACTACAAGGGCAGACAGCCCATCCTCAACCGCATCAAGGAAGTACGACCGGAGATCAACAACAAAATCGTCGAAAACCACGCGTGGGAAATCGTCTCCTTCAAGGTCGCGTACCTCCTCGGAGCGCCCATCGCGTACACGCGCCGGAAAATCCGGAGCGGAGAGGCGCGCATGACCATGACCCCCGACGAGATCACCGCGGCGCAGACACGCGACCCGGTATCCGAAAAGGTCGGGCGGCTCAACGAAATCATGCACGTCCTCGACAAAGAAGCGATCGACCACGACATCGCCGAGTGGAACCACATCTGCGGAACCGCGTACCGGTATGTCATCGGGACCTTAGCGAACGACGAGAAAATCGAAATCGGCAGTCTCGATCCGAGGCGAACCGGCGTCGTCTACTCGAAAGAGCTCGGCGCGAAGCCGGTCATGGCGTTCCAGGAGACGCTCAGGGACAATCAGCAGACAATCTACACCGTCTGGACAGATACTATGCAGTTCGAGATCGTGAACAACACCGTCACGTCCTCGAGACTCCACGGCATCGGGGCGGTGCCGATAATCGAGTATCCGCTCAACAACGCGCGGCTCGGCTCGTTCGAAGTCGTTCTCGAAGTCCTCGACGGCATCAACAAACTGTCCTCGAACCGGCTCGACGGCACGGAACAGTTCGTTCAGAGCTTCATTAAATTCGTCAACTGCCAGATAGACCCCGAGAAATACAAGGAATTCCGGCAGGAAGGCGCTATCGTCATCAAGTCGGACAACTCAAACCCCTCGGACGTCGATATCATCTCGTCCGAACTCGACCAATCGCAGACACAGGTCGAAATCGACCACCTCTATCAGCAAGCCCTCACAATCTGCGGTATGCCGGACAGAAACGGCGCGAACCGCACGACCGGAGACACCGGCAACGCCGTACTGCTCCGCGACGGATGGGCAATGGCGGAAAGCTGCGCCAGAGACACCGTTATGCAGTGGGAACGAAGCGAAAAACAGTTCCTCCGCATCGCGCTGTCGCTTCTCAAAACATACGGCAAGCTCGACCTCGGGCTCGCCGACATCGACATCCGGTTCACGAAGGGCAACACCGAGAATCTGCTCGTCAAAACGCAGGCTCTCATGAACCTTCTCGACGCCGGAGTACATCCCGAAATCGCGTTCGGTATACCCCACCTGTTCGACGATCCGAACCAGGCGTATATCGACTCGATCCCATACCTCGCCGCGCGGCTCCAGAACGGGGCTGCCGGGCAGGACAAATCAGGGCAAAAAGACGCAAAGCAAAACAATTCAGGGCAGGACAAGCCCGGAGGCGGAAGCAATGACGGAAACAAAAGCGATTCCGGCGGCGGAAGCTCCGGAACTGATTAAAGTCCGCTGCCCACACTGTGGGCGGCTCCTCGGAGCTATAAACGGTGTGGCGGAGATAAAGTGCCGCGGCTGCGGAACGACAGTCAGAGCCCACACAGAAGGCTCACACGCTGTCATACGCACGGTCGCGTCATAAGCGGGAACGCCCCGCACTACAACACAGAGCGCCAAGAGCGCCAGATATCTACAGGCTTTTACACAGCCTGTCGGTTCTGGCGCTCTTTTTAATTTATTAAGCCCACTCCCCGGGGCGACGCTGATTTTAATTTATTAAACAATGGACAGAGAAGTCCGAAAAACGCGAATCTGTGGCGGAGAGAACCGCCTCACCAAACGCAGAAAGGGATTATCACATGGAACTCAGAGATTTACTCGGCGAAGATTACCGCGAAGGAATGACTGCGGAAGAGATCGCGTCCGCACTCTCGAACAAGAACTTCGTGAACAAGGAGACCTTCGACAAAACCGCGTCCGACCTCGCCAAAGCGAAGAAGGACATGAAGACCAATGAAGGCACTCTGACCGAACGCCTCGAAGCGCAGAGGCAGCAGATCGAGCAGCTCACCGTCAAGGCGAACCGGCAGGAAGCCGCAAGCATCCTCGCGGGGAACGGTATGACCAAGGAGGCCTACGAGACCTTCCTCGACGGCATTGTCACCACCGACGCAGAACAGACGACCTCGGTCGCCACGGCTATCGCGGCGGCGTTCAAAGCCTACGGAGAAGCTACGGCGAACAAGGTCAAGGGCGAACTCGCGGCCGGCGTCAAAGCTCCCTCGCAGGCTCCCGCAACGACCGCCATGACCAAAGAAGCCTTCGGCAAGCTCACCTTCGCCGAACAGGTTCAGTTCAAGAACGATAATCCGACCGAATACGCCGCGCTCTTCCCGAAAGCCTGACACGGCACCACCACATTTTTCGAAAGGATGATTAAAAACAATGGCAAAGACCTACCTCAACTACCCGTTTGACGACGATCTCTTCATTGCCCGCTGGCTTGCAGAGCCCGACTCCGAAAAGACCGCGCTCCTCGATTCCGGCGTAATGGTTGAAGACCCGGTGCTCGCCTCGAGACTCATGTCCTCCGGCAACTACGGCACCATTCCGTTCTACAAGACCCTCACCGGCACTCCCGTGAACCACGACGGTCAGACCGATATCACCTCGACCGAGACCCAGGCGGATCAGCAGAATTACGTCGCGTATGGCCGCGACGTCGCATGGACCGCGCGTGACTTCGTCGGCGAGCTTTCCGGCGCAGACCCGATGGGCCACATCATCTCGTCCACCGCGAAATTCTGGGCGAAGTACCGCCAGAAGAAGATTATCGCCATCCTCGGCGCAATCTTCGGCATCACCGGCAACGCTGCGTGGACCGCTCACACCGTCGACGTCGGCTCCGCGACCGCGACCGCGAGAAAGATCAACGAGACCGACCTCAACGACCTTGCGACCGATACCCTCGGCGACAACAAGGACGCGTACAAGCTCGCAATCATGCACTCCTCGGTCGCCCGCACCCTCGAAAACCTCCAGGTTCTCGATTACTGGAAGCAGACCGACGCGAACGGCATTCAGAGAAACCTCGGTCTCGCGTCCGTGAATGGCTATACCGTCATCATCGACGACGGCGTTCCGGTCACCGCGGTCGGCGGCTCCGAGGCGAACAAGGACCTTAAGAAGTACACGACCTACCTCCTCGGTACCGGCGTTCTCCGCCACTGCTGGGCAAGACAGGACGTGCCGGTCGAGACTTTCCGCGAGCCGACGAAGAACAACGGTCAGGACACTCTCATCACCAGAATCCGCGAGTGCATCCACCCGAACGGCTTCTCGTTCAAGCTGCCTTCCACCGGCTGGACCAACTCCCCCACCGACGCGCAGCTCGAGGCGTCCGCAAACTGGGCTCTTAAGTTCGCTCCGAAGGAAATCCCGATCGCGCGCCTCCTCACGAACGGCTAAACCATGACCGCAGACGAGAAGCTGATCCGGCTGAAACGGATGATGCGGCTTCCCGACACGGACGACGACACGCTCTCGGCGTTCCTCGACTTCACACGAGACGAAATCCTCTCGTGGAGGTACGGGGCTACCGGGAGCATACCGGACGACGTGACCGACGTGCCGCAGGAATACGAAAGCGTCCAGTTGAACGCCGTCATGATCGGCTTCTCGCAGATCGGCGGCGAAGGCGAAACCGCTCACAATGAAAACGGAATATCGAGACAGTTCGGGTATTCGTCCTGCCTCGAATACATCCACAAGAACGTAATGCCGTATGTAGGGGTGATCTCATGAGGACACTCGCGAAGAACCGGATTCCGTACTGGTACGCCCTCTTTGCGGGCACTCAGGACGTCACCGACGAAAACGGCAACTACACCGGCGAGCAGGAAGTCATCTACACCGAACCCGTAAAGGCGTGGGGCAACATCTCCGCCGCCAAAGGCGATTCTTACGCCGCCGGATTCGGTACGATGATCGACTACGACAAAGTGCTCTGCACCGAGACCACGGAGCTTGACGAGAACTCGGTTGTCTGGCTCGACGCAGAGCCGACCGCCCCGTACAACTACCGCGTCAGGCGCGTGTCGAAGTCGATAAACGGAACGCTCGTCGCGCTGAAACAAGTCGACGTAGGAACGTAGCGAAGGAGATTGCCATGCAGAAACGCATAACCGTCCGGCTGTCGCCCAGAAGCGTAAAGTCCGCTCTCGATGAGGTCGCATCCCTCATGTCAGCCAACCGGGACCGGCTCGACGACGCCGCGCGCGATATCGCCGAACGGATATGCGAAAAAGCACAGGCGAACTTCAACGCCGCGTGGTACGACAGCCTCGCGAGAGGCGTCAGAGGCGAAGCCGACGTGAAATGCCGGGTAGAAAAGACCGGCAACGGCTACAAAGTCGTCGCCGAAGGACCCGAGGTGACGTTCATCGAGTTCGGGGCAGGAATCTATTACAATCCCCCCGCCGGAGCGTCCCCTCACCCGAAAGGCGCCGAACTCGGATTCGTTATCGGCGGATATGGCAAGGGGCAGGGAAATCAGAAGGCGTGGGGCTACTACGCCGAAGACGGCAACCTCGTCATCACGCACGGAACTGCGGCGCAAATGCCGCTGTACAGGGCTTTTGAAGAAGTATTACAGGAGATGAAGAGATGATCGATTTTGAAAACACATTCGTCGACGCTGTGCGAACGGCTGTCACGAAGAAGTTCCAGAAAGCAACGGTTGTCTCCGAATTTGTCCCGAAGCCGTCCTCCTTCCCTCATGTGTACATCCGCGAAACCGATAACGCCTCCGAGGCGCTCTCCTTCCGTGTGACCGGCGGAGAGACCAACGCGCGGCTTTCCTATACCGTCGACGTGTTTTCAAACAAGAAAAGCGGGAAAAAGAGTGAATGCAAGGCGGTCATGGCCGCGGTTGACGAGATTATGCAGGGCTATCACTTCCAGCGCACATTCTGCAACCCCTTCCCGAACGAAAACGACGCGTCCATCTATCGGATGGTCGCGAGGTATTCAAAACTTCAATCAACCAAAATGGAGGTATGATAAATGACCACCAACGGTATCAAATTCTACTACGCCCCCGAAGCCACCGCGGGCACTCAGCCCACCACCGGCTGGGTAGAAATCCCCAATGTCACGAACTGGGGCGAAATCGGCTCTTCTCCCGACACCATCGAGATCACCCCGATCTCCGAGACGGATTTCAAGCAGTATGAGCAGGGTCTGTCCGACACCGGCAGCGTCGACGTCACCGGTAACTGGAAGAACGATTTCATCGACGCGTGGGAGACCATGAGAGAGGCTGCTGCAACCGCGGCGGCAGCGGGCAAAAACCTCTGGTTCACCCAGATCATCCCGAACTTCGATAAGAGCTTCTACTACTCCGGAACGCCTTCCATGCTCAGATTCCCCGAGGTCTCCTCGAACTCTGCGCTTCAGCCCTCCGGAACCATCACCGTAAAGAAAGTCACCGGTCTCGCGGCAAAGCCCACAATCGGCGGCTGACATATCAAAAAGGAGATAAACCATGATCATCAACGGTAAAGAAATAACGGCAAAACCTATCGATTTCAACGCCACAATCGAGCTCAACGATCTCGGCGGCGACATCTACTCTTTCGGCACAAAGCCCCTCGCGGCACTCAGAGCCTATCTCGCGTACTGCGAGGGCGTCAGCGCCGAAGAGGCGGGGCAGGAAATCGAAGCACACATCGTAGGGGGCGGCGACCTCTCCGACCTCTCGACGGCATTCATGAAGGCGTGCGACGACAGCGCTTTTTTCAAAGCGATGATCACGAAGGCGAAGACGGCGGAAAAGAAGCAGGCAAAGAACGCCTGACTCCGAACGCCGCCGAAACGGTATACGAAAACTGGCTTCCTGCGGCTTACAGGATCGGGCTTGACCTTACTACATTCTGGCGGCTCAATCCGCGCCGCATGAAGCCTTTTCTCGATATATACGAAAAGAACCAGCGTGAAGAACGTGATCGGATAAACTTTCACGCGTACATGACCGGCATATATGTCCGGGACGCCATCGGCGCGTGCTTCTCGAAGAACGGGAAGTACCCAGATAAGCCATATGACCTGCGGAGTCAGGAGGAAAAAGCGTCCGCCATTTCCCCCGAGGAATACGCACGGAGAATGATCCTCATGCAGGAATATCAGGATAAAGAAAGAAAATTACAGGAAAGGTTCGGAGGAGGTGA
>ERZ1034928.294-NODE-294-length-27838-cov-8.674585_pt1 | contig 27838 bp, 21 predicted proteins | sample MGYA00520627_ERZ1034928 | MGnify/ENA primary metagenome ERZ1034928 (study PRJEB33766, sample SAMN09781755) | gut metagenome | biome: gut microbiome | host: Homo sapiens | place: Madagascar | study: EMG produced TPA metagenomics assembly of the PRJNA485056 data set... | reverse complement strand
ATATTATAATTAAAATCAAATAATAAAGTAAAAGTAACAGGAGTGATTATGGCAAACGAAGATGTTTTGGTAATGATATTGGCTGGTGGCGAAGGAAAAAGACTTTTTCCATTGACAAAAGATAGAGCAAAACCTGCCGTTCCTTTTGGTGGAAGATACAGAATTATCGACTTTGTATTGAACAATTTCATTAACTCTGGATTTTATAAAATCAAAGTTTTGACACAATACAAATCAGACTCTTTGAACAAACATATTACAAGAGGTTGGTCACTTTCCCCATTTTTGGATCAATACATAGACCTTGTTCCAGCACAAATGAGAACAGGTGGAGAATGGTATATGGGCACAGCAGATGCTATTTTCCAAAACATTAACCAAATTATCGATATAAATCCTAATCACGTTTGTGTTTTTGGTGGTGACCACATTTACAAAATGGATGTTTCTCAAATGTTGGATTATCACAAGGCTAAAAACTCAGACCTAACAATTTCCGCAATTCCTGTTCCTGTTGAAGAAGCTTCAGAATTTGGAGTTATGGAAATCAATGAAAATTGGGAGCTTGTTGGATTTGAAGAAAAACCACAAAATCCTAAAACAATTCCAGGAAATCCAAGCATGAGTTTGGTTTCTATGGGTAATTATATTTTTAAAAAAGATATTCTTGTAGATGCGCTATATAACGATGCTAAAAAAGAAGTTACACACCATGACTTCGGTAAAGACATCATTCCAACTCTTTTAAAAGAAGGTAAAAAAATATACATATACAACTTCCATGACAACACTTACAAGGGTATGTCTGAAAGAGAAAGAGGTTATTGGAAAGATGTAGGAAATATTGATGCATATTGGCAATCTAATATGGACTTGCTTGATTACTCTCCAGAATTGAACTTGTATTCAAAGGATTGGATTTTGAGAACATTTAACTACAATTATCCTCCTGCTAAATTCATCTGGGAAGAAGGCGACAGAATTGGTATGGCAACAAACTCAATGGTTTCTGAAGGTTGTATCATTTCTGGTGGTAGCTTATCAAGATGTATCTTAGCTCCAGAGGTTAGAATAAACAGTTACTCACAAATAACAGAATCAATTCTTATGGAAAACGTAACAATTGGTCGTCATGCTGAAATTAGACGTGCAATTATTGACAAAAACGTTAATATCCCAGCAGAAATGAAAATCGGCTTCAACCGTGAAGAAGACGAACAAAGAGGTTTCTACGTATCAAAAGGCGGAATAACTGTTGTTCCAAAGGGAGTTAAGTTCTAATGAAAAAGTTTGTTATTGCATTATTAGCTCTTTTGATAACAACGACAATTGTCTTTGCAGTCACACCTAAGAAAAAAGAAAAACCTTCTGATTATGCAATTGGAATAAAATATGAGCTTGCTCTGAAAAGCAACAAGCCATCTGTTGTGCTCTTTTACACAGACTGGTGTACTTTCTGCAGAAGATTTATGCCAACTTATGAAGAATTGAGCAAAATATACAAAGATAAATACAACTTTGTTATGGTTAACGCAGAAAAAAATCCTCGATTAGCTGATGAATATTATATTGGTGGATATCCAAGCCTTTTCATTACTGATCCCAAAATAGATAACAGAGTATTTATCAACAACACACTTTATGGCAACAAAGTACTTTTAAAAAGAGAGCTTGACAGATATTTGAGAGTACATGCAAAATGAAAACATTAGCTTCTTTTGTGCAAGAAAAAAGGGAAAAACTCGGACTTTCTACCTCTGGGTTGGCAAATAAATGTCACTTGGATTTAGATCTCTTGCAAAAAATCGAAGGTGGAGAGGAGCTGTTTTTGCCTACAACCGTAAGACAAAAACTTGCTAAAGGTTTGAGATGTTCTTTAGATGAAATAAAATCTCTTGAGAAAGAATTTAGCAACAAAATTGTTGATGAAAAAACCATTAGAGAAATTAAAGAAAAGATTTTAAGAGAAGAAGACAACATTTTGTGTCCTCTTTGTAATTCGCCATTGAGGGTCAGAATAGCAAAAATGTATGACTTGGAAGATAACCTTATGCTTCATCCAAAGGCAGTTTGCACAAAATGTGTATTCCAAATTAAAGATTAGAATTTACCCCAAAAATAAATAGCCTTACAGAATAACCATAAAAGGTAATGATTATCACCGATTAAATGCGACATAATCATTTTGAAAAGAGATTTGGGAAAGAATCTTATATTGTAAGGAGGTTTAAAAAATGACAATGAAAAAATTAACGGTAGCAGCCGTAATTGCTGTCGGAATGGCAACAATTTCTCTTTCTACGGCAATGGCAGCTTGTCCTTGCGGACAAAAAGCACCGCATAAAAAATGTTCTTCTTGTGCGGGAGCAAATATCGGATGCGAAAACAATAATCTTTCAAAATCTGATATGAAACAGGTTTACAACTATCCGCAAGCTGTTTACGGTGAAAATAACTATGTTGGAGAAACAGAAAATTCAATTTATTCAACATATTCTGCTTGGGATATAGATAACAAATCATTAGATAATGGTGTTGCCGTATCCGATGAACAACACATGACAGGTGCAGCAGCAAGTCCTTGTGGTGGCGGATGTGGTGATCTTCCGGTAATCAATCCTAAAATCAATATGCTTGATATTGACAAAGATTGCTTAAACAATGCTGAACCAAGAACAATTGACATCGAAACAGAAAATTCAATAGATGCAATTAAAAAATCTTTCGTGCCATACCAATCTTCAAACATGATTGGTGCTGCAGCTCCATTGAGCAATGTATTTCCTGATGTTTCAGATAACTTCTGGGCAAGCTGTGACATTAACAGACTTGCAACAACAGGTGTTGTAGTTGGGTATCCAAACAGAACCTTTAAGCCTTATTCATCAATTACTCGTGCAGAATTTGCAAGTATGATAGTAAAAGGTTTGAGATGTGATATGGAAAACTTGCAAAGAAAAGCTTTGTTCAAAGACGTTCCAGCATCTCACTGGGCATCTCCAGTTATTGCTAAAGCTGTTGAAGATGGCTTAATGTGTGGTTGTGGAAACAACAAATTCTTGCCACAAAAACACGTTTCAAGAGTTGAAGCAATGACAGCATTGTCCAAAGGTTTGAAATGTGATATGGATGCACAAAGAGCAAGAGAAATTCTTGACAAATACACTGACGGAAACAGAATTCCATCATGGGCAGAAATTCCAGTGGCAAAAGCTCTTGACGCTGGTGTCTTGAAAAATGCTCCGGATTCTACAACAATCAATCCAAACAAAAATGCATCAAGAGCAGAAATTGCATCTATGCTTCAAAACGTACGTATAGCTGCTAACTATGACAATGTTCCAGTTGCTGAACAATGTACTACACCTTGCGACAAAAAAGCTTATGTTGAAACTGATACTATCGTAAAAGTTCCTACTTTAAAATTGGAATTCTTAGATGAAATTAACGCTAAATCATCTCACGTTGGTCAACAGTTCGCAACAACAACACTTGAAGATGTAACTATTAACGGGAAATTGTATCCGAAAGGATCAAGAGTTAACGGTAAAATCGTTGAAGTCATAAGACCTTCAGGATGTAACCAAGGCGGTTTGAAATTATCTTTCACAACTATTCAAGGATGCGACGGATGTAAGGCTGAACTTCCAAAACAAGTTCTTACTGCACAAGTATCTTGTAAGAAAACTCCAAACCCAGTTGCAAGACTTGTATCAATGCCGTTCACACTTGCAGGTAGTTTAATCGGTATTGTTGGTAGAACAACAGGCGGTATGATTTCAAACGCAGGTAATGCTGCAGAAAGCTTGACAAACGGAACTGGTATTGCATTCGGTGAAACAATGCAAGGTCAATTCAGAGCAGCAGGCAGAAGCGTTCAAGATGCTTTGAAAACAACTGTTAAAGCTCCTATCGACTTTACAAGAACAGCCGTTACTGGTGCATTTAACCTTCTTCAAGATGCAGGAGATGAAGTTGCTTACCTCGTAGATCCAAACGGAAAGAAAATCACTTCTGTAAATCCAAGAGAACACGTTACAATCGGTTTTGGATGCAACAAATAGAAATATTTGATATTTACAATAATGCCTCACAGCTTTTTGTGGGGCATTTTTGTTTTCTGTATGTTTCTTTATGTAAAAATAGTGTAAAAATAGTGTTTGCACCCTAATTTTGCTTGTGTTATAATATTCATATATATTAAGAGTGGGGATATGGAATTGGGACAGCAAAATATATTTGGTGATGGAAATATAGTTCAGGTAAATCTTACCGAAGAAATGAAAAGATGTTATATAGATTACGCAATGAGCGTAATTGTCGGCAGAGCTTTGCCAGACTGTCGTGACGGGCTAAAACCTGTTCACAGAAGAATTCTTTTCGCTATGAACGAATTGGGTATGACCCCTGATAAGCCATTCAAGAAATCTGCCCGTATCGTTGGTGAAGTTTTAGGTAAATACCACCCTCACGGTGATACTGCGGTTTATGAATCTTTAGTTCGTATGGCTCAAGACTTCTCAACAAGATACCTTATGGTTGATGGGCACGGAAACTTTGGATCAGTTGACGGTGACTCCGCAGCTGCAATGCGTTATACAGAAGCGAGAATGCACAAAATTACACAATCAATGCTTGCTGATATTGACTGTGAAACTGTTGATTTTGTTCCAAACTTTGATGGCTCTTTGGAAGAACCTTCTGTTTTGCCTGTTCGTTTACCAATGTTACTTTTAAACGGTGTTTCTGGTATCGCCGTTGGTATGGCGACAAACATTCCTCCTCACAACCTCTGTGAAATTGTTGATGCAACTGTTGCCCTTATTGACAACCCAGACATCACAATTGAAGGTTTAATGGAATATGTTAAAGGCCCAGATTTTCCAACTGGAGCAACAATTATCGGTTTGAACGATATTAAACAAGCTTATGAAACAGGTAGAGGTTCTATAAAGATGTCTGCTGTTTCGTCTTTTGAAGAAATCGCTGGTGGCGGTGGTCGTCAATCAAGAACTGCTATCGTCGTTACTGAAATCCCTTATCAGGTTAACAAAGCTGCTTTAATCGAAAAGATTGCAGAACTTGTTAAGGAACAAAAAATCACCGGCATCTCTGACCTTCGTGATGAATCTGACAGAGAAGGTATGCGTATTGTTATAGAACTTAAGAGAGATGCAAAACCAGATGTTGTAAGAAACAATCTTTACAAACATACTCAACTTGCAACAACATTCGGGGTTAATATGATTGCCCTTGTTGGCTTGCAACCTCGTTTGATGAATTTGTATGAAGTTTTAAATGAATTCGTGGAACACAGAGTTGAAATCGTTACAAGAAGAACAACTTTCTTCCTTAAAAAAGCTAAAATCAGAGCGCATATCTTGGCTGGTTTGTTGATTGCTTTGGGATCTTTAGATGAAGTTATTGAACTTATTAAAAAATCCAAAACAACTGATGATGCAAGAGTTGGCTTGATGTCAAGATTTGGTCTTGACCTTGATCAAGCAAACGCAATTTTGGAAATGCAATTAAGACGTTTGACTGGCTTGGAACAAGACAAGATTAAAGCTGAATATGAAGAATTGCAAAAGAAAATCAAAGAATACGAAGATATCTTATCTGACAGACACAAAGTTTTGAATATTATCAAGTCAGAACTTCTTGAAGATAAAGAAAAATATGGAGATGAAAGAAAAACTCAAATTTTACCAGAGCAAGGTGAAATGAGTATCGAAGACTTGACTCCAAACACACCAATGGCTGTGTTTATAACTCATCAAGGATATCTAAAGAGAATTTCACTTGATACTTTCGACAGACAAAACAGAGCTACAAAAGGTAAATCTGGTATCAAAACAAAAGAAGACGATGATATTCAACATTTCTTTACTGCAATGATGCACGATAAAGTTTTATTCTTCTCTTCCAAAGGAACAGTTTATAGCCTTAATGTTTATGACTTCCCAGAAGGTTCAAGACAATCAAAAGGCTTGCCAATTGTAAACGTTTTACCTATCGAACAAGGTGAAAGAATTACTGCAGTAGTTCCTGTTTCTGATTTCTCTAATGGATTAAATCTAATCATGTTAACGAAAAAAGGTTACATTAAGAGAATTGAACTTGATAACTTCTCAAATATTAGAAGAAACGGTATCATAGCTATTGGATTGGAAGAAAACGATGAACTTTGCTGGGTAAAACTTGCAACTGCAAAAGATGAAATCATCATTGGTACAGCATGTGGTATGGCAATAAGATTTGCTGTTTCTGATTTACGTCCGCTTGGTAGAAGTGCAAGAGGTGTTAATTCAATGAAACTTCGCTCTGGTGATAGCATCATCGGATGTGACGTTGTTCCAAAAGATTATGATGCAGACTTGCTTGTTGTAACTTCTGACGGATTTGGCAAACGTTCAAAACTTTCTGAATTTAGAACACAAAACAGAGGCGGTATCGGACTTATTGCAACCAAATTCAAAACTCCATCATCAAGACTTGTTGCACTAACAATTGTTGATGAAAATGATGAAATTATGCTTGTTACTGCAAACGGTATTGTTACAAGACTTAAAGCTGGTGACATTTCAAGACAAGGTCGTCCTGCAACCGGTGTAAGAGCTCAAAACCTTGTTGAAGGTGATGAAGTTGTTTCAGTTAATAAAATTGTAAATCCTGACAATATGGACTCTGATTTGAAAAAATTGAATGAAAAACTCGAAAAAATTGATGCTCAAGCGCAATCTGAACAGACAAGTCTTTTAGATAATCAGAGCGAACAATAATGGCTGTTAACGTAATTGGTGCAGGGTTAGCTGGAAGTGAATGTGCCTTACAACTCTCAAAAAGAGGTATAAAGGTTAATCTTTTTGAGATGCGACCAAAGGTATCAACAAATGCCCACAAAACCGCCGACTTTGCAGAGTTTGTTTGCTCAAATAGTTTAGGCTCTGATGATGTAACTAATGCATCTGGACTTTTGAAAAAAGAGATGACATTGCTTGGTGGAGAACTTATAAAAATGGTTTATGATTCCTCTGTCCCTGCTGGCGGAGCTTTGGCGATTGACAGAACTCTTTTCTCGAAAAAAGTTACAGAAAAAATTATGGCAGATTCAAATATCAATGTGATAAATGAAGAGGTTTTGGAAATCCCTAAAACACCAACCGTTATTGCATCTGGACCATTAACGAGTGAAGCTTTTTCAAATGCAATTAAAGATTTCACCCAAAGTGAACATTTGCATTTTTTTGATGCAATTGCACCGATTATTGAAAAAGATTCTGTGAATTTTGACATCGCCTTTTATGCGAACAGATACGATAAAGATGCAGAAAATCCAGCCTATATAAACTGTCCAATGGACAAAGAACAGTATGAAAAATTTTATAATTTTCTCATAAATGCTCCTCGGATTGAATTAAAAGATTTTGAAAAAGATGCAAAGTTTTTTGAATCTTGTCTGCCGGTTGAAGTTCTTGCCTCTCGAGGAGTTGATACACTTCGTTTCGGTCCAATGAAACCTGTTGGTTTGATTGACAAAAGAACAGGCAGGGAAAATTATGCAGTTGTTCAATTAAGACAAGATAATTCTGCAAAAAGCTTGTACAACCTTGTAGGATTTCAAACAAACTTAAAATGGCCTGCGCAAAAAGAATTGCTCCACCTTATCCCATCGCTTGAAAACGTGAATATTGTGAGATATGGAGTAATGCATAGAAATACCTTTATCAATAGTCCTAAAATTTTAAATGCTACTTTGCAGACAAGAAAAAGAAAAGATTTGTTTTTTGCTGGTCAAATTTCTGGCACAGAAGGGTACACAGAATCAATCGCAACTGGACTTTTGGCAGGTATAAACATGGCAAGATTTATAAATGAAGAACCACTTTTAACATTACCAAAAGAAACAATGTTAGGTGCTCTATGCTCGTATATTTCAAATCCTGAAAATGATAAATTTCAGCCTATAAACTCAAACTGGGGAATTGTATCACCAATTGAGCTTCCTAAAAAAGAGCGAAAAAATAAAAAACTAAAAAACGAACTTCTTGCAAAACGTTCAATCGAATGCTTTAACTTTCCTCTCTAACAATATATTGAGGTCTGCCTTTAACCTCTGTGTATATTTTGGCAACATATTGCCCCAACACAGAGAAACAAAGCATTTGCACCCCAGCTGTAAACAGTACAATAGAACAAATCAATGTTTTTCCAGAAATCTCGCCGTCAAAAATTGCATTAAATCCCAAAACACCCAAACTAATTACAATTGATAGAATAAAGAACAGTGTTCCAAATGCTGAAATCAAATGTAATGGGATGTCAGAAAAAGCGAAGATTCCGTCAAGTGCATACAAGAGTAACTTTTTGAATGACCATTTTGTTTCTCCTGCAACCCTTTCAACATTCTCAAATTCGAAATACTTTGTCTTAAAACCAACCCAAGGCATAAGAGCTTTAGAAAATCTTGTTTTTTCATGCAGACTCAAAACCGCATTCAAATATCTTCTGTTCATAAGTCTAAAATCTCTTGCCCCGTCAACAACGTTAATTTTCAAGATTTTTTGCATTATAAAATAAAACATTTTTGCAAACATTGAACGAATTGGAGGCTCACCTTTTCTTGAAACTCGTCTTGCACCACAAGAATCATAACCCCCCTCTTTTACCCCTTTATACATCGGTATAATGAGCTCTACTGGATCTTGCAAGTCCACATCCAATAAAGCTGTATATTCTCCCTTTGCTTTTTCAAATCCGGCAAGAATTGCTCCCTCTTTTCCAAAATTTCTTGAAAAGAGAAGATATTGAACCCTTTTATCCTTTTCTCTTAATTCTTTAATCTTTTCTGCAGTCAAATCTGTTGATCCGTCATCAACAAAAATAATCTCATACTCATCTGGAAGCTTCAAAAACTCCTCGGTTATTCTATCGTAAAAAATTTTAACCGTTTCTTCTTCATTAAAACAAGGTACTACAACTGATAACATATTTTCTCCTCGTGTGCAATTATATTTAAAAATTTTTGCAAAAACAACTATTTAAAATTTAATTCATAAAACATTTCAAATGCATTGTAACTTCTTTTTGTATATCCGTTAATGTTTATCCTTGTATTTGTCGGAATTGCAAGGTAGAAAATTTTCAGGTTATGTTTTTTTATTGCCTGTATTATATCCGAAGTTGACAATGGATAAGTATTATAAAAAATATACTTTTGCTCATCAGCCATAAAATAAATCAAATCAACATAATCTTCGATGCCATTGTAGAAAAACAGCACTGGATATTCCGGTTTTTGAGTAAATATTCTCTTTTTATCATGTCCAATAAAAAGGTTTTGAATGGTTGGAAGATTATAAAAATGCCCAGTTTGTATTATATAATCAGGTTTTTCAAATTCTTCTACATTTTTTGCAAAAATTGATGCGTAAAGCATTGTCATAGCTATCAAAACGGAAAAAATTGTTCGAACAATAAATGTTTTATTCTGCAATATATATGGATACAATAAAGCCATAATAGGAAACATTGGAGAGCAGTATCTTAACAGTGGAAATGGTGAAATATAGCATAGCACCGAAAAAAGAGCAAAAAACGTTATGATTAAAAATGTTTGCAGATATGTTCTTGATTTCATCTCACTTTTAAAAAATGAACCGATTATCAAAATAATTATTGAATAAATGTAAAAGAGATGCGAAGTCAAAAGACATCTGCAATATCCAAATTTTAGTGCAGATAGCATCCCATCACTTCCTGTATGGCTATTTATCTCTCCCATTTTTGATGCAAACAAAACCGCATAATAATTAGGGTAAATCAAAAACGAACACAACATCGTGAAACTTCCAACTACAAAAATAGTTAGGATATCTCTAAATCTTTTTTTAAGCATTAAAAATGCAATAATAGATGCGTATAAAATTCCCAAAACCATATTTAGAAGATATGCAGATAACATACAAAACAATGACGATGAAAACAATATTAGCACGTCAGATTTTGAAAATTTTTCTCCAATATTGATTTTTTTTATAAGTTTTACAAACGCATAAACAAAAAATATTACTGCCGTTGCCTGCATTTCATAAGATCTTACAAACAACGTCATTGAAATAGATGATGTGTTCAAAAAAGCAACACAAAGTCCAAATGGGATTATGTCTTTTTTTGAAAACAACTCATCAAGCAATTTGTACATCAAGAAAAACGAAAAACTAAAGAAAATGAGATTAAGCCCGCATCCATATTTTATAAGATTTTGCAAGTCCAAATTTGACGCATTGTGGGTAAAAACCCTGAAAAAGAAATAATATAAATTTGGATGAAGCGCATCATTTCCACTTTTCAAGTATATATTTTTCAAGTCAGCAGAAATATTAGCCTTATGCTTTGGAATAAATATTTCCTTCAACTGTCTTCCTGTATATTCACCTTGAGGAATATAATATGTTACCCCTTTTGGATTTACAGAGTATGTTATCGTGCTTGTGAGCGCAGAGTCTATATGAACACTCTCCACTCTGTTAATTTGGTAAATTCGCACAAATAAACAAATTATGAAGACTACCAAACAGACAATTTTAGACTTTTTTACAGCTTCACAACTCATTATTCAACCGTTACAGATTTTGCCAAATTTCTTGGTTGGTCTACATCCTTTCCAAGATACTCTGCAATGTAGTACGCAAGCAATTGCAATGGTATAACTGCAATTATTGGTGATAATACTTCACTTACTGACGGTGTTTTTAGAATAAATTCAAACAAGTCATTGAGTTTTTCATCATCAGAATCTGTTAGTGCAATCAATCTTGCATTTCTTGCTTTTGACTCTTCTGCGTTAGAAAGAATTTTTTCATAAACAGAGCCTTTCATCAAAATTGAAAGAACAGGCATTGTTTCATCAAGCATTGCGATAGGACCATGTTTCAATTCTCCAGCAGCATATCCAGTTGCGTTAATATAGCTGATTTCCTTCAACTTTAATGCCCCTTCAAATGCTGTTGCAAGGTTTATTCCTCTTGCTATGTAGATAAAATCTTTGTAACTTGAAAACGCCTTTGCACATTTTTTTATGTTTTCTTTTTCACACAAAATTTGTTCAATTTTTTGTGGAATTTGAATAAGTTCTTTTTTCAAATTTGTTGAAAATTCTTTTGTAATACTACCCTTAACTTCGCCCATGTAAATTGCAAGAAGGTAGAATGACATCAACTGTGCAATATATGATTTTGTCGCAGCAACAGAAACTTCAATACCAGCATTAACAGGAATCAAGCTATCTGCATAACGTGCAATTGTCGAATCTGGTCTATTAGTTACGATTAAAATATGTGATCCTTTTTCTTTTGCTTGTCTAATACCAGTTATAGTATCAGCCGTTTCTCCAGACTGTGAAACGCCAACAACAAGTGTGTTTTCATCAGTTACTGTTTTTCTGTAAATATATTCACTTGAAGCTTCTATCTCAACTGGAATAGAACAAAAATCTTCAATTAAGTATTTTCCAACCATAGCTGCATGCAAAGATGTTCCACAAGCTATAATTTGAACTCTATTTAGTTTTTTCAAAGCTTCCTTGTTAAGTTTAACTTCTTCCAAATCAATAGGTTCGTCAATTGTATGAAGTTTTCCGTTCAAAACATTTCTGATTACATCAGGTTGCTCATGAATTTCCTTCAACATAAAATGTTTAAATCCCATTTTGCTCAAAGCAACTGGTTCCCAAGGTAAACTTTCTATTTTTGCTTTTAACTCGTTATTATCTATATCAATCAATTTATAAGAATCTTTTGTAAGAGTTACAATTTCGTTATCATTAAGATAAAGAGCTTTCTTTGTATATTCAATAATTGCAGGAACATCAGATGCTACAAAATTTTCTCCCTCACCTATTCCAACAAGCAACGGAGCATTTCTTTTTGTTGCAACCAAAATATCTGGTTCGTCTTTGTGCATAATACACAACGCATATGCACCTTCTATCTTTCTTGTTGCAAGTCTTACAGCTTCCGTTAAGTCCTTAACCTTTGCATATTCTTGTGCAATTAAGTGTGCAACTGTTTCAGTATCAGTTTGAGATGCAAAAGTGCAACCTTTTTTAATTAAATCTTCTTTTAATTCCTTAAAGTTTTCAATAATTCCATTGTGCACAATTACCAACTTGCCACAATTACAAGTATGTGGGTGTGCATTAACCGTTGTTGGCATGCCATGAGTTGCCCAACGTATATGGCCGATTCCTTTTGTGGAAGTTTCTAAATCTCTTCTGTGTGGAAAAACTGTATCAACAAGATTTTGAAGCTTTCCTTGTGCTTTATAAACTTCAATCTTATCTTTATTAAACAGTGCAACACCTGAAGAGTCATATCCTCTATATTCAAGATTTTTTAATCCGTTTATTAAAACATCTAAAGCGGGTCTTTCACCAATATATCCAACTATTCCACACATAAAATTTTTCCTTTATTCTGTATCTGATTTATATATTTTATCATCAATATTTTGATGTCAAATTAAATTTTTGTAAAGGTTCTCATACATTCTTTTTTATTTGATACAATCAAAATATGGAAAATATTAGACTAATTCAAATAAACACAACAACCTTTGATATAGAAGGTAATTTATCAAAAATAACTCAACGCATAAGTGAAACCTCATCTAAAAACATCGTTTTGCAAAATTATGCAATAACTGGTGGATTTTTCGAAAACGTTTTTGAAAGATATCCAATTTTGTTAAAAAATCAGATGAGAGCACTTGAAAAACTTGCATCTGTTTATGCAGACAAAGTAATCATTTCTGGAGCAGTTTTCAAAGAAGGGGACAAGTTTGTAAACCGTGGAGTTATCTTAAAAAATGGTAAAGTTAAAATGATTGATTTATCTGAAAGTTTTGACTTTGCAGGATTAAAAACAAGTATTTGCTTAGATAGAGCATTTGAAAATAGTGGGACAGACTTAATAATAAGTCTTTTCCCTTACCTATCAAAAACAAATGAAGAATATAAAAGAAACTCTGAACTTTCAAATATGGCATCTAAAAATAATGCCTATGTTATTCAAGTCAACCCAATAGGCGGAAATGACGAATTTTCTTTTGACGGTTCTTCAAGAATGTATGACAAAGACGGAAAACTTTTGCTAAGGGCAGAATTTTTTAATGAAGATTCTGTTGATACTGAGAACTTACAAATTAAATCAATGCCGAAAGGACTTGATAAAAAGCAAAATTTCTCTCTTGATTATGAAAACGATTTGGAAAGAACTTATTTGTCTGCAATTCAATCAATTAAGGATTATTTTTCAAAAAATGGTCTTAAAAAAGCTGTATTGGGACTTTCTGGCGGACTTGATTCAACCATTTGCGCTGTGCTACTTACAAAAGCGTTAGGAAGAGAAAATGTTTTGGGTGTTTCTATGCCATCAAAAATAACGACAGATTTGAGCAAGCAAGATGGATATCAACTTGCACAAAATCTTAAAATAGACTACAAAGAAATTCCAATTTCACCTGTCGTTGATGCATTAAAGACTAACTTAAACTTTGAATGCGATTGGCTTGATAAATGCGAGAAAAGTTTTGCAATGGATAATTTTCAAGCAAGAACAAGAGCCACAATACTTTATGGAATTTCTAACGAATGCAGGGCAAGCATTCCAGTTGCAACATCAGATAAGTCAGAAGCCTATATGGGCTATGCAACAATAAACGGTGATATGTCTGGTGGATTTGCTCCAATTGCAGACGTGACAAAATCAAAACTTTTTGCTCTTGCAAAATATATAAACAAAAACATAGAAAATGTTATTCCAGAGTCTGTCATAAACAAACGTCCTGGAGCTGAACTTGCTATAAACCCAAAAACTAATAAGCCTTTGCTTGCAGAGGAAGCCCTTATGCCTTATGATTTTTTGGATGAGGTTATATTTAGAATAGAAGTTTTACATCAAGATTTTGATGAGTTAAAATGTGCAGAATTTGAGTATGAAAAAACTCACAAAGACACTCAAAAAGAAGAGTGGCTAAAAAAATTCTTCAAGAGAATGTTGGGTGCATCTTGCAAGGGATACCTCATGCCAGTAGCTCCAATATCTGATGAAAACTCTATCAATAAAGCTATATACAGAGCACCTGTAACATCAAAAATGAAATTCTACGACCTTAAAGGAGTTTTATGAAACCATTAAAATCGTTAAGGCTTCATATAGGTATTTTTGGGCGAGTTAATAGCGGAAAATCCTCTTTTCTCAATGCTGTAACATCACAGTCTGTTTCAATTGTTTCAGAGGTTAGGGGGACAACAACTGACATTGTAGAAAAGGCAATGGAGCTTTTCCCTGTTGGACCAGTAAATTTTCTTGACACAGCTGGTCTTGACGATGAAACAGAACTCGGAAAAAAGAGAATTGAAAAAACATTTTCAGCCCTAAACAGGGTTGATGTTGGGGTTATCATTGTTGATAATAAAGGATTTCTTTGTTATGAAATCAATTTAGCAAAGAAATTTAAGGAGCTTAATATTCCTTTTGCAGTTGTAATAAACAAAAACGACATTGAAACTATTTCTTCTGAAAAACTTGATGAAATCAAGCAATATACAGATTACGTAATACAGACTTCTGCACTAAAGGATAAAGAAATAACGGATAAGTTTGTAAATTGTCTTGTTAAAATTTTGCCTGATGAATTTATAAATTCACCCAAAATTTTTGCAGGTTTAATTTCGCCAAAAGATGTTGTAATTCTTGTTATTCCTGTCGACAAAGAAGCGCCTAAAGGCAGACTTATATTGCCTCAGGTGCAGGCGTTAAGAGAGCTTTTAGATGAAAAATGTATATCTATTTGTGTTCAAGAAGATGAGCTTAAGGATGCAATAAATCTTGTTAAGCCAAAACTTGTTGTAACAGATTCGCAAGCATTTAAAAGGGTAGATGAAATTGTTCCAAAAGATATAAATCTAACATCTTTTTCAATCCTTTTTGCGAGATTAAAGGGTGATTTAAAGGCTTTTATTGAAGGTGTTAAGGGTTTAGACTCCGTAAAAGCTGATGATAAAATTCTTGTTCTTGAAAGCTGTACGCATCACAATATTGATGATGATATTGCAAGGGTAAAAATTCCCAAAATGATAGAAAAAAAACTTGGGTTTAAGCCTAAATTTGAATATTTCACGGGTCACAATTTTCCACAAATTGATGGATACAAACTCATCATTCATTGTGGCGCTTGCATGACAAATAGAAAAGAAGTCCTTTCAAGAATACTTATTGCACGCAAGAAAAACATACCTATCACAAATTATGGTATAGTTATTTCTTATTGTTTAGGAATTCTTGATAGAGCAACAAAAGTTTTTTAATTCAACATTCCATTGTAGATATCAATAGTGTTTTTGCAAATTTTCAAATTTCTTGCAAGCAAACTTTTAATAGTTTCTTTGTAGCAAACGAGCATTGCTCTGTTAAGACCATTTTCTCTGTTATCATCGTGCAAGAACATTAAAACTCTATCTCTAAAGTCTAAATCTCTTGTATTTGGTTCAATTTTATCAGCAAGGAAAAGAATTTTTTCAAATTCTGTCATATCCGCTCTGCCAAGAGTATGCCAACGAATAGCAGACAAAATTTCTTCATCCTCTATACCAAATTCTTCTTTAGCCAAATATGCGCTAACTGGAGCATGAATAATTTTTGAATTTGTATCTTCTCCTTCAACTAAATCAAGGTGACTTCCGATTTCAAACAATTTTTCTTTAGAAAGGCATTTTGCACAATCGTGAAGCAAACCTGCGATATATGCTTTTTTTGAATCTAAACCAAATCTTTCAGCAAGAGTTGCTGCTTCTTGTGCACATCCCAACGAGTGGAGAAGTCTTTCTTCATCCAAATTACCTTTTAACCAAGAAATAGCTTTTTTATTTGTTTCTGTACAATCCATAATTTTCTATATACTCCAAAACCTTAAAGGGAAGCATCTCTTTTATTGATTTGTTCTGTGCTAACCTTTCTCTAATATCTGTTGAGGATATATCGACAAGTTCCATATCCGTCATATTAAATTTATAACCTTTATTTTGTAATAATGCAAGAGTTTTGACATCAAAATTATCATTTCTTCTAAAAAGTATAAAATCAACAAGATTTTTTAGCTTATCTGTTTCATACCAACTTTCTATCTTGAGAAAAGCATCTGCTCCGATTATAAATCCTATTTTTCCCTCAATACCGTATCTTTTGTATAACTCACAAAGTGTAAGGTAGGTATAGGAAATTTCACCCATTTTATACTCTATGTCGCTAACTTCAAATCCCACATCTTCTGTGGCAAGTTTTACCATATTCAATCTATGTTGAGAATTTTTGAGGTCTATATCCTTGTGAGGGGGAATAAAAGCAGGAATAAAAATAATCTTATCATAATGATAGTTATCTTTAACGTATTGTGCCATTTGCAAATGTGCATTATGAATTGGGTTGAAGGTGCCTTGAAAAACACATAATTTCATTAGTTTTGCTCCACAAGTTGTGCTATTTTTTCTGGAGAAATTTTTAAACAATCAAGTCCTTCACAAGAAGTTTGACGTCTTTCCCAAAGACATGGTTTTATTTTACAGTTGTCATCTGCCAAAATTGGAATTACATTCTCATTTTGAGGTATAAGTGTTTTATAGTTTGTTGGTCCAAAAATTGGGAATGTCTTTTTATTTAATGCAACTGCAACATGTAATGGTGCAGAATCAGAGCATAAGAAAATTTCGTATTTGGATATTAAGATAGCAAGCTCTTTTAAGTTTTTGGTTTTGCCGTACATATCAACAAAATTTGAGTTATCTGGTTTTTTTACGAGTTTTTTTATCTCATCAATAACTGTTTTATCATCAGGACCACCCGTCAAGATAACTTTTTTCCCGTTCTGCAAAAGAATATCTATAACCTTTGCCCACACATCAGCATTTATTGTTTTTATACACCCTTTTTTTACGCTCATTTTACTAACCCCTGGGTGAATAAGCACGGTATTTTTTTCTACTTCCGTTTTTTCTTCAAGGGTTATTTCCGGAAGCTCTGTTTTTTGGGTTGTAATTGGAGTAATTAAGTCATGATACATTGCACAGGCATATTGATTTTTATTCAATTGCACAGCTTGTGTAAGAAGCTTTTTACTCAAAGCTCCTGTGTTATATCCGTATCTTTTTCTTATTCCTGTTAAAAATAAAATTACCGAGATAAAAGGGGAGGCACCAGAAGATACAACCATATCATATCTATTAAATCTTGCTTTTAAAATCAGTTTTAACAATTCAATATATTTATTCTTTGTCTTTATATCTGCTGTAATAATTTTGTCAATTTTGTCTGTCAAATCCTTTATTCCAGCACTTCTTGACTCTGTAACAAGAGTAATTTCGCTATCGTTGAATTCTTTTTTTAATGAAATCAGAGTAGGAAGAAATAAAATTTCATCCCCAATTCCACCAAAATTTATTGCAAGTATCTTTTTTGTTTTTTTCATACATTGAGGGTAATACAAAAGGAGAAAACCTTCAAGTCAAATATTGCCATATCGTTTAATGAAAATTTTTGAAAATAACTTTAGAATATAAGTGGGTTCGATACAACTAAACATCTTGATTGTGTCAAGTAGTCTGCCGAGTTGTAGGCTGATAATGGATTGTATCGAATCCGTTTTTGTGCTAATTTTTGCTTATGGTAGCGAAAACAATATCAGCAACAATTATAGGTTTAGATGCATTTAAAATTGAGATAGAAACGGATTTTGTAAATTCGCTTCCAAGCATAGTTATTGTCGGATTGCCAGATACTGCGGTAAGCGAGGCAAAAGAAAGGGTTCGCTCGGCAATAAAAAATTCCGATTTTCCTTTCACAACCAAAAAGGTTGTTGTAAATTTAGCACCTGCTGAAATAAAAAAAGAAGGTGCAATATTTGATTTGGCAATTGCGGTTGGGATTTTAACACAGGATGGAATTATTCCACAAGAAAAGATTTCGGATACTGCTTTTTTAGGAGAATTATCACTAAATGGTGACATTAGACCGATAAATGGAGCATTCCCTCTCGTTTTGGGGCTTAAAAAGGCTGGGGTAAAAAGGGTTATTGTTCCAGAGGAAAATGCAAGAGAAGCTTCTCTTGCAGACGGAATCGAGATTTTTTGTGCAAAATCTTTGAAGGATGTTGTCGAGGGCTTCACTCAAGATGAGGGAAAAAATTTAAAAAAAATTACAACAGATGTGTATAAATATTTAGATGAAGGTGCAGAAGAAGAATTTGTTTATGACTTTAAAGATGTAAAAGGGCAGATGAAAGCAAAAAAAGCGTTAGAAATTGCAGCTGCGGGCGGACATAATGTACTTATGACTGGTTCTCCAGGGGCTGGAAAAACTCTTATGGCAAAATGCTTTGCATCTATTCTTCCCCCACTTGAACTTCAAGAAGCACTCGAACTTACAAAAATTTATAGTATTAGCGGACTTTTAAAGGGAAAAGGGTTAGTTGTAAAAAGACCTTTTAGGATTGTGCACCATTCTGCTTCTGCAGTTGGAATAATTGGTGGAGGTTCAAATCCAAAACCTGGAGAGATAACGCTTGCTCATCACGGGGTCTTATTTCTTGATGAAATGGTAGAATTTCCAAGAAATGTTTTAGAAAACTTAAGACAACCACTTGAAGACGGAGAAGTTAATATTTCAAGAGCCAACGGATCCGTAAAATATCCTGCAGATTTTATCCTTGTTGGGGCAATGAATCCATGCCCTTGTGGATTTTTAGGCGACAGTCAAAAGGAATGTACTTGCAGTGACTTTCAAATAAAACGTTATCGCTCAAGACTTTCCGGTCCATTGTTGGATAGAATAGACTTACAAATTGAAGTTACAAGACTCTCTCCAGATGAACTTTTAAATAATAATACGGCCTCTGAATCATCCGAACAAATAAGAAAAAGAGTAATTTCAGCAAGAAAAATTCAACTCGAAAGATACAAAGATTATGGCATTTTGACAAATTCTCAATTGAATTCAAAACTTATAAAAATTTTCTGCAAACTTGACAAAAATTCCGAAACTCTTTTAAAAACGGCAATAAGTGAGTTTAATCTTTCTGGACGTGCTTATGACAGAATATTAAAGCTTTCAAGAACAATAGCAGACCTGTATGGAGAAGAAAATATTTCACAAGTTCATGTTGCACAGGCTCTTCAATATCGTGGCTTTGATTTTGAATCATTATAAAAAAAGTCCCCATATAAATGGGGACTTTTATTTTAGATTATATTCTACATAATGAAAAGTAACATTGTTTCATTAAGGAATACTGTTATAAATGCAACCATAATGATGATAGCCAATGTCTTTTGCATATCACCAAAAATCATTTTCTTTTTGCCATCTCTTGCTTCTTTCAAAGCAGCTGATTCCATTTGATATGGTTTTACTGGCAAGCTATCTTCAAGTTTTTCTATAACATTTTGAAGTTTAATCTTTAAAAGATTTTTGTATGCATCAATGTTTAAATACCAAAGAATACAGAGCAAAATTCCAATAAGAGAAAATAACATTGTAAAAACTATTCCAAATGCAAATGGAAGAAATTTAACAGGAACAGTTACAAACAGAACTGCCAAAACTGCTATAAGATAAAATCTATTTGCACTAAAACTTCTGTTTACAAAATTTTCTTTGTGTTGAACATAAAGAATATATTCTTGTAAAATCTTTTCTTCAGTATCCATAATAAAATCTCCTTATTTTCTGTTCAAGATGATTATTTTATCAAACTGTATCAATTGTCAAGTCCAAAGTTTAACCCAAAATTTAAACTTGTTTAGCAGTCAACATGATCCAATATAGACTGAAGGCATACGTAAGTTTGCATCAGATAATTGTCATCTGTTGCAACAAACACAGGAACTGTGCTCATTAAAGCTTAATCTCCTTTTCAAATCCAAACAATGAACTAATAGATTCGTCATCATGAATTCTTGAAATAGCTTCACCCAAAAGCGGAGCAACTGAAAGTTGTTTAACGTTTTCTGGAAGGTTTTCTTTTTTCCAAGGAATTGTATTTGAAACTATAACTTCTTTTATCGGTGCAGTTGCAAGTCTTTCTCTTGCAGGGCCAGAGAACACTGCGTGAGCAGCACAAACATAAATTTCTTTTGCACCTTTCGTCATAAGAAGTTTTGAAGCTTCTGTGATTGTTCCGGCTGTGTCAATTATGTCGTCAAACATAAAGCAAGTTTTTCCTTGAACATCACCAATAACATGAGATGCGATAGCTTCGTTATGTTTGTCACGACGTTTATCAATAATGGCAAGTGTACATTCAAGTTCTTTTGCAAAGTGTCTTGTTCTTGCAACACCACCTGTATCAGGGCTTACAGCAACCATATCTTCAGAATTTATACCCAAACTTTTTACGTAATCAACCAAAATTGGAGTTGAGTAAATATGATCAACCAATATATTGAAAAATCCTTGAATTTGACCTGTGTGTAAATCCATCGCAAGTATTCTATCAGCTCCAGCTGTTGTCAAAAGATCTGCAACAAGCTTTGCAGTAATAGCTTCTCTGCCAGAAGTTTTTCTATCTTGTCTTGCATAACCATAATATGGAATTACAGCTGTAATTGTCTTTGCACTTGCACGCTTGAAAGCATCAATAATAATCAAAAGTTCCATCAAGTTTTCATTTACAGGGTTGCATAACGGTTGAACGATAAAAACATCATCCCCTCTAACACTTTCTTGAACTTGAACATAAATTTCACCATCAGCAAAGTTTTTGATAACCATAGGACCCATTGTTGTCCCAAGATAATCAGCTATTTCGTGTGCCAAAACTGGATGTGATCTTCCAGTAAAAATTTTTATATCATGTGTTGGGTTAATAATCTTTTTTCCTTGCGATAGTGTCATTTTAAATCTTTTCCTTTTTATAACTTATCAAAGTTTTTCCTTGTATGCATATTTTAACAACGAAAAAAATAAACATCAAGAAATATAGACAAAATTATTAAGTTATTTCAAAAAAAAATAAAAAAGAAGCAGTCCGTAAGCCGAGTTCTGTTTTAGATAATCATCTGTCTGGGGATGCAATTACTTGCAAACACAAGCGATACTTCGGGTCACTGGGCGGACACCCTACCCTGTTAATCTTGCATTCAGCTGGGGTTTACCTTGACGCACATTTTTTCAAATATGCCGGTGAAGCTCTTAACTCACCGTTGCACCATCGCCTGTGCGAAATATCGCCATCGGCAGTCAACTTTTCTGTGGCACTTTCCGCATGCTCACGCATCCCAGAATTTCTCTGGCAGCCTGTCCTTGAATGCTCGGACTTTCCTCATACAAAAATCTGTACGCGATTATCCAACTGCTTCTTAATATTTAACTTATCATAAAATCAAAAAATTAAAAAACTGGCTTTGTATAAAAATATATTTTGTGTTAAATTATAGACATTAAAGACGTTGAAGGGGAAGTTTATAATGAATATTCAAGATTTACCGACAGTTTATGATTCAAAAGCGACAGAAGATGAGATATACAAATTCTGGGAAGACGGTCAATATTTTAGAGCTGATGCAAAGAGCGAAAAACCTGCATACTCTATGGTTATTCCACCTCCAAACGTTACTGGTGTTTTACACATGGGCCACGCTCTTGATGAAACCCTTCAAGATATTTTAATCAGATACCATAGAATGTCTGGATACGAAGCTTTATGGATTCCCGGAACAGATCATGCCGGAATTGCAACTCAAAACGTAGTAGAAAAACAACTTCGAAAAGAAGGAAAAACAAGACATGATTTGGGTAGAGAAAAATTTTTAGAAAAAACTTGGGAATGGACAAATCAGCACAAATCTGCAATTCTTGATCAATGCAAGAGATTAGGTGCATCTTTTGACCGTTCAAGAGAAAGATTTACTTTCGATAAAGGTTGCTCTGATGCGGTTAAAGAAGTATTTGTAAAGTTGTACGAAAAAGGACTTATCTACAAAGGGGCATATATTGTTAACTGGTGTCCTCGCTGTCAAAGTGCTATTTCAGATGTTGAAACTGAATATGAAACAGAAGAAGGTCATTTGTGGGAAATATCATACCCATTAAAAGATGAAGCTGGTGCGATAATCGTTGCAACAACAAGACCGGAAACAATTTTTGGTGACGTTGCAATCGCTGTTAACCCAAGCGACAAAAGGTATTCAGAACTTGTTGGAAAAACAGTGATTGTTCCTCTCTCTAATAGAGAAATTCCTATTATTGCAGATGAATACGTTGACAAGGCTTTTGGTACAGGTGCCGTAAAAATCACTCCTGCTCACGACCCTAACGATTTTGAAGTTGGAAAACGTCATAATCTTAAACCAATTTGGGTTATTGACGGAGAAGGAAAATTGAAAGATTGTCCAGAAGTTCCTGAAGATATTAGAGGTCTTGAAAGATACGAAGCAAGAAAGAAAACCGTTGACTTGTTATCTTATAACAACTTTTTATTAAGAGTTAGAGAACACGAACATAACGTTGGAAAATGCCAACGCTGTCATACAACAATAGAACCGCTTCTTTCTGAACAGTGGTTTGTAAAAATGAAACCTCTTGCAAAAGAAGCTATCGCAGCAGTTAAAGACGGAAGAATAAAATTTGTTCCTGAACGTTGGGAAAAGAATTACCTCGGTTGGATGGAAAATATCAGAGATTGGTGTATTTCAAGACAACTTTGGTGGGGACATCAAATTCCTGCATACTACAATAACGAAACAGGAGAAATGGTTGTTGCAAAAGAAAACCCAGACCCAGAACACTATACACAAGATTCAGATTGTCTTGATACTTGGTTCTCTTCAGGGCTTTGGCCTTTCTCTACAATGGGATTTCCAAATTCAGAAACAGATGATTTCAAAAAATTCTATCCTACAAGTGTTCTCGTTACTGGATTTGATATCATCTTCTTCTGGGTAGCAAGAATGATTACTATGGGCTTGGAATTTACTGGAAAAGCGCCTTTCTCAACTGTCTTTATCCACGGACTTATTCGTGACGAAAAAGGACAAAAAATGTCCAAAACTAAAGGTAATACAATAGACCCAGTTGAAATTATTGACAAATATGGTGCTGATGCTTTGAGATTTACAATGACATCTCTTTGCACTTACGGTGGTCAAGACATAAAAATTAGTGATGAGAGATTTGAATACGGAAGAAATTTTGCAAATAAAATCTGGAACGCATCAAGATTCGTACTTATGAACCTCGAAGGTGTCGATGATAAAGAAATTGATTTCGATAAACTTACAGTTGCTGACAAGTGGATTTTAGATAAACTAAACTCTGTTGCAAAAGAAGTTAATGAAAATATCGAAAATTACAGAATAGGTGAAGTTGCTCACATATTATACGACTTCTATTGGAATTATTACTGCGATTGGTATGTTGAAATTGCAAAAATTCAACTACAAAATCCTGAAATCAAATTAAATACTCAAAGAGTATTGAGATACGTTTCTGATATGAATTTGAGATTACTTCATCCGGTAATGCCATTTATAACAGAAAAAATATATTCTTTGCTTCCATACAAAGAATTTCCTGCAATAATTAAGGCAACCTTCCCAACATACAACGAAAAATTTGCCTTTCCAAAAGAAAGCAAAGAAACAGCTCTTATCATTGAAACAATTAAATCCTTAAGAAATGTTAGACAAAGTTTTAACATCTCACCTTCACTTAAGGTTAACGTTGAGTTAAGAGGAAAAAACGTTGAAGAATTGTTCAACGACAATGTTGTGTCTTACCTAAAAAGACTTGCAAAAATAGAAAATGTAACATTTGAAAGAGAAGATGCTCCTGCACCGAAAAAATCTGCAGCCGCAATCGTTAGTGATTTCAAAATGTACGTACCACTTGAAGATTTGATTGACTTAAAAGCAGAAATTGCAAGACAGCAAAAGAAAATCGACAAGTTGCAAGCTGAAGAAAAATCTATATCTAACAGATTGAACAATGAAAACTTTGTTAAAAATGCAAAGCCTGAAGTTGTTGAAGAAACAAGAGTCAAAGCTGAAGAACTTCAAAAACAAATTTTAACAATTAAAGCTTTAATTGATTCATTAAGTTAGATTTTTTTCATTTTTGTTTTAAGTTAGGGCACTGCCCTAACTTTTTGTAAATATCTATCCAAAATTTTTTCTTCGGGTTATAATAGTGCCGATATTAGTTTTAGTGGGGTAGATATGAAGATTTTTTCAAATAAAAAGATGAAAGTATTTGTTCTTTCATTATTTCTTTTTGCAATTATTTTTACTGGAATGGTTGTTTTTGTTAAAAACACTGGTGTAAACGAGTTTTTGTCAGCAATGGAAAATAATTCATTTGACTTTAGACAAAGACTTTCAGTTGCAACAAAAGCAGATAAGGTAAACAAAGACATTGTTATCGTAACAATTGATGATGCAAGCTATGAATACTTGCACGAAAAATATGGCGAATGGCCAATGCCTCGTTCAGTTTATGCAGATTTGGTAAATTATTTGGAAAAACAAAACCCAAAAGTTATTGCATTCGACTTAATGTTTATCAAATCCATGAAAAGCAGTTTGGCAGAAGATGCAAAACTTGTTAAATCAATAACAGATAACAACAACGTTTTTACCTCAATGAATTTCGACAATCAAGAGGCTGATGTTAGAAAACCAATTGATTTAGATAACAAGTTCAAAGTTAATGTTCAAAATAACTCCGACGTTGATTTTTCAAAAGATTTAACTTTTTCAAATTGTAGAGCGATTCTTCCTCAAATTTTGGCAGGAACAGAAAACGTTGCTTTAATTAACGTTTCCCGCTCTAATGACGGCGTTTTAAGAAAAATGCCACCACTTATGGTTTACAAAAACGAATTTTATCCACACCTCGCACTAAAAGTTGCTCTAAAATCAATGGGTGCTCAATCAAAAGATTTTCAAATCGACAAAAATGGTAATTTGATAACAGAAGTTGGAAATATTCCTTTGGATAAAGATGGCGGTGCTATCTTGAATTGGTATGGTTCCGCATCAAACACTTTTGTACAAGTTCCTCTATATAAAATTGTAAAAGCTATGAATGGTGAAATCAAATCACCTTACGATTTTAAAGACAAAGTTATTTATGTCGGCACAACTGCAGTAAGCTTGTTTGATACAAAAACAGTTCCTGTTGACAAGTTGTACCCAGGAGTTGCAATCCACACTACATTTGTAAACAATTTGATTGATAACAACTTTATCAAAAGAGTTAGCACTCCTGTTGACATTGCAACAAGTATTATTTTGGCAGCTATCGTTGCTCTAATCGTGTTTAAAAGTCCTACGACTTTGATGTCAATATCACTGACAATGTTAACTATCCTCGTTTATTTGCTATTGTCATATTATGTAATGATATTCTTTAACCTATGGATAGCAGTTATCATTCCTATTGCAATGGTATTGTTAATGCTAATCTCCGCATATGTCGTAAAATATATCCTCAAGTCAAGAGATTTTGAAAACCAATACAGACTTGCAACGATAGACGGTTTGACAGAACTTTATAACCACAGATATTTCCAAGAACAAATGTTGCAACAGATAACAAATTCAAAGAGATATAATACTGAATTTTCAATGATAATAATTGATATCGACTTCTTTAAGAAGTTTAACGATGTTTACGGACACCAATCTGGTGATGCTGTTTTGAAACAGGTTGCAGCAAAACTTAAAAAGAATGTAAGATCTTGTGATATCGTTTGCAGATATGGTGGCGAAGAAATGACAATTATTCTTCCTAACACAAATTACGAAGATGCTCATACCACAGCACAAAAAATTTGTGACCTTATCGCAGAAAAACCTTTCAAACTCGTAAATAATCAAGAAAGTAATGTTACAATATCTTTGGGTGTTTCAACCTATCCTCAAGACGGTTCTACACCTTCAGAAATAATAGAAAATGCTGATAAAAGATTATATGTAGCAAAAGAAAATGGTAGAAATCAGGTAGGAAAATAGGATTATGATTAAAGAAAAATTTGCAATTGGTTCAGATCATGGCGGATTTCATTTAAAACAAGCCGTTATGGAACATTTAAAAGAAAGAGGCATCGAATTTAAAGATTTTGGAACATACGATACAAATTCTTGTGACTACCCAGTATATGGAAAAGCTGTCGCAAAAGCTGTTGCTTCCGGAGAATACGACAGAGGAATTTTGATTTGCGGAACCGGAATTGGAATATCTCTTGCCGCAAATAAAGTTAAAGGCATAAGAGCTTCTGTTTGCTCAGATACTTTTACTGCAAGATATACAAGAATGCATAACAACTCTAACATTCTTTGTATGGGTGAAAGAGTTTTAGGTGTTGGTCTTGCTCTCGATATTGTTGACATTTGGCTCGATACTGAATTTGAGGGCGGCAGACATCAAAGAAGAATTGATATGTTAGAGGAGGATTGATTTGCAAGAAGTAACTTCAGAAAAATTGGCAAGCGTTATTGCAAGAATTTTAGATGATAAATTAGGAAAGAATATAGTTATCTTGAATATTAGCAAGGTTTCGGTTTTGGCGGATTATTTTGTTGTTTGCTCAGCTGATACATCTACTCAAGTAAGAGCTTTGAGTTCTTATGTTCGTGAAAAGATTAAAGATATTTTTAAAAGATTGCCAGCAAGGCAGGAAAATGATTTGAGAAATCGTTGGAATTTGCTTGATTACGGCGATGTTGTAGTACATATTTTACACAGAGAAGAACGAGAAACGTACGCTATTGAAAAATTCTGGAGCCATGCATTTACAGTTGAAGAAGATGTTTGGATGGAAAATTCAAAAGAATACGCTGAATATGAAAGTTCGACAAAATAGGATATATATCAAAATGTTTAAAAAAAGTTTTTTACTTAAAGTTGCAATTGTATTTTTAATGTCAGGATTGAGTTTATCTTGCGTTGCATCTCAAGATTTAGAATATAAAAAAATCTTAATTAAAAACTCATCTATGCCTGAAAAAAGTGTAAAAAGTTTGAACTCAATTGTTGGGGAAAAAGAACTTGTCAAGATTATAAAACGTTACGACGATAACGAAACAGCTTATATGATTGATGAATTTCAAAGGGATGATATGAAAGTTTTTTCATCTTGTAGATCAAGAGCAAATTTTCACATGCACACAACAAGTTCTGACGGTACAATGAGTGTTGAGGAGTTGCTAAATCAGGCGGCAGAATATGCTGATAAATGTAGTGCGCAAAACCCAAGAGAAAAATATCCGTTTGTAGTTGCTCTTACAGATCACAATACAACTGACGGCGATAAAATTGCGGTTGAAACAATTTTGAAAAATCCACAAAAATATAAAAATTTAAAAGTTGTTTTGGGAATGGAAATTTGGGCATACATTGAAAAAATGCCGTCGCAAGACCAAAAAAACGGAATTCATATGTTGGCTCTTGCAATAAACCCATATGACAAAGCATTTGAAAACTTTGGAAGAACTGAAAGAGAATTCACGTCAGTAACCACTCTTATAAACAACCAAAAATATGGATTGATAGGTGTTGCACATCCAGTAAGAGAAATTAAAAGAGAAAATATTCCTTCTAACAAAACAATATATGATTGGGTAGAAGATATGTTCGCTCTTTATACCTCACAAAGAAAAAATAAAATATTATTTACCGAAGCATACTATCAAAGATATAGATTTTATGAAGATCAAGACTTGTTATCACACATAAAAAAATCTGCAAAAAAACATAAAATAATGAGAACGGGTAGTTTAGACAACCAC
>ERZ1034928.293-NODE-293-length-27874-cov-4.648190_pt1 | contig 27874 bp, 20 predicted proteins | sample MGYA00520627_ERZ1034928 | MGnify/ENA primary metagenome ERZ1034928 (study PRJEB33766, sample SAMN09781755) | gut metagenome | biome: gut microbiome | host: Homo sapiens | place: Madagascar | study: EMG produced TPA metagenomics assembly of the PRJNA485056 data set... | reverse complement strand
CGGCCAGGCGCGGGCAGGCCGCCGACAGGTCGGCGGAGGCGTCCACTCGCTCGCCGCGCCTGGCCTTCGGCGCCGTCACGAACCTGTGCGACGCCACCTCGGCGCTCACCGTCGAGGGCGACCTGCCCAGCTCCCTCGCGATTTCCCTGCACGACGCCCTGCGCTCCAGCATCCTCTGGACCGTGTCCCGCTCGTGCCTCGTGAGCCTTCCGTAGGCCCTCGGGACCGCCCTTGCGGAGCCACTCTTCTTCTTTCCGGACATGCCGTCCTCCGATCTCCCGGGGCCGGCCGATCCGGCCCTCAGGGTATCGGGTTCCCACATTCATCCGCACATGTACGGATGAATGTGGGAGGTGTTCGGATAAAGTCGATAATCAAGGGCGCGGGGTGCCAAGGCCTCGTAACCGAAAATACATTTGTTAAACCCGCCGCCCGCGGGTAGAATAATGTCGACGGCAGCCCAAGTTGGGTAAGCTGGGCAGCGCCGTTGCTTAGATTAGGGGGTCAATGCCTTAATGGCGTCGACCCCTTCTGCTACGCTTCGAGCACTGCTTAAGCGCCTCGGAAAGTCCGATAAGCGCCGTGAGGAGCGAGACCAGAGCGGTCAGGAGCTTCACGAAATCAATCAGATCGGTCATGGGCATCACCTCCCGTCGCATGGAGGGCGCTGCCCGGCACATGGAGCTGCCGTCAACAACAGCCATTCTATCAAATTGCAGCTAAATATACGAATGTCTGTTCGATAATAACAACAAGGTGAGACTCCCAAAACGCAGCTTCCCACAAGGGTGCCAGAGGGCCGTGCTGGGCGCTTTTGTGTCCGCACGGGAGCCTATCCTTACGGCAATGTAGCCGCCTGTGTAACGAGCGGCAGTTGACGGAGAAAGGCCCTGACCGTGCCAGACAAAAAGACGCCGGATATATCGGCTATCGATACGACGAACTTTGCGCGCCAGATTGTGCTCGACTTTGAGTTTGCGCCGGTGCCAAAGCAGCGTCAGCGCCGCGGGCTGCGCAACGAGATTATCGAGGTCGGCGCCGTCAAGCTCGATAATCGCGGCAACGTGATGGGCGAGTTCTCGCAGTTTGTGCAGACGGAATATGCCGAAGGCGTTGCGTATCCCGTCCGTGAGCTCACGGGGATATCGGCCGTGGACACCGCGATGGCCGATCCGCTCTTCATGGTGATCAAAAGGCTCGGCGATTGGATCGGTCGCTACTCCGCGCAGGTGGTTTGTTGGAGCGGGGCAGACCGCCGGCAGCTTATGACCGAGTGCCAGGCAAAGCGCATCGGCCTTGCCGCCTTTCCCACGGACTGGGCCGACCTGCAGGCGTTTTACACCTCGATCATGGACGTGGGCAGCCACGGGTGCGTCTCGCTGGGCGACGCGGCAGCGTGGTTTGGCATCGATTTTGACGAGTCGACGGGTCACGCCCACAGCGCCCTTGCCGATGCGCGCGTGACCGCCAGGCTGCTCAAGCAGGTGATGGACGGTGACTATCGCGTGAGTCCGCGCGCTCAGGAGATCCGCCAACGATGGGGGATGGGCGAGCGAGCCCAGACGCGCCTTTCCAAGAAGTGCCCCGAGCTGGGCGACCTGCTGCTGAAGCTGAAGGCTGAGGGGAGGTAGGCGGGTGCCCATTTGGTGGCCGAGGCAGTTGAGGCGGACAAATAATTGAGGTCGTAGAGATAGCCCGCTTGCCGAAAATCTCCTGTCGCTCCTCTATAGTTGGGGGAAAATGGATAAAGTTTTAGCAAAGGGCCCTGCGTCCTGAACCAATAGCAATTAAACCTGGAGTGTACTTCGTGGATATGCCTGCGGATAAACTTCGGGGGGGGGGCGCTTCGAAGCAGACGCTCCCTCTCGGTCAATAACAAAATAGCCCGCCACGCCGTCTTAAGGACGGTGTGCTGATGGAGTTTCTCGATAACGTCGGGCGTAATCGTCTGGGAGACGCACTCGCTAAATCCATCGATGAGGGCGCCAAGCTTTCAATCATCAGCAGTTACTTTACGGTGTTTGCTTTCTCTGAGCTCAAAGAAGAGCTGGAGAAGCTTGACTCAGTGCGCTTTCTCTTTAGCGAGCCTACGTTCGTTAAGCGCATGGCCACCGATAAGGACCCACGTCAGTTTGCCATATCGCAATGCTCGCGCGAGCGTGGCGTGGGCGGCTTGGGTCTCGAGCTCACGCTGCGCAACAATCTCAATCAACGCGCCATTGCCCGTGAGTGCGCCGAATGGGTGCGCGCTAAGTGCGAGTTTCAATCTGCCAAGATGAACGGGGCAATTCAGCCCGGAGGCACCTATATAGTCGAGAACCCCAATGGCGACGACCATGCTTTCATGGGTGCCGCCGCTGACTTTACCCAGGAAGGACTTGGTTACGAGCGCCGCCCCAACACCGTAATGGGCGTAAGCCACTACGAGGGCGCGACGGAGGCTGCCGGCCTAAAGGCGATGTTTGAGTCCGTCTGGGATAAGCCTGCGATGGTCGCCGATGTTACCGATGAGGTAGCGGCGCAGGTAGGCACACTCTATCGCGAGAATCCGCCCGAGTTTGTCTATTTCCTCACGCTTTACCACTTGTTCCGCGATTACCTTTCCGACGAAGATAACGACTTGAGGCCCGGTCTCAAGTTTGAGGAATCAGTCGTCTGGAACAAGCTCTACGACTTCCAAAAGGACGCCGTGGTGGGCGCCATCCGTAAGCTCGAGAAGTACAAGGGTTGCATCATCGCCGACAGCGTCGGCCTGGGTAAGACCTATGAGGCACTCGCTGTTATTAAGTATTACCAGGAGCGCAACGACCGCATTTTGGTCCTGGCACCTAAACGCTTGCGCGATAACTGGACGCTGTGGACGCAAGATAACGATGACCGCAACCCGTTGGCGGATGATCGTCTTAACTACACTGTGCTCAACCACACCGATCTGTCCCGTTATACAGGCACGAGCGGTGATGTGGACCTGGAACACCTTCGCTGGGGCCACTACGATCTGTTGGTGATCGATGAGAGTCACAACTTCCGTAACAAGAGCACGGATTCCGAGAAAAAAGACCGCTACACGCGACTTATCGAGGATGTAATTAAGAGTGGACGGCGCACCAAGGTGCTGATGCTCTCGGCTACGCCTGTGAACAATCGTCTGCTGGACCTACGCAACCAGATTGAGCTCATCACCGAGGGCGACGATGCGTATCTGGCGGATACTGATGGTATTGAGTCGATTACTCAGGTGTGCCGTACGGCACAAGCGCGCTTCAACGAGTGGAGCAAGCTCGACGATGCCGGGCGCACCACCGAGAGCTTCGTCAACGCCGTCAACGCCGATTACTTTAAGCTGCTCGACGTGCTTACCATTGCGCGCAGCCGCAAGCATATCTCTAAGTACTATGGCCCCGCTTCGGGTACGTTCCCGCGGCGTCGCAAGCCCCTCTCTATTACCACACCAATCGATTTGGCAGGGGAGCTTCCGCCTATTGCTGAGCTCAATGACATGATCGCTCAGCTCACGTTTGCGCAGTATCAGTTGCTTTCTTATGTACGCAGCGATAAGCGTCGTAAGTACGAGGATCGTTACGGCGACACCTGGGGCAAGGACTTTGAGAGCCAGGTTCACCGTACGGGTGCTGTTGCCAACCTTATGCGTGTAAACGTGCTCAAGCGAATGGAATCTTCGGTTAACAGTTTCCGAATCACGCTCTCGCGCATCCTGGCGGGATGCGAGGAGCTCCGCGCGCGGCTCGATGACCCTGCGGCCATGGGAGCGGGAAGCTATGATGCGGCGGGCATCGAGGATGGCATGGACGACGATGATGCCGAGGAAATCGAGCGCGGTGGCAAGGTACGCGTCGACCTGCGCGATGTCGATGCCTTGCGTCTGGGCAGCGATCTGGACTTTGATATCACCGTGCTGCACCGTCTGCTCGACTACGCCAATGCCGTAACACCCGAGCGCGATGCCAAGTTGGATGAGCTCTACAAGTTCATAGTCGATAAGGTCAATAACCCCTACAACCCCGGCAACCGCAAAGTACTCGTATTCACGGCGTTTGCGGATACGGCGGACTATCTATTTGATCAGCTGGCGCCCCGCCTTAAGAACGAGCTCAGCCTCGAGTGCGCCGAGGTTGCCGGAAGCGCAAATCGCACTTACTCGCTTAAGTTGCGCCGCACCACCTTCGAGAACATCCTGGCGTACTTTAGCCCGCGCTCCAAGGAGCTGCCTGAGGCGTCTCTCGCTGCAGGCGAAATCGATGTTGTCTTTGCCACGGACTGTATCTCCGAGGGCCAAAATCTTCAGGACTGCGACTGTCTCGTCAACTATGACATTCACTGGAATCCGGTTCGCATTATCCAGCGCTTTGGTCGTATCGACCGTTTGGGCTCCACTAATACGCAAATTCAGCTGGTGGACTTTTGGCCCGACATCGCGCTCGATGAGTACATTCAGCTCGAGAGTCGCGTAAAGGGTCGTATGGCCTTGCTCGACGCCTCGGCCACCGGCGAGGAGAACGTGCTGGAGTCCAAAGCAACGGGCGAGATGAACGACCTCAAGTACCGTCGCCAGCAACTTCAGCAGCTCAAGAGCGAGGTGCTGGACCTGGAGGATATTTCAGGCGGCATCTCGATCACCGACTTCGCCTTCGATGATTTTCGCGTTGAATTGCAGCGCTACGAAAAGGAACACCCGGGTCTTTTAGAAAACTCGCCGGCTGGTATGCATGCGGTGGCGCGCATTCCCGATGAACTGCGTGATTCCGTGGCGCCGGGCGTGGTGTTCTGTTTGGCGCAAAACGATGAGAATGCGAACCCCAAGGACACGAATCCTACCTTCCCGTATTACGTGGTGTACGTATCGGCTGACGGCGATGTGATGACCAAACATACACAGCCCAAGCATGCGCTCGATATGATGCGCGCCTGTTGTGCGGGCGAATCCGAGCCAATTGCGGAGCTGTGTCGCGACTTTAACCGCGAGACGCGCGACGGCGAGCGTATGGGGGCTTATACCGAGCTTTTGGACAAAGTGGTTGCCACCATTAGCGGCGTGCAGCAGGACAAGGGCATTGAGAGCCTGTTCTCGCTGGGCGAAGTTGGAACGGGCACAAGTCTTGGCTTCGACGATTACTCCCTAATCAGTTTTGCGGTGTTGCGATGAGGGGTTTTGACTGGAACGACGTGTTCTGTTTGCCCGATGCCGCTCTGACGGGCGATAGACGCATACCCAAGACGGTGCTCACGCGCCAAGCTCAGCTTACAAAGACCGAGCAGAAAGTGCTCGATCGTGTAGCTGCGCTTATACACTTTGCCACCGTGCAAAAGTCCACGACGCGCATCGCACCCGTTCAAGATGATGAGCACGATATTCAAAGCGTACTTATCCTTCGGTGCGAGCTGTCTCGTGGGGCGGCTTATGCCGAGGTGGCAAGGCTCGTCCACAAGTGTTTCCCCAATCCGACAGTGATTCTGTTTGGCGGCGAGGACGAGGCTTGCATTTCGCTGGCAACGACACGTAAGAGCCTTGCCGAGCAGAGTGCCATGGTGATTGACGACGTTGAGTCAACGGGGGCATTCGATCCTGGTGACACACGATATGCACCGTTTTTGGATGCACTCGCGTTTGAGCGATTGCCACAGGTGAATCTTCTGGTCTATCTGCGCAGCATTGCCTGGGCAGTGCGACTTTCACGCGCGGTTCCGTCGCTGGGATTCTTTCCGACGTGTGCGGAACAGGATTATGAGCGCCTGAAAGGGTTGATGGCGCGGAGAGATGTGCTCGCTTCGCAAGTTGAGGATACCAAGCGACGCCGCCGCGATCGGGAATTGACCCTGAACGAATCTGCGCGCCTGCGCATGGAACTCAAAAAGCTGGAAAGGGAACTCGGTCAGACGACCGACGAGATAAAGGAGATCTGCAATGGCTGAGATCGAGAAGATGAACCTCGAATCCAAAGACCTCGTGGAAGACCGCCAGGCGCAGCTCAAAGAGTTGATGCCCGAGGTATTCACCGAGAGCGGTATCGACTTTGATAAGCTGCGCTTGGAGCTTGGTGACGAGGTCGACGAGGGCCAGGAGCGCTACGCCTTTACCTGGCCTGGCAAGATGGACGCCATTCGTCAGTCGCAAATACCCGGCACCGCAACGCTTCGACCCTGTGTGGAGAAGAGCCGCTGCCGTAATGGCGAGGATGGAAGCTTTGACTCCAATAACATTTATATCGAAGGCGATAACCTTGAGGTCCTGAGGCTGCTGCAGAGTGGCTACCACGGCAAAGTCAAGATGATCTATATCGATCCCCCCTACAACACGGGTCACGACTTTGTCTACAAGGATAAGTTCGGCGATACTATCAAGAACTACAAGGAGCAGGCAGGACTGGCCAACCAGTCCAACGCTGATACGAGCGGTCGCTATCACAGCGACTGGTGTTCGATGATGTACCCCCGGCTGAGACTCGCCCGTGAACTTCTAACCGAAGATGGTGTCATCTTTATTAGCATCGATGACAATGAAGTCGATAATCTGAAAAAACTATCCGACGAAATATTTGGCGAAAACAATTTTGCAGCGCGATTTATGTGGACAAAGACGATGACTCCTCCTGCACTTGCATATAAATGTCGCAAAACAGTCGAATATGTTCTTTGCTATGAAAAGTGCGCGAACAAATCGAAATTCTTTGGCGCCCCGCTCGATAATGGGGATGCGCCGCTTCTGAATACGGGTAACCCCGAAAAAAAGCTCATCTTTCCAGCGGGGGCCATTAGATTCGGTTTTATTCAGAGGGGGATCCTGCCAGCTGGTAATTATGAGAGCCTTGACGTGCTTGAGCCTATTGAGGTCGAGAACGGAATTAATGCAAATAATGCCATCCTAAGAGGTCAATTTAAATGGCAACAGTCAACCCTTGATGAGGAGCTTGCTGCAGGTACTTTTTTCTTGGCCAAAACTAAGAAAATGTCGTTGAGGTTCCAGCGAGTGGCTAATGAATGCAACTATAAAACGCCTACAAATTACCTGCCGATCAAACTCGATAAGACAAACGGTGCGGGAACAAACGAAACGGCCAGTTCGGATATGGCATGCATTGGGATGGAATCGCTCTTCGATTTCACCAAACCGATGAGTTTGATAACTGCGTTGATTAAAATGCGCTGCTTTCTCGATAAAGATGATATTATCTGTGACTTTTTTTCGGGCTCATCTACTACAGCAGCCGCTATTCTGCAGTTAAATTCAGAGGACGGCGGAACGAGAAAGTGCATCTCGGTTCAGCTTCCCGAAGTTATTGAGGCGTCATCTTCGGATGATGCAAAGAAGAGGAAACTGACTGAAAATCGGATTAAATTTCTTGATGCGCTGGGATTGAAGCATGATTTGACGCAGATTGGTGAGGAGCGCATTCGCCGTGCAGGCGACATGATTAAGGCTGAGGTCGAAAAGGCCAATGCTCAGCTTAGACTTGGCGAAGAGCCTAAGATACTGCCGGACATCGGCTTCCGTGTGTTCGCACTTGACAATTCTGGCATCGAAAAGCCTAAGCCCGGACAGCTCATACTCGATGTAGTGAAGCCCGACCGCTCCGACATGGACATCGTCTTTGAGATGATGCTCAGGTGGGGCCTCGAGCTCACGTTGCCCGTGGAGAAGGAGGAGGCCGCGGGCTATCCTGTCTATTCCGTCGCCTACGGTGAGCTCGTGTGCTGCTTGGAGCCCGACCTCACCGTCGAGGCGCTCGAGGCCATCGCCGATATGGACCCGAGGCGCGTGTTCATGCGCGACTCGATCCTCACCGATACGCTCAAGCTCAACGCCGTTCAGATTTTCAAGCGCGTTGAGGAGACCAATCAGCACGTGGTGGACATTAGGACGGTGTAAGGGATGACTCTGCAACTCAAATACTCCGCCAGCCAGGAGCATCAGGTCGAGGCTATCGATGCTGTATGCAACTTGTTTCGCGGTCAGGAGTTCATGGACTCCGATTTTGTCGCGGAGATGGGCATCGGCCTCCATGAGGGCCAGGTTGTCCAGGTGGGCCACGCCAACGGCCTGCGCCTTTCTGGCTTCCAACTGGAGCGTAATCTTCACGCCATCCAAGAGGGCAACGCGCTTGCCCCAACGAGCGTGCCCACCGACGGTCGCTTGCGTGACTTCACCGTGGAGATGGAGACCGGCACCGGCAAGACCTACTGTTACATCCGCACCATCTACGAGCTCAACCGCCGCTACGGGTTGACTAAGTTCATCATTGTCGTGCCAAGCGTCGCCATCCGTGAGGGTGTAAAGAAGAGTTTCGAGAGCACCAAGAGCCACTTCGACCTGCTCTACGACAAGACGCCGCTCGAGTGCTTCGTCTACGATTCGAGCAAGATGGACCGCATCAACGGGTTCGCCATCTCAAGCTTCATCCAGGTGATGATTATCAACATCGGCGCCTTCGACAAGGACAACGACTTCGATGAGGACGAGATTGCTGAGTCGGCGGGTAAGAGGGATAAGCGCAACCTGTTTCATCGTCCAAGTGAAGATCTTATTGGTGGCCAGATCCCCCGCGAACTTGTGGCTTCATGCAATCCCATCGTCATCATTGATGAGCCGCAGAGCGTTGACTCTACCGCCAAGCGTAAGAAAGCCATCCGCAGCCTGAACCCGCTGTTCGTGTTGCGCTACTCAGCCACGCACAAGGAGGCATATAACAAGGTTTATCGCTTGACGCCTGTCGACGCCTTTCAGCGTGGACTGGTCAAGGGCATCACCGTCGATTCGGTGCTCTCGCAGGAGGACCTGAATGGCTCGTACGTGAGGCTTGATTCTACAAAGATTGCCTCGCCCATTACGGCTAAGCTGACAATTGATGTGCGCCAGAAGGATGGCTCGCAGAAGCGCAAAAAGGTAAACGTCAAGACTGGTGACAACCTGTTTAACAAGAGCGGCGAGAATGCCGACTATGAGGCCGGCTGGATTGTGAACAACATCTCCGCCGCCGCTGGCGACGAATGGGTCGAGTTCCAGAACGGCGAACGCATCGAACTTGGTCAGGCCGTTGGTGATGTTGCGGCCGAAGCTATCAAGCGCGCGCAAATCAAGAGCACCATCGAGGACCATCTGCAGCGTCAGCTCGAGCTTGCCCCGCGCGGCATCAAGGTGCTTTCGCTGTTCTTTATCGACAAGGTTGAGAAGTACCGTCTGTATGATCCGGTGCGAAACGGCGAGTATGCGCAGATGTTCGAGGAGGAATATACCGCAGCGGTGAATTCGCCCAAGTGGCGCAAGCGCTATGCCGAAGCTGGCGTGAAGTTAGATACGGATGCTTCTGCGGTACATTCAGGCTATTTCTCGCAGGACGGCAAGGGGCATCTTAAGAATACGTCCGATGCAGCGTCCTCGGCTGCTGACATCTCGACCTTCGAGACCATCATGCGTGATAAGGAGACGCTGCTTTCCTTCCCTGCGGACGGCGATAGCGACGAGACGCGTGCAAAGAAACGTATTCAGTTTATCTGGAGCCACTCCGCCCTTAAGGAGGGCTGGGATAACCCTAACGTGTTCCAGATCTGCACGCTGGTGGAGACCAAGGACAAGCTGACTAAGCGCCAGAAAATCGGTCGCGGTCTTCGTCTGTGCGTAAATCAGGATGGTGAGCGCTGCTACGACGAAGGCGTGAACGTACTGACCGTCATTGCAAACGAGAGCTATGACTCGTTTGCCAATGGCTTGCAGTCTGAGTTTGAGGAGGATGGCTACAAGTTTGGCATTCTCACCGCTGAGTCTTTCTCGAATGTCGTGGTGGAACGCGAGGACGGAACCGAGGAGCTCTTGGGCTTCCAGAAGTCTAAGGCCGTCTTCGACTCGTTTAAGGACCAGGGGCTCATCGATGATAAGGGCAAGATTACACCCGAGCTCAAGCAGGCGGCTGAGCAGGGTAGTGTCCCTGTTCCCGAGGGTCTGGAAAACGTTAAGACCGAGGTGGAGCGCATTATCCTCAAGAAGGCTCAAAAGCTGCAGATTCGCGACAAGGCCAAGGAGGTTGAGGTTAAGCTCTGCAAGGATGTGACTGCCGACCCTGCTTTCCAGGAGCTTTGGGAGCGCATTCGCAAACGCACACGCTTTGAGGTCGATGTGGACTCCGACAAGCTGGTCGAGGACGCGTGCGAGGAGATTGCCAAGATGCCCGAGGTAAAGGCACCTGAAATTTTGAGCACGCGTGCGGATCTGACCGTAGACACAGCTGGAGTGAATGCCGAGGCGCGCTCGACCGCGCTCGTGCGAACGGCGGGTCGCGCGGTGTATGACTTGCCCGATCCTATCGCGGAGCTGCAGGACGCCGTCGGTCTTACCCGTGCTACCATCAAGCGCATTCTTGAGGGCTGTGGTCGCTATGACGAGTTTGCTCTCAATCCCGCGCTGTTCCTAGCCCAGGTGGCTTCTAAGGTGAACAAGGTTAAGGCTGTGGCAATTGCCAAGGGCATTAAGTACACCAAGCTGCCCGAGGAAGATTGGTACACGATGAAAGATTTGGACCCTGGCGATCTTAAGGCCTATGTTGGCCAGAACGCTTGGGAGTCCGCGCATCACAAGAGTCTATACAACTACGTTGTCTACGACTCGTCGTCGGTTGAGAAGCCGTTTGCCATTGAACTTGATCAGGCAGAGGAGATCAAGGTGTTTGCCAAGCTGCCGAGCAGCTTTAAGATCGACACGCCGTTAGGAGCCTACAACCCCGATTGGGCTTACGTGCAAGAGATCGAGGGCGAGCATCGCGTGTATTTTGTTACCGAGACTAAGGGCGGCGGAAACAACGATATCCATACGCGCCCGACCGAGCAGGGTAAGATCAATTGTGCCGAGAAGCACTTCGAAGCCATTTGGGAACCTGATTTCTTCTACAACGTAAAGACGACATATCGCTCGTAAGTAGCAGGGGGGGGCGTTGAAGGGCTATCTTCAACGCCCCCCCCTGCCATTGGGCGTTCAGCCAAGTCATCAATCTCCAGCCGGTTCCTTAGCCAATTGGGTGCGGGGCAGGGTTCTTACCAGAGGTCAATTACTCTCCAAGTTACCTCAGCGTATTCGTCACTGCGTTGCGCTTCAACAGAGTGGAGCCTAAAGTTCTTTCCTCCATACAGAGCAAGCACCATCCGATCGTCGGCAAAGCTTGCTTCCAGGCGAAGGGTCTTGCTCTTTGCGTTTTTAGCCGTTACGCGGTCTTCTTGACGCGTAACGATGCAGTCGTTGTCGAAGGGGTAAGCGGCAAATACGTCAAAGAAGTCTTCGGCATCGCCTACGAACGTTGTCAGTACGAGACTTAGGCGCATTAGGCATGTTTGCATATACCGAAGACGAGCAGATGTTTCGGCACGCTTTTCTTTGTCCCTCTTCGCTTTGGCAAGCTGGTCCCTCGCAATTTTCAGCTGTTCCCTTGCAACTTTTAGCTCGTGCCAGGGATTGCGCTTTTCTTGTCTGACTGGTCTGTGATTTGCTCCTTTTTTGTAGCTAGCCGAATATTGCCTCCGATACCCAGGTTCATAGTCGGCAGGCTCATTTTTGTGCTTTGGCCTTGGAGGGATTTCAACGTCATCTGGGCGTTTGAATTTGCCTCCTGCGGAAAGACCTGTTGCATCCCCATATCCAATGATGGGACCTTGCCATATATCGAATTATCTCTGGGCCATGATGGACCTCCTGCATGGCTGAGCGATTAACCTGGGAATGCTATCTCCCTAGTCGTCCTTAGTGCATTATCCCGCAGCTAGCGAGTCGAGTGGGTGCGTTTAGTGCTTTGCAGCCTTAACGGTACGCGAGTTCGCCTACACCTCCGCAATCCCACGCGCCGCGCTCAGCAGCTCGTACTCCCTCTGGCTCCACTGGTGCAGCTCGGCCGCACGTACGGCGTCGCGGCACAGGCCCAGGAACACCTCGGCTCCCTCGCAGAAGCATTCACGTGCAAAGGCACCGGATCCGTCCGCAACGCACGCGCCGTCGGCAAACAGCTTCCAGCTAGATGGCTCACGAGAGTCATCTCCGAGCAGCTTGATTTGCAGCACGTGCGGGTCGCCGGCGGCGCAGAACTCTTTCTCAAGCACCTGCACGGTAAAGCGCATCTGGTGGGAGAGGCTGCTCTTGACCATGGCCGAGGCGTAGCCATTTGGCTTATCCAGAAGATGCATGTGATTCGGTTTGACGACCAGATTGTGGAAGTTGCGCTCACTGTGCACAGAGTAATTGTCCATACGGACTCCTTTCATCGATGTTGGCAGGGCCACCGTGCCTCTTGGCCGGTTGGCGTCGGGATCGTGGAGCCAACTCTCTACCCCGACTCTGGATAAAACGTGCCCGCTCCTTGCGGGCACGATGGAGTCTATCAGCGCGCGCGGACACAAATCAAGCGCGCTTGCGAAATGACGTGCAAGCGACGCTTGATTGCGCGGCAATTATTCAGCTTATATTCGGAAAAGTGTCAAAATCGGTCGTAAGAAAGTACGGAAAAGTGTCGTAATACACACTTTAGAACTTCGAAAAAGTGTCGAAATAAGCACCTAGCAACCACGGAAAAGTGTATCCTAGTGCTAAGCCAGCACGTAATAAGGGGTGCGCTCATGCTGCAGAGAAAAGCGAAAGCACAGTTTGAATCTTGGCTCGCCTCGTCGCCCAACAAGGCTCTGTTGGTCAAGGGCGCCCGACAGGTGGGAAAGTCATATCTGGTCAACGCGTTTGCACATGAATCGTTCGAAAACGTCGTGATGTTCGACCTTATCGCCGACACGTCCGTGCGTGATTCATTTTTGGCGGCGAAAAGCGCGGACGACCTGCTTATGCGCATGTCTATCGCTGCGACGCAGCCGATGGTTGCGAACAAGACCGTCGTGGTTATCGACGAGGTGCAGCGATGCCCCAACGTAGTGACGTTTATCAAATACCTGGTCCAGCGCGGCGACTTTCGATACATCCTTACCGGATCGCTCCTTGGCGTTGAGCTCGAGGGCATCGATTCCCTGCCGGTGGGGTATGTCGAGCAGGTCCAGATGTACCCGCTCGACTTTGAGGAGTTTTGCTGGGCAAATGGCGTTGGTACCAGCGTGTTTGACATGCTCAGAGGCTGTCTAAAGGATGAGGGGGAGCTCCCTGGCTACCTGTATGACCGCTTGCTCGATCTGTTCCATCAGTATGTGGTGGTGGGAGGCATGCCCGACGCGGTCAATTCCTTCTTGGCGACGCGCAATGTCGACGAGGTTCGAAACATCCACCGCGATCTTCACGCCCTGTATCGCGATGACATCGCAAAGTACGCTCCGCCCGAGCTACGCTTGGTTATTCGCGATATCTACGATTTGATTCCCAGCGAGGCTGGCTCCAAAAACAAGCGATTCAAGCTGTCGTCGATTAACGGCGTCAAACGTTTTTCGCAGGTGACAGATCATTTTCTCTGGTTGTCGGAGGCAGGCGTTGCGCTTCCCGTGTATAACGTAACGGCACCCGTGGCACCCCTTTTATTGGGGGAGCAGCGAAATCTATTTAAGCTGTTTTACTTGGACACCGGAATGCTTATGTCGTCGTATTCCAAAAGGGTCGCTCAAGGCGTTTTTGATGGAGAGGCAGAAGACGCCTTTGGCATGAACATGGGGGCGGCGTTTGAGGGCTTCGTTGCCCAAGAGCTCAAAGCTCATGGATTTAGATTGCGCTACTTTACATCGAAAAAGGTCGGCGAGCTCGATTTTGTTGAGGAGACGCTCGATGGGGAAGTGCTTGCTATCGAGGTCAAATCGGGCAAGAGCTTTAAGTCCCACGCGGCGCTCGATAACGCACTGGCAACGAAGGGCTACGGAATCGAGCACGCCCTGGTACTTGCGGAATGTAATCTTCACCGCGATGGTGACGTGCTGTATCTGCCCATCTTTATGGCGGGGCTTTTGGAGCCGTAACGTGCCACCGGCTCTTCCGGCCCTCCCTCAACCCTCGTTACTCGTCGTCCCCGTCGTTGGGGTCGCCCTTGAGGGTGTTGATATCCAGGTAGTCGTTATCGTTTTCTTTTTCCTGCGTTGCCGATTCGGACGCGGTGGGGCCGCGGAACAGCTGGAATCCCTCAAACGCGATCACGCCGAGCAGAGCGATGATGATGGCGATAAAGACAACCTTTGCCGCCTGCGAAAACTCCGAAAAGCGCGGCGGCTCTTCTTCGGTGTGGTAATCGGCAGCGCGCCTATCGTCGGTGCCGTGGGTATACGACGATGCCGAGGCTGCCTTTACGCTCGCTTGGTTGTAATCGGGAGCGGGTGCGGCGGCAAACGGGTCGCGAGAATAGCCGCTCGACGTTTGGCCGTAATTCTCGGTTTCGATGCGGCCGGCGCGAGGCTGTTCGCTCGGGCGGTTGGCATATGCTGCGGTGTTGTCGTATGCGGAGTCGCGTTCCTCGGCAGCCGCAAACAGCGGGTTGACCGGAATATCGAGCGCCGGCATGTCGCCCGAGGTCTCGTCCAGATCTGCCGCCGCCCAGGAATTAAAGGCAAACTGGCGGTTGGAAAGATCATCCAGATCCATGACAGGCGGCTCGAGCTCGGGCTCGGGAGCCGTGTATGCCGACCGCTGCGGGGCAGCGTAGCGAATCGTGCTGTCTGCCGTGGGGCGCTGTGCCGCTGCAGCGAGAAACGCCGCCGTCTCGGACGGATTGCTAGCAGGACGGGGTGCAGGGGCGGCTTTACGCGTCGCCTGCACGATGGGACGGGTGGCAAAGTCGTCCGCGGGCACGGATACCGGCGCGGGCGTGGCGGAAGGTGCGGGCTTTGCACTTGTCGGGCGAACCCCGCCGCCCATGAGTTCCTCGGCGGTCCAGGGACGGTCGCTCATCACGTCGTCGAGGCTCAGCGCAAAAAGGCCCTCTTCGCCCTCGTCAAACGCGTGTTTCGCATGCCTGGCGCCAGAAGCGGTGCCTCCGCGGCCGTTGCGTGATGCGTTGCTCGACCCCATCTTGTTCCATCCTTTCGAAATGCTCGCATTCATCGATTATATGGAACTTGCCTTGCGGCCGTCTCTCGGATTCGTGCATTCCAGAACTCGCGCCCAAAAGGGGAGGGGTGCGGGCGCGCTGACTATTTGTCGCCGGCGGCAGCCTTTGCCTCGTTGAGGTAGCTGTAGAAGCTGTACTTAGAGATGCCAAAGAACTCGCAGGCGCGTTCGCTCGACTTGGAGATGAGGAAGGCGCCGCGACGGTCGAGGTAGCCAATGGCGCGGATGCGCTCGTCTTTGGTCATGAGCGCCGCGGGCTTGCCCACAAACTGTTCGCACTCGCGCAGCAGGTCTTCGAGCAGGTCGCCGATGTTTTTGGTAATGGGCTCGGGCTCGGTGTAACCCGAGCCGCCGGTGCCGGTAAAGGCATCGAGTGAGCGCTCAAAAGCCTTCATGAGCGTAATGTCAAAGTTAATGCCCAAAATGCCGACGGGCTTGCCCTCGTCGTTGCGGATAAAGATGGTCGAGGACTTGAGCAGCTTGCCATCGGTGGTTTTGGTGAGGTATGGCTCGCGGTCGTGCACGTCGGTGGTGCCCTCGTGCATGGACTCAAACACAATATGGCTGGGGCCGTCACCCAGTTTGCGCCCGCTGACGTGGCCGTTTTCGATCACTACGATGGAGTGGTCCACGTCCTCGGTTTCCAGGTCGTGGACGACGACTTCGCAGTTGGGGCCAAATTGGAGCGCCAGGCCGTGTGCAAGGCGCTTATAAAACTCAATCTGTGCGGGGGTCATGGGTGCCTTCCTAAAAATTAGTTTTGGCTCACTGTGCCATAAACCACACCTGTTCGCAAATAACGAAAGCGTTGCTGCGTTATGTAACCGTTCGGCGACGAAAAGGTACCGATTACGGCAACAAACAATTTGTTAGGTTTGCCAATCAAAAAGTGTGATAGAACAGTGCTAACAAACTTTTTGTTTGGCATCCACATAAAAGTTCAGCCGCACGAATGGGAATGGGCTGAAACGCGTATGCGGGGGCCGGCAAGAGAGAACTTAAGGAGTTCACCGTATGGCCGATAAGATCCAGTGGGCGGGCAACACGATGCCCAAGAGCGATGACAAGCACTTGGGAATCATGAGCCTCGACCACGTGAAGAAGGCCCGCGCCTTCCACCAGTCGTTCCCCCAGTACACCGTCACTCCGCTTGCCCGCCTGGACGGCCAGGCCGCGCGCCTGGGCCTGTCCAACCTGTGCGTTAAGGACGAGAGCTATCGCTTTGGCCTCAACGCCTTTAAGGTCCTGGGCGGTTCGTTTGCCATGGCCAATTACATTGCCGACGAGACCGGCAAGGACGTTGCCGAGTGCACCTTCGATTACCTGACCTCCGATCAGCTTGCCAAGGACTTTGGCCAGGCCACCTTCTTTACCGCCACCGACGGCAACCATGGCCGCGGCGTGGCGTGGGCTGCCAACAAGCTGGGCCAGAAGGCCGTCGTGCACATGCCCAAGGGTTCCACCAAGCCCCGCTTCGATAACATCGCCGCCGAGGGCGCCACGGTGACCATCGAAGAGGTCAACTACGACGAGTGCGTGCGCATGGCCGCCGCCGAGGCCGATGCCTGCGAGCGCGGCGTCATCGTTCAGGACACCGCCTGGGAGGGCTACGAGAAGATTCCGTCTTGGATCATGGAGGGCTACGGCACCATGGCTTCCGAGGCTGCCGAGCAGCTGCGCGAGATGGCCATCAACCGCCCGACGCACGTCTTTGTCCAGGCTGGCGTGGGCTCGCTCGCCGGCGCCGTGGTGGGCTACTTCACCAACCTGTATCCCGATAACCCGCCCACCTTTGTCGTGGTCGAGTGCGCTCCGGCCGCCTGCCTGTACAAGGGCGCTGCCGCCGGCGACGGCGACCCGCGCATCGTGGACGGCGACATGCCCTCCATCATGGCCGGCCTGTGCTGCGGCGAGCCCAACATCCTGGGCTGGGATATCCTGCGCAACCACACCACTGCCTTTGTGTCCTGCCCCGACTGGGTCACCGCTCGCGGCATGCGCACCCTGGGAGCTCCCGAGAAGGGCGACCCGCGCGTCATCTCCGGCGAGTCCGGCGCCGTGACCACCGGCCTGGTCGAGACCCTCATGCTCGATCCCGAGTACGCTGAGCTCAAGGAGCTCATCGGCCTGGACAAGACGAGCTCCGTGCTCTGCTTCTCCACCGAGGGCGACACCGATCCGGATCAGTACCGTCGCATCGTCTGGGAGGGCGAGTATCCCACCTGCTAGCAGGATGACCTGTCCGGAGGCAGCCGGAGGACTTTACTCCCTGCTCGGACAGTCCTGCTCGCACGGAGAGCACATTAAGTGCTCTCCGGCTCGTGCGGAACTCGCGACGGAGCAAAGTCCTCCGTCCGCCTCCTATGGTTACTTGCTTGTGGGGTACTCGACCTCACGCTGCTTGGCACAAGTGATCTATCTGAAATATCTACCTGTAGGTAAACCCTTGTAGAAAGGTTGACTGTTATGACTAAAGAACTCGATTTTGATGCCATTAAGGCTGCCGCTGAGTCTCATCGTGCTGATATGACTCGCTTTCTGCGCGCTATGATCTCTCACCCCTCTGAGTCCTGCGAGGAGGGTGAGGTTGTTGCCTGCATCAAGGCCGAGATGGAGAGCCTTGGCTATGACGAGGTTAAGGTCGACGGCCTGGGCAATGTTATGGGCTTTATGGGCGAGGGCGACAAGATCATCGCCATCGACTCTCACATCGACACCGTCGGCATCGGCAACATCGAGAACTGGGATGCCGATCCCTATGAGGGCTACGAGACCGACGAGATCATTTACGGCCGCGGCGGCTCCGACCAGGAGGGTGGCATGGCTTCTGCTACCTATGCTGCCAAGATGATGAAGGACATGGGCCTCATCCCCGAGGGCTACAAGATCATGGTCGTCGGCACCGTCCAGGAAGAGGACTGCGACGGCATGTGCTGGCAGTACATCTACAACAAGGACGGCATTAAGCCCGAGTTCGTCATTTCCACCGAGCCCACCGACGGCGGCATCTATCGCGGTCACCGCGGTCGCATGGAGATCCGCGTCGACGTTCACGGCACCTCCTGCCACGGCTCCGCTCCCGACCGCGGCGACAACGCTATCTACAAGATGGCCGACATCATCGCCGACGTCCGCGCCCTCAACAACAACGGCTGCGACGAGTCGACCGACATCAAGGGCCTCGTCAAGATGCTCGACCCCAAGTACAACCCCGAGCACTACGAGGACGCCCGCTTCCTGGGCCGCGGCACCTGCACCGTCAGCCAGATCTTCTACACCAGCCCCAGCCGCTGCGCTGTCGCTGACTCCTGCGCCATCTCCATCGACCGTCGCATGACCGCCGGTGAGACCTGGGAGTCCTGCCTGGACGAGATCCGCAACCTGCCGGCCGCCAAGAAGTACGGCGACGACGTGAAGGTCTCCATGTACATGTACGACCGTCCGTCCTGGACCGGCGAGGTCTACGAGACCGAGGCTTACTTCCCCACGTGGATCAACAAGGAGACCGCTCCGCACGTCAAGGCCCTCGTCGACGCCCACAAGGCCATGTTCGGTGACGAGCGCATCGGCTGCGAGCCCAGCATGGACAAGCGCACCGGTCGTCCGCTGTGCGACAAGTGGACCTTCTCCACGAACTGCGTTTCCATCCAGGGCCGCTATGGCATCCCCTGCGTCGGCTTTGGCCCGGGTGCCGAGTCTCAGGCTCACGCTCCCAACGAGGTCACCTACAAGGACGACCTGGTCACCGCTGCTGCCATGTATGTGGCTGCCCTGAACCTCTACGATCCGAGCCAGGCCGATGGCGATGCCACTGTGTTCCGCGCCGGTCTGACCAACAACAAGATCGACTAGTCCCATTCCTTGGTCTTGTTGAGCCGGGGGCCGCTCGTGTCCCCGGCACCCCCTGTTGACTTGGGGCCCGCGGTCGTTATCTCCCATGCTTCCTCAACGGTAGCGGGTCCTCGTCATAGCGCTCTGCATGTTCTAGCCACACGCGCATGCCAGAACGCATCTATTCATTGCGATCGTTTCACCTTTGGAAAGGATATTTACATGGACGCTAAGTTTACCGAGCTCGTCGAGCAGCTGAACGGCCTCGATTTTAAGGGCATGTACGGCAGCGACTTCCTGCACACCTGGGATAAGACCACCGATGAGCTCAAGGCGCTCTACATCGTCGCCGACGCCCTGCGCGAGCTGCGCGAGAACAACGTCTCGTCCAAGATCTTCGACTCGGGCCTGGCCGTCTCCCTGTTCCGTGACAACTCCACCCGTACGCGCTTCTCCTTCTCTAAGGCCGCCAACCTGCTCGGCCTTGAGCTGCAGGACCTGGACGAGAAGAAGTCCCAGATCGCTCACGGCGAGACCGTCCGCGAGACCGCTACCATGATCTCCTTCATGGCCGACGTCATCGGCATCCGCGACGACATGTACATCGGCAAGGGCGACGCCTACATGGCCGAGGTCTCCGAGTCCGTCCAGCAGGCTTACGAGGATGGCGTTCTGGATCACCGTCCCACGCTCATCTCCCTGCAGTCCGACTCCGATCACCCCACGCAGTCCTCTGCCGACATGCTCTACCTCATCAACGAGTTTGGCGGCCTTGAGAACCTCAAGGGCAAGAAGGTTGCCGTTACCTGGGCCTACTCGCCCTCTTACGGCAAGCCGCTGTCCTGCCCGCAGTCGCTGATCAGCCTGCTGCCCCGTTTTGGCATGGACGTCACCCTGGCTCACCCCGAGGGCTACGACCTCATGCCCGAGGTCGTCGAGCGCGCTAAGGGCTACGCCGCCGAGTCCGGCACCACCTTTAAGCAGGTCAACACCATGGCCGAGGCTTTCGAGGGCGCCGACATCGTGATCCCCAAGAGCTGGGCCCCGTTTGCCGCCATGGAGAAGCGCACCAACCTGTACGCCGAGGGCGACGACGCCGGCATCGCTGCGCTCGAGAAGGAGCTGCTCGCCCAGAACGCTACGCATCAGGATTGGTGCTCCACGACCGAGCTCATGGAGAAGACCGCCAACGGCCAGGACACCATCTTTATGCATCCTCTGCCCGCCGACATCTCCGGTGTCTCCTGCGAGCACGGCGAGGTCAACGCCGACGTCTTCGACATGCACCGCGTGGGCATGTACAAGGAGGCCAGCTACAAGCCGTACGCCATCGCAGCCATGATGTTCCTGCAGAAGGTTGCCGATCCCGCCGCTACCCTCAAGGCCCTCGACGAGCGCAACACCGCCCGTTGGTTCCAGGCCTAAAGCTGGGTTGAGAAATGGCTAAGCGTATTGTTGTCGCCCTGGGTGGAAACGCCCTCGGCGCCAACCTTCCCGAGCAGATGGAGGCCGTCAAGACGACTTCCAAGGCTATCGTCGACCTGATCGAGGAGGGCAACGAGGTTGTCGTCGTGCACGGCAACGGTCCCCAGGTGGGTATGATCGCCAACGCGATGGCAGAGCTCACGCGCTCTAACCCTCAGAAGTACATCCCCTGCCCGCTGTCCGTTTGCGGCGCCATGAGCCAGGGCTACATTGGCTATGACCTGCAAAATGCGCTGCGCGAGGAAATGCTCGACCGCAATATCGACAAGGGTGTCGCCACCGTGCTCACCCAGGTCGAGGTTGCGGCGGACGATCCGGCCTTTGCCGACCCGGTCAAGCCGATCGGTCCGTGGATGAGCGAGACCGAGGCCAAGGAGCTGGAGGCCGACCGCGGCTACCAGTTCATCCACGACGAGAAGCAGGGCTTCCGTCGCGTGGTTGCCTCGCCCAAGCCCGTGAACATCGTCGAGCTCGACACCATTAAGTCGCTCGTCGAGTCCAGCCATGTGGTGATCTCCTGCGGCGGTGGTGGCATTCCCGTCACCAAGGCCCAGGGCAACCACCTTAAGGGCGCTGCCGCCGTCATCGATAAGGACTTTGCGGCCGAGAAGCTCGCCGAGCAGCTCGACGCCGATGCCCTGATTATCCTGACGGCCGTGGAGAAGGTTGCCATTGGCTTTGGTACCGACCACGAGCAGTGGCTCGACACGCTGACCGCGGCTGACGTAAAGCGTCTGTCCGAGGCCAACGAGTTCGGCCGCGGCTCCATGCTGCCCAAGGTTCAGGCCGCCTCGACGTTTGCCGAGAGCAAGCCGGGCCGCACGGCGCTCATCACGCTGCTCGAGAAGGCGCGTGACGGTCTTGCCGGCAAGACCGGTACCACGTTTACCGGCGACGCTGAGTAGGCATATCTGCACCATTGAGGAGGGTGCCCTGCGCCGCGGGGTGCCCTCCTTTGTGCTATGGAGAGCCAAGGGGCGGTCGCTGGAAAAACGAGCACATGCCTGTTCCGACGGAGTGTGAGCTTGGTATGGTGGGTATAGCAACTATGGTGTCCAAGGCAGCCAGGGGAGGTTTGCGGAGATGAAACTCGGTTGCGTCATTATGGCTTCGGGCGAGGGCAAGCGGTTTGGCTCTAACAAGATGCTTGCCGACATCTATGGCGAGCCGCTGATTGCCCGGACTATCGATTCGGTCCCCCGGGGCTTTGACGTTGTGGTTTCGACGCGTTGGCCCGAGGTCGCTCAGATTTGCGAGGACAAGCATTGCCCGTGCGTGTTGCACGATGGCGGGCTACGCAGCGAAAGCGTCCGTGCGGGCCTTTCGTGGGGGGCGAGCCGCGGCTGGAAGGGTTGCCTCTTTTTGCCGGGCGACCAGCCGCTTGTGAGCGCGGATTCTTTTGAGGCCATGGTTCGTGCGTTTGACGAGCGGGGCCGCAGTCATCCGGTGCGCCTGGCGTGCCATGGTGAGCCTTCGAGCCCGGTGCTCTTTCCGGCGCAGCTGTTCCCTTCGCTTATGCTTCTCGAGGGCAAGGACGGTGGCGGGTCGATTCTTAAGGACCGTACCGACGTTGCGCTGGTCGATGCGCGTGCTTACGAGCTGTGGGATGTCGATACCGCCAAGGGGCAGCGCCGCATAACGGAGCATATCGCCGCCTGCTCGTATTTTGATCGCGTGGCCAACTGCATCAATCAATAAGGAGCAATTATGATCATCATCAAAAACGGCGCGCTCGTGACGCCCCAGGGGCTTCGCCGCGCCGATCTTGCCATGGATGGCGATAAGATCGTGCGGATTGCCGCGGCGATTGAGCCGGCCGAGGGCGATACCGTCGAGGATGCTGCGGGCTGCTGGGTGTTCCCGGGCTTTATCGATGGGCACACGCACATGCAGTGCTGGACCGGCATGGATTGGACAGCCGATAGCTTTGAGACCGGTACGCGTGCGGCTGCCTGCGGCGGTACGACGACCATCGTGGACTACGCGACGGCCGATCGCGGCGTGACCATGCCCGATGCCTTGGCCGAGTGGCATCGCCGCGCCGACGGAACCTGCACGGCCAACTACGCCTTTCACATGGCACTCGCCGAGTGGAACGAGCGCAATCGCGCCGATCTCTCGGCCATGCGCGAGGCGGGCGTATCGTCGTTCAAGACCTACTTTGCCTACGATCATCTGCGCCTGGACGATGCCGAGACGCTCGAGGTGCTGGAGGAGCTCAAGCGTATTGGCGGCATACTGTGCGTGCATTGCGAGAACGGTACGCTGGTGAATGAGCTGCAGAAGCGCGTGTTTGAGCAGGGGATTCATGGCCCCGAGGGCCATGCGCTCAGCCGTCCGGACGTGTGCGAGGCCGAGGCTGTGAGCCGTCTGCTGTATCTGGCGCACTTGGCCGGCGACGCACCGGTCAACGTGGTGCACCTTTCGACCAAGCTGGGGCTCGAGGCCATTCGTGCCGCCAAGGCGCGCGGGCAGAAGAACATCTATGTCGAGACCTGCCCTCAGTATCTGATGCTCGACGATACGTGCTACTTGGAGCAGGGCGAGGACGGCTTTGCGGGTGCCAAGTATGTGATGAGCCCGCCGCTGCGCCATGCGGGTGACCGTGCGGCATTGCGCGAGGCGCTTGTGGCCGGCGAGATCGATACGATTGCGACCGACCACTGCAGCTTTAATCTGCACGGGCAAAAGGACCGCGGGCGCGACGACTTCCGCGCGATTCCCAACGGCGGGCCCGGCGTGGAGCATCGCCCCATCGCGATCGCTACGAGCTTTGAGGGACAGCTGGGTCCCGAGGATCTGTGCCGCTTGATGAGCGAGAACCCGGCGCGCGTGTTTGGCATGTACCCGCGCAAGGGCTGTCTTGCCGAGGGTGCCGATGCTGACGTGTGCGTGTGGGATCCCCAGGAGCGCTGGACCATTCGCGCGGCGACGCAGCATCAGGCTGTGGACTACACGCCGCTCGAGGGCTTTGAGGCGCACGGCCGTGCCAAGGCCGTGTTTGTGAACGGCGTGCTGGCTGCGCGCGACGGCGAGCCCACCGGAGCCCAACCCGGTCGCTACGTCCCCCGCTAACAGGAAGGCCGCCGGATTCCCTTCGCAGTTGCGGTGAAATAGTTCCTGTTTAGCCGCCAAATAGGCCGTTTCAGGAACTATTCCACCGCAACTTATAGGTCTGGTGGGGCAGCGCCGGCTATTTGAGGCTGCTGGCGACGATGAGGCGGCCGAGGGCTGCTTCAAAGCGCTCGGCCATCGTTGGGTCGGCAAGCGTGTCGACTTGGTTGAGCACGATGCGGGCATTGTTGAGGTTCAGCATCTGCATCTCGGCATTGAGCACCTGGGCGACGCGCTCGGGCGTGGCGATGTCGGTGAGCTCGCAGCCGCAACGCTCGCAAAAGAGCTCGGGGCGGTGGACGGCTTCGTTGATGGGCCTGCCCAGCCCCGAGGCGCCGACGACCCAGACAGCGTTTGCCGTGGCGGCGGGAATTACCGGCTCCCAGGCGGCATGCGCCTTGAGCGGGAGTCGCTTGCTGCCATCTGCCTCGGCCAACACATAGTCAAAGCGCTGCGTCAGCTGGTCGAGCGGCTCAGCGGGGGCGGAGAGCTTGCCTGTCTCCGGGTCCAAAACACCCGCCTGGCAGATGCTTCCGCGGACAAGTCCCGCGCATGCCTCGCAGGTGCAGCCGGGAACATGTAGGGCCCCCGGCTTCCAAGGCGCGGCGTCCAGGCGACGGCTCGACCCGTCCCATGGCACGCCGGCGACGGGAAACATGTGCGTGGTGGTGCAGAGGAGCACACGGCCGCCAGCGCGCATGAGCTCGAGACCCAGCGTCTTCAGCAGCGTCGACTTGCCGCCACTGCCGATAATTGCGGTAATGCCCGGCTCGATCTTGAGCGCGGAGGCAAGGTTTCCGCTCGTCGTTTCCATCTGTTCACCGCCGTATAATACTGTGATAATAAATAATCATCAGAGTAGCGGTCGAACCGCTTTTGCTCTGATCAAACCGTAGCACAGGGAGGTGCCCCGGGAATGCTCGTTTATGTTCGCGGCGCCGGCGATATCGCCACGGGCGTCGCCGCTCGCTTGGTGCGCTCCGGCGTGTCGGTCGTTATGGCCGATATCGCGGTTCCCACGTGCATCCGCCGCACAATCAGTTTTTGCGAGGCCATTCGCCTGGGCGAGGTCCAGGTCGAAGGCATTCGCGCTCGCTTGGCACAGACGCCGGCTGAGGCGCTCGAGATTGCCGAGGCTGGAGACGTCGCCGTTGTGGTGGACCCCCAGGCAAAGATGCTCGGCGAGCTGAAACCCGCGGCTGTGGTCGACGCGATTTTGGCTAAGCGCAACTTGGGCACCACGCGCGACATGGCGCCTGCCGTTATCGCCGTGGGGCCGGGCTTTACCGCGCCGGTTGACTGCGACGCCGTGGTCGAGACCATGCGCGGGCATTTTCTCGGCCGTGTCATTACCCAAGGTTCGCCCCAGCCCAACACGGGCGTGCCGGGCATTATCGCCGGCTATGGCAAGGAGCGTGTTATCCACAGCCCCGCCGCCGGTGTGTTTCGGTCCGACCGCGCAATCGGCGACATCGTGAGCGCCGGAGACGTGATTGGCTATGCGGGCGATACGCCCATGTGCACGCAGATCGATGGCTGTCTGCGCGGGCTTTTGGCGAACGGCGTGCAGGTGACTGAGGGCTTTAAATGCGCCGATGTCGATCCGCGCGGCGATGCCAGCTATATCAACTACATTTCGGACAAGGCGACGTCGGTCGGCGGCGGCGTGCTCGAAGCACTCGCTATGCTCACCGATGTCTTTAGAGGATAGAAGGCGGCAATGGAAAAGCTCGATGTTGTGAATGCGGCTCTTGCCGCCCTGCGTGCTGGCGAGACGTGCGAGCTCGTGGTCGTGGCCGGTACGGCGGGGTCGTCGCCGCGCGGTGTGGGCGCATGGATGGCCGTCTTTGCCGATGGCAGCCAGGCGGGCACTATCGGCGGCGGCAAGATTGAGCTCTTTGCGCTGGACGAGGCGCGCGAGCTGCTGGCCGCAGGTCAATCGCGTCTGGTCCGCTACACCATGGGCGGCGAGAACTCCGATACCGGCATGATCTGCGGCGGAGCCATCTGCCTGTGCTACCTGCATCTGAATGCGACTCAGGCACCGTTGTTCCGGGAAATAGCCGACGTCTTGGCCTATCGGCGCATTGGCGACTTCGTCATTGACTTTGAGCCGTTTGTCGCGAGCGCGCTCGAGGGCGATGTGGCCGAGTACCATGGCGAGGAATCGCGCCGCACCATTGCGGGCTGCCCCGGGCTTTCGCTGGTGGAGGAGGGGGGTAAGGTCACCTACACCAACGCGGCCTCCGAGGTCCCTGCGGCGCACGTCGAGACGCTCTGTCCCGAGGGCCTGACCTATATCTTTGGCTGCGGCCACGTGGGCGCTGCGACGGCGCGGGTGCTCACGGCGGCGGGCTTTGCCGTTGTGGCGTGCGACGACCGCCCCGGCACGCTGACCCCCGAATGGGTGCCCGGTGTCTACGACCGTCGTCTGGTCGACTACAAGAACCTGAGCAAGCAGTGCCCCATCGGCCCGCGCGACCTGGTGGTCGTGGCTACAGCAGGCCACAAGTCCGATATCGACGTGGTGATTCAGGCGATGCGCGCCAAGCCCGCCTACCTGGGCTGCCTGGGCTCGCGCCGAAAGACGGCCTTTGTGCGCGCCCGCCTGGAGCAGGAGGGCTTTACGCAGGAGCAAATCGGCGAGCTGCACCTGCCGATTGGAGTCGCCATCGAGGCCGAGGACCCCGAGGAGATCGCTATCTCCATCGCCGCCGAGATGATCCACCTGCGCCGCACCAAACTCGTCCCCCGCAAGCGCTAGCTCCATCCCCATCAATAAGTTGCGGTGAAATACGGACTGGTTAAGCCTGTTAAGCCGTCAAACAGTCCCTATTTCACCGCAACTTATTTGGGGATAGCTGGATGCTGAGGCTTTACCCGGCAATGTTGCGCAACAACGTTTGACAATTCGCTCCTAGCATATGGTTAGAAGAGATTGCGCTCCGTCATGCACGTGGGCGCTCAAGCATGTCCGTCTTGAACGGGCGCGAACGAGGGGAGCTTGAATGTTCTGCCGAGAATGTGGGTCGAAAATCGAGGACGGGGCTCTGTTCTGCGCCGTGTGTGGCACACCTGTCGCGCCGGAGGATCAAGCACAAACGGGGGGCGAGCCCCTCGCCCGTTGATGCTGTAGCATCTACCGAGTCACAGCAAACCGATGTAGCTGCCGAGGCGGTCACGCCCAGCCCCAAGCGCTCCAAGAAGCCGCTTATCATCGCTGCCGTCGTGGTGGCGCTGCTTGCCGCGGGCGGCGGTGCCGGCTACTACTTTGGCATCTATGCGCCCGAGCAGGCGCGCGAGGCGGCCGAGCAAGAGGCCCTCGCCGCAAAGCACGCCGTGCGGTTCACCGTATCGGCCGAGGGCTGGGATACATCGGCCGGGGCGAGCAGGCTGCCGCTGCACATCACCGGCAAGGAGGCGCGTGGCAAGAAGGTCGACGTCGTTCGCTACGTCGACAGCAAGGGAGCAGGTGTCGAGCTCCGTCGCGGTAGCTATAAGGCCGAGGTCGCAGCCTCACCCATTGCGGCCGACGGCACCATCTACGTCGTGCCGAGCGAGAAAGTCGACGTCAAGGTTAGCAAGAAGGCCGAGGCCAAAAAGGCCGTCGATGCCGGCAGCGTTTCGCTCGCCCCGGTCGAGGCAACCGAGGTGACCGACGACGAGATTGCCGCCGCCAAGAAATACGCCGAGGAAGACACGGGTGCCAAGAAGGCGGGTTTTTCCTTTGATGCCGACGCATTGGCCCAAGCGGCAACCAAGCGCCGCGGCGACGCAGTAGCCGCCAAGCAGGCCGAGGAAGAGGCCAAGCGCCAGGCAGAGGAAGCAAGGCAGGCAAGGACCATCGATACGGACTACTTCACTATGGTTCTCCCCGACTGGTTCCCTATTGATGATTACGAGATCACCGAAAGCCAGTCATCCGGCTCATTTGCCAAGTGGTTCAGGGTTCAAAGGACCGGTGCGGATAAAGATGACTGCTCCGCAAACTTTTCCATCATCGTGCACGATAACAGCTTGGGTGGTTTCGGGCCTGTTTTCTTTAGAGATCTAGGCAAAACGTCGGAAGGATACACGGTTTGGCTTTCAGGCGGATCGGCCCATCCGGTAGAGGGCTCATACAAGCTCGAGACAGACGATGCTTTCGGCATGCCAGCGGAAGACTACGCCAACATCCTCGCCTCCTGCGTCACGCTCAAGTAGTCGGCACGCTCCAGCTAAAACAATCCTCCAGGAAACGAAGGACTCCATCGAGAGTGGATTTTCTCCCACTTTTGGCCTGCATCTCGGCCGAAAGTGGGAGATTATCCACTCTCGTGTGTTGTGTGTCCGATAATCCACTCTCATGCGTCCGAAAATCCACTCTCGTTCCTCAACAACTAAGCCCTGGCTCCCAACAGATCAATTTGTGCGGGGGAGTTGTGGAGTTGTGCAGGC
>ERZ1034928.292-NODE-292-length-27874-cov-37.470973_pt1 | contig 27874 bp, 47 predicted proteins | sample MGYA00520627_ERZ1034928 | MGnify/ENA primary metagenome ERZ1034928 (study PRJEB33766, sample SAMN09781755) | gut metagenome | biome: gut microbiome | host: Homo sapiens | place: Madagascar | study: EMG produced TPA metagenomics assembly of the PRJNA485056 data... | reverse complement strand
CGCTGACGACGGCGTTGACTACCGCCGTCAGCGCGGACGAGCCGAGCACGGCGCAGACGAGGGTAACGATGATGGTCTTGGTGTCCATTTTTCTGTACCTTTCTCTTTTATTTGCCGGGCTAATCGTCCGCCATTTTGATGTAGGTGGTGGTATCGCTGGAATAGCTGATGTTCGGCAGCGTTGTGCCGCCGAGGGCTGCGTTGAGGGCCGGGTAGGCCGTCTGCGAGAAAGTCGAGCCGTCGCATTCGTGCCACGGGGCAGAGAGCACGCGGACGGTTGTGAGGGTATCGCCGACGCGGTAATTCGGTTCTGCCAATTTCGCAAACGCTTCGTTTATCATTGGGTCTGTCGGCGCGTCGCCAGCCCGCCAGAGCTTCGCTACGGTCTGCGCGGTCAGAAGGTTTTCTGCCGTGAGTGGAGTTTCTGTCTGCAACGGCTCGTCTTCCGGTCTAAGCCATTCATACCGCAGAAGGTTTCCACCAGCGTCATACACGCCGTACCGCACAGCGCCGTTCGCAAGGTTGTCTGTTCCCTGTCTATCCTGCATGGGTCATTCCTCCAACGCCTTGATGTAAGCTGTTGTATCGTCTGAAACTTGAATTGTAGGAAGTACCTTATTACCCTGTGAAAAGTCGTGTACGATAGCTTTACCTGATTGGTAAATAGCAAGTGCAGCCTGTGTACTACTTGATGCAAATTCACTGCCTGGAGCACCCGGTATACTAATGGTAGCCCAGTCAGGATTCTGTATGCTTTTTGTAGTATACAGAGTAGCGGCATCGGAGCATATGAAGATATAGTTACCGGCTTTGTAAATTCCGTCCAACCGCAGATTCTTGACGTTCATAGCAGTCGGGAGAGTTACTGTGCTAGATATTGAAAGCGTTTCTAAATCGATAGTAACTAGGCTTGTTACATCTGCATAGTCAGAGCCCGCATCTCTGTTTTCAGCAAGCATTATACCATTGGTGTACTGTATTGCTCGTATATAACCAACTCGTTGAGCTCGGTACTGACGTGTTGCAACGTTCGTTAGCTCTACAAAAATACCGTAAGAGGTTGAAGTAGCAGTGCCGCTTGAGTTGTACTCGTCCTGACACCAATATAGCGTATGCGTACTTTCATCCCAGGTCCAAGAGCGCACAAGTGGAGCACTACGAACTACATATATGGGATCTGTTACATACCAGCTACCAGACACAAAAGATGTTGTATAGTGTACTCTACTAGTCGAGTCTAATATAAGATAGTAAAGTCCATCATATAATATATCAGATTCTAAAGGTTCCCAGTCTGTAGGTAGCGTAACAGTACTCCAATTACTGGATAGGTCGGAGCTATACACAATACATCTGCCGAGAGTTCCTGAGCCGAGACACATATACGTGCCATTGTAGTGTCGCACTGGGAATAGACTGTACAGATATTGACCACTACTGAGAGTCACTGAGCATTCTGTCCAGGATAATAAGTCCTGCGAGCACCACATACGTGCTTTATTATCAGGCGCGCAAGTGTAGAACCAGTAGCCATCAGCGTAGCTAAGATGCAACCATGACGTTGAGGTGTACGGTAGTGTCACAGTATCCCACTGCAATGGCGTGTCCACACTACGCAATTGTTCCCAAAGTTCGGGGTACTGCGCTGAGGTAATTACTCTACCGTCGCACGGAAGCCATGCGTCGGATAGGTCTGCGCGGGACGTGATGGCGATATCGCCGACTTTGGCCGTACCCTCCGAAAGCTTGCCAAGCGCGTCGTTGACGGTCGGGTCTTCTGGGCGGGTGCTTGCGTTCGGCCAGAGCTTGACGGCGGTGGTATCGGATAGCAGATTCGCCTTGTTGAGAGGCGTGCCCTCGACGGTAGGCGCGTCCTCGCGTTTGAGGTATTCGTAATGGTCTAGCGTGCCGTCGGCGTTATAGATGCCGTAGCGGATCGCGCCGTTAACGAGAATTTTTGTGGGTTGTCGATCTCTCATGTCAGAAGTCCTCCTGCGGCGCACTCCGCCGCGCCGGTGTGGCGAAAAGATTTTGCAACGTTGACGATTAAGTCTTCGCAGAGCGCAAGAATGCGCTCGATATCATTTGCGCCGGTGTAGGTCAGGAGCGCCAGCTGCGGCGCGTCCGGCGTCCCGGCAGGATACGCAAGCGCGTCGCGAATGTCCTGTATCTGCCGTCGGTATATCTCTGCCTGCGAGGCCGTTATAATGTCCGTGACGGCCCAATCGGTTTTTGCTGTCCACGTAATGCTCCTGCCACAGATCGAGGCGAGGCGTCCCGCCAGATAGTTCAGGGCTGTTCCCACGCGGTTCAGATCGGAAGCGTTGTACGCGCCCTTCATCCCGGCCAGCCATTCCGCCTGCTCGTCGGTCGTCATGCCCGCAAAGCCCTTCGCTGCCAGCTTCCGCACCCGCTCCACATCCGCCTGCGTACGGTCGGTGACGAGGGTGACGATGATGGTCTTGGTATCCATGGTGTTCTCCCTTCTGCGTTATCAGATCGGCACGAAGGCCGCGTCCGTCCACTTTGCCGTCGCGCCTGCCGCGCCCATCCATACCTTGATCTCGCCGTTGTGCGTGTAGTAGGCATTCTGGATGAGGGCCATGCCGGAGGGCCACACGATGGGATTGTCCGCCGTGCCGGATTTGACTGCCTGCTCGATGTAATCCTTTCGAACTACAACGTCATTGACGGAATAGATGCGCCAGTCAAAGCCGAGTTTGTCCGACTGCATGACGGCCTCCGTGATGCCGCCTGCGGCCTGCACGAGCTTGCCGTCTTTGATGGCGGTTTTGAGCTTTTCTAATTTATCCTGCGTCATAGGCTGCCTCCAGTTCTGCAAGCGCGGCTTCCGCCTCGGCCAGCGGAACGGCTGCGCCATGCTGCTCGTAGGCGCCGACCGGCTCATTGCCTTTTAGCGTATGCCCTTTCAGCCGGTACACTGTATCAGCCAGCGCCCTGTATTTGTTCCCATCCTTGTCCGTCTGCAGGATGGCTTTTTTTGCGCAGAATCCATCTGCTTCGCTTTCCTCGCATGGCACATAGCAGCCGTTTTGATGCAGCCTGATCGGGATTACACTGTCTGCGTATCCATCAAACGTTCCTTCTCTTGTAACGATATACATGCTTCCCCTCCAATCTTTTCCGCGTATATTTGTTTCAGCCGGCTTGTACTTGCGGTACGCAGTCGATTTTTCCAGTAGCCGTTTTCCTGCCCCGGCCATTTTTCATCCGTAAAGTCTTCGCCGCAGCCGTTTTTTGTGTACCAGCGGTACAGATCGTTCAGCATTTTCTGCCGCTCGGCACCTTCCTGCGTGTTCGGACTGAAATGCTCCCATCCGTTTTCAGATGTTACGGCGCATATCCGTCTGCCGTCCGGTGCGAACAGAAATCCTCCGTCTTCCGTTACAGCCGTTCCGTACCGGAGATTAAATTCCCCGTCTATTCCCGCTCCACGGAAGCGCTTATACACGACATACTCCATGCGCTTGTCCCCTCATACGCAAAAGCCGGGCGCGAAGCCATACGATGTGCCTGCGTAATCCTCTCCGGTTGTGCCGCCTGCTCCTACGAGAGCAAAACCGCCATTATAGTTTTTTACAGGAGAGCGTAGCCACCAAAATGCGGCTGTAATTACTGAGTTGTGTCTGTATTTTATTTTTTTATTTCCGGCACTGTAATACGCATACTGCGCCTGTTTGCTTGATTCGTTGCTGTTTGCGGTAGTGATAGCCCCAAATACTTCGTATTCTGATAGCAGGAAAAAGTAATCAGTTGTTGCTGTAATCGCATCTGCTGAGGTACTCTTGCCAATGTTATTCGTGTACTTTGTCGCGGATTTTAGCACTGCGCGAAGCGCCGCTGGGATGATTGCTATAATCGTGCCGGAATAGTTCAACAGACTTGTACCGCAAATTGCCGTTCGCATCTTTGATGATTTCCAACCACCAGAGCTTGTATTGTTTGTATTCATCCGAAATCCTCCATTTATATCGCCGTAAGAGTTGTCGCATAGGCAAACATCCGTACCTCCGAATAGCGCGGTTTTTGCAAGCTGAAAATGGATCCGGTTCTCGCCCTCGGCGCTGGCATTATGGTTGAACCCGATGATGAACACATATGTTGTGTAATTAGATAGCGTCAGCGTGCCGACCGTTCCATTCAGCGTGATTTCCTTTCTGTCTCCAATGCTCCAATAGTTCGCACCCTGCCCCTTGTCGGAAACGGACTTGATAACTTCCCATTCGTTGTCATTAAGCGTTGGACTTACAACAAAAGAGAATGTCAGCGCCACCGCATAGCTATCCGTGATGGATACGGATTTTGTGTCGGACGTTTTCCCGTCCAGTGTCGCAGATACGCTCCATGTGCCGATCTCCGGAACGATAAGCGTACAAACGCCGTTGCTGTCGGCGGTTCCGCTGATCGTTTTGGAGCCATTTGTCGCCGTGACGGTCGCACCGGCGGATACCGTTACGACCAGTTGCGGGGCTATGCCGGTCTGGATTGCCTGAATGGCCGACACGAATCCTGCCGGGTACACCAGCTGCGCAGACGTGCCACCCTTCGCGCGGATCGCGTCGGCGACCGCCGTCAGGTCAGCCGTATTCGTCAGATATTCCGCCATCAGAAGCTACCTCCATTCGCATCAGAAATCGTCACAGCCGCCCACGCACCGCTTACGACCCGCAGAAATTTGCCGTTGTCAGAAGCCGTGACAGACGGCACTTCGCGAACCGTGACAGCGCCGGTCTTGCCGTTGACGGAGGTGACAGGGGCGGTTTTGAGGTAGTCCTTGCCCGCCACGGCCACCACCCACGCCGTCGGCTTGCCGCTTGCGTCGACCGCCTTGACCTTGATAAGGTCGCCGACCTTCGCCCCGGAGGCCAAAAGCACGTCCTGCTTGCCGCTCCATGCGGCTTTGTTTTTGCGCACGTCGCCGATGGCCTCGTCGATCTGCGCGCCGGTGTACTGGCTGTTGTACGCCATGTGATCACTCCTTCATGCACAGAAAATCCTCGCCGTCTGCCGTTTTCAGCGGCTGCGGCTGACCAAGCGGGATAAATCCGTAATTGTCGTTCCAGCTGCCGTCCACGCCCTGCGCGAACAACGAAATGCGGTATTCTCCATCACCGGAAAGCAGAAAATCGTCGTAAACCTCAAAGGTGCGCTGCGTGCCCGCCGGGGTCTGGGAGAAGGACGCGATCAAAGCGCCCTTCCCGCGGCCCCAATCCTCGCCGGACTTTGTCGCGCGGCACTCAAAAGCCGTATAGGCGATGTCCGACGAGAAGGAAACGGTGATCGAGTTGAACCCCGAGACCGCCGAGATCTTGTTGCCCGTGATGGAGAATGTCAGCTCCGGCGCGGCCATTACGCGGCACTCCACGTCCCGGCGGCGTTCTTCACGAAGACCTTCACGATCTTCACGCCGTCGCCGGAGGACGCTGTTTCGAGGTCCGCGCCCTTGATGGTAACGTTGATGGCGGTGTTCTTCTTGTAGCCGCCCTCTGTGCCGCTGACGTTCGTGGAGCCGCCCGTCGTCGGGATCTGCGTGCCTGCCGTGTGCAGGCTGCTCGTCGCCGGGACGACACGGACGGTGTATTCCTCGAAGTCCACGTCGCAGACGAAGGAGAACGCCGCTGCGTCGTAGCCCGTGACCTTGGAAATGCGGCTCTTGTCGGGGCCGGTGATGGTCACGGCGGGGATTGAGGTGTTGAGCGTGATGGAGTCGCTGGCCGCAGCCGATTCGTTGCCGACGTCGTCGCGCACCTTTACATAGATCGTCTTCAGGCCGTCGCCGTCCGGGAGCGTAATGGATTTTGTGGCCGCGTATGTCCCCCACGACGCATCCGCCTCCGTTTCCGCCGCCTTTGTGCCCCAGATCTTCATCTGGTAGCCGGTCGTCGCCGCGTCTGTGACGGAGATCTTCGCGGTGACGGTCGCGCTGGTCGCGTACTGTGCGCCGTCGTTCAGGATCAGCGATAGGCCGGCAGGTGCCAGCGTATCAAGTGTCAGATTGAAAAAACTTGCCATCTGGATTTATCCCCTTTCTTCGCTTGTGAGTTCAATGTACAAAAATCCGCCCGGTCTTTCGTAGATGGTTTTCGTGCCCAGGTGGGCGGATTTGATGCCCATGGAGCCGATGAACAGCTCCAGAATGCGTTTGAGTCCAACTGCCAGCATGTCAGCCCTCCACCAGATACAGCGTCCGCGCGTCCTTTTCGTCCAGCGCGTCATAGTCCGATTTTGTCAGCACGCGGATCTCATCGATCTGCGCCGATGCAATGCCCCCGCCGCCAGAGCCGCCAGCACGCACGGAAACGTTAAAGGAAACGTCGATCGGATCGCGGTTCTTGAGTTCAAATTCAATGCCGCCCATCACAACACCGCCTTTGAAAGCGCGTGCGCAACGTCGATCTGCTTGATCTCCGAGCCAATCACGTCACCGCTCTTGAATTTCACGCGCACCTGCATCTGGCAGAGCTTCGGGAGCCGAAAGGTCTCCTGCTGGGTGATGGGAAACAGAAACTTTCCGTCCTCGTATCCGATCTCTCCCGGATAGCTCTTTTGCAGATAAAGCAGAGAAATTTCCACCTTTTCAACGCTTGCAACGTCCAGAGGCTGCCCTTTATTCTTGATGGTAACACTAAGGTTATACGAATCTCCCTGTACCAAATGCCGCACCTCCGTTCTATGTGCCGATAATCTTGCATTCTGCCGCCGCGATTCCGCTGAGGCGAATGTCCATACTGGTGATCGTTCCGGTGATCTTCGTGCCCCACGGCGTTGTCGTCCGCACATAATCGCCGGGGGCCTCTTTGTCCATGACGATGCGGACGCTGTGTGTCTGGCGACGCATATAGTAATCATAAATGTGCTGCGCAATGGCGGCTACGTTTTCGCTGTTTACCAACGTCGCATCGCGCACCTCAATGACGTTCGGCTTGGTCTGCGTCGTGGCGTTCGGGTTGGTCTTGGACGTGACTGACGTTGTGTGATAGTAGGTCGTGCCGTTTACCTCGACGCTCTCCCCGCTTCCGGATGTCAAATAGCTGTGCGCCGTCACGCGCACCTCCGTCACGACTGCCGCCGTTTCTACGCTGCCGCCGGTGTATGTCCGCTCAAGCGGAATATCGGCGGGCGAAGACGCTGTGAGCCTCCTGACGCGCACGCCGCGTGACGCGCTTGTGTCGATGGTCGCGCGGAGGGCAAAGACGATCTGCTGCAAGGCCTCGCGCTTGGTACAGTCCGGTATATAGCCGGTTACAGTCTCGTCCTCCAGCGTCGCGTCGAAATCCAGCGTGAAGTGCGCGCCGAGAATCGAGGCTATCAGCTCCTTCGCGTTTTTGCTGCTGTAGACCGCCGCCGCGAAGGGCTCGTCGTCCAGAATGCCGAGCGCGTCCTGGCAGGATACATCATAGAGCCGTTCGCTCGACCGGGACGAGCTCTTGATGTAAAAGACGCCGATCAGCTTTGCACCGTCGTAGGCGCTGACGGGCTGCTTCTCCTGAAAAATGAAGTTGATATCATCCGAGTTGTCGAGCGTGAAATCCAGTGTGTTGATCTCCACGTCGTCAGAAATTACGCTGACGCCCTCGGTGACGTTGACGCTGCGCAGGTCTTCCCGCTCGAATTCCCGGACGATGCCGAAAAAGATCTGGCGGAGCTTTGCGTAGCAATACGGCAGGCTCGTCTTTTTCAGCTCGATCACGAGCTTGTTGTAGCCGGTGACGGGCTTCGCGCAGAAATACTTCTGGCCGGTAGGCTCGAAGTCCTGCGCCGCGACGCTTGTCTCGCCGTTGTACCATGTCATGGTCAGAGCGCTGCAATAGTCGCCGGTATCGCCGTCGAAGTAGAGGAAAATGCCGGAGCTTGCAAACGTGCCGTCCAGCGTGATAGTCAGCGTCGGGTTCGAATCGAAGGTACAGTCTGCTTTGCTTGGCACAGCCGACCAGAATGCGGCCCGCTCGGTCGTGAGGATCGGGTGGGAGCCGTCCAGAACCCATTGGTTCAGCTCGTTCGTCGCGACGACGACCGGCTCTGTTCCATACGGCAGTTCCGAAAGGTCGGAGAGGGGCTGTGCGGAGGTGCTCGCGACGATTGCCGCCGCTGCTGCGCCTACCGCTACGTCCTCATAGATCACGCGTACACTCATACCGGCGTCCTCTTGGGCTTCATTGCGATAAAATTGATCGTCAAATTGCCCCAGTCGTTGCGCCCGTCATAGCTCCCGGCAAGTTCATCATCGCCGTTTGCCACGTAGGCTTCAAAGGTCGTAGTTCCCTGCGCGTATGGTACGGTCAGGATGTGGCTGTCGACCGGGGCGGAAATTCTCTCATAAAAATCGTCGTATTCCTCCGGGTCAGAGGATACAGGGTCGATTTCGAGACTGTAGTTGTAATACGTTCCGATGATGTCGCGGGTCATCGCGCCAGTCATAACGCGCCCGGCGTTGTCGCCATCAAGGACGGAAAACGACCGCTTGCAGCTCACGACGTGAAGATTGAAATACGCCTTGCCGTCAAGGCTCAGTGCGCTTCTCATGTCTTCACCCCCGCAAGCTTCACGCCGACGCGCTGCGTCTCTTCGTTGTTCAGCTGATAGATCGTGCGGCCAAGCTCACGCCGGTCAACCTGGAAGATTACCGTCATTTGTCTGCTTCCCGCTACGCCGGTCTCGGTTATGGCCTGTTTGAATGCCTGCACCATCGTGGAAAGCGGCGTCTCGATGTTCGTCCCGCTCTTCTGGTCGCCGAGGACGGCCATGAATTCCCGGTTCGGCGGGATGACCGCGCCGGAGGCGAGACGAGGGAGCTGGACGCGCGACACTGGCGGAATGTTGATTCCAATGGTTTTCCCGCCAACCAGCGGTACACCATCCGGAATCTCGAAATGAATTTTATTCAGCGCCGAAAGCAGTAGGTTGATGCCGTCGATGATGAAGTTAATTCCGCCCTCTATTGTGCCGATTACGAGATTCCAGACACCTTTCAGAATGTCAAGGACGCCGTTCCACGCTTTCTTCCAATCTCCGGTGAACACGCCGGTCAGGAAGGTGATCAGGCCTTTCAGGATTTTTTTCCACGCCTCGTACTGATCGGAAAACTTTTTCCCAATTGTCTCAAATATTGCGGCGAGTGCCGGATTCTTTTGCTTTAACCAATCGACAAACGCGCTCCATGCGTCCCTGATGGAGTTTACGACGGCGTTCCACGTCTGCTTCAGCCCGCTCCATATCTGCTTTGCACCCTCTAACGCAAGATTCATGTCGCCGGTAAAGATGCCCTTGAAAAACTTTCCGAATCCGGACACAACATCTTTCAGTCCGTTGATCAGCTCCTCGCCGTGCCCTGTAAAAGAGACAAGTGCAACAAGGATCGATGCAATTGCGGCGATCAGCAGCGGAATCCAGCTGCCCGTCAGGATGCTGATCCCGATACCGGCGGCAAGCAGTCCGGCGATGATGGTCAGTGTGTTTTCCAGCGTAAAGCCGTTTTCGATCACATCTTTGATCCCGACGACTAACATCGCAAGGCCACCCACCACGAGAGCGATTGCCGCAGCGGTCGGCCCAAACGCAAGGGCGAGTCCACCCGCAAGCGCCGCAAGACCGCCGAGCATACCAAGGAAGTTTGTCATGTCGATTCCGTTGTTCCACGCATCCAGCCAGAAATAGACGAGCGCGAACGCGCCAGCCGCAGCGAGCGCGATGCCGCCGACCTTGCCGAGGTCGTCGGTAAACATACTGGCGATCTTCCACGCAAGGAGCCCTGCGGCGATTGCCCCGACAATGCCAAGAATGTCGTTCAGTTTGTCTTCGGCAAGATCCAGATTGGAGAAATCCGGCGTGATCCCGCTCGAAGCGCCTGCTCCGCTCGTCCCGCCGCCGGACGCCTGATTACTGGTGATCTGGTTGATTTCATCAAAGCCCGCCATGCTTTTGCTTGCGTCTTCTGCGGCAGCGCCCACCCCTTCAAGGGCTTCTTTTTCGGTATTCAGGCCCTTTGCTGCTGAAACCTGCGCGCCCCAGCTCTTTCCGGAGAGCATACCGAAAAACTTCGCGATTGCCGTCACGACTTGGGTTAAAATGTTCACTAACTTCACAAAAACCGGGATCACAACTTCTAGGATCGGCTGCGCAAGTGTCAAAAGGGCGGCTTTCAGTCGCGCAATAGATGCGCGGGCGGCTTCGTTCTGCATGATTGTCTCGCCGAGCCAGCTACGCAGCTGCGAAAGGCCGCGGGACAGGACGGTGAAGATCAGCGCGCTCCTTAGTACCCCGCTTAATCTTCTTCCGAATTTGTTCATGCTCTTTTCGACGCTTGCCGATACTTCCGCCATTTTAGCCGAAGCTCCGCTGGCATTTGTGATCTGCTGCACCAGCTCACCGGCTTTGGTCTTTGCAGCGTCAAGCGCATCGGTCTGGGTTATCACCTTGTCGGTGATCTTTGCATATTGACTCCCGAGCTTTTCCGCCGTTTTGTTTTGCTGCACCAGCAGCTGTTCCTGCTCTTTGATCTGCGCAGCAACCTCCGCCTGTCGAGAATAAGCGTCTATGTACTCCGCTGGATTAGCCGAAGCGCTTCCGGACGTGATGCCCTTTAGGCGGTCAGCCTCCGAGCGGAGCGATTTCAGCGCGTCTTCCGTCTGCTTTGCGGCCTGAAGCGCTGCGTCAAGTTCCTTTTTTATCCCGCTCTGCGTGCCGGTGTCCTCGTTTAGCTTGGCTTCCATCTTGTCGATTTTCGAGGACAGCGTATCAAGCTCCTTCTGCGCCTTTTTCGCGTCCGCGTCGACGGCGATCACAATTTTTCCATCCGCCATATTTTCACCACCTTTTCGGTTGATTTTTGTTATTATTTGTGTTATCTTCCAAGTAAGGAGGGACGATATATGAGTGATTGCATTATCCAAATCAGCCGGGACAATTCTTTTTACGGTTCTGGCCTGACCGTCGGCGTTGCATTGGATGGCTGTGATGTCGGCACGCTGAAAAACGGTGAAGAACTTCGAGCCGTGGCCGCTCCGGGCCAGCACGAACTTTCTTTTTACCGGTATCGCCGTCTGGATAAAACCATATCCTTTACCATTGCCGAAGGGCAACAGAATGCGTTTTTTACCATCAAGATTAACGCCTCGAACCGCGTTGACGTTGTTGGCGGGCTAAAAACCAAAAAGCAGGCGAAACGCCCCAGCGGCTGCCTGACGGCTTTAATCGTATTCCTCTGTCTTTTCGTCTTTATTGGCGCGGCCTTTGCTTCCTGCGGATCGTCCTCCAAGCCGGAAAAGGTCGGAACCTCAGTTTCTTCTTCGCAGCAGCCGCCGCAGCAATCCGATTCCGGGCCTGAAACATTTGGCGTTGGGGACCAGGTCGTTCTAGACGGCGTGGCGGTCACGTTGCTCAGTGTTACCGAGAATTCCGGCCAAAATTACGTCTCGCCGGATGATGGAAAGGTCTTTGTTCTGTGCGAATTCGAGATCGAAAACAATTCATCCCGCGATATTGCGTCCAGCACCATGCTTTCATTTGAAAGCTACATTGATGGCTATACAACCAGCCTCAGTCTCACCGCCATGATGAGTTCCGACGAGCCGCAGCTTGATGGCACGATTGCCGCCGGGAAGAAAATGAAAGGTGTCGTCGGATATGAAGCGCCGCAGGATTGGAGTGAGATCGAGATTCGATTCTCTCCAAGCTTCTGGGGTAGCGAAATCATTTTCGAGTATAAAAAATAAGTTTTTCTCGCTGCCGCCCCTAACCGGGGCGGCTGTTTTTTGTCCCGACGCCCCATGCAGCAAGCAGGTCGGCTTCGGTCTCCGAGTATGTCGTCTTCAGATCGACAATATCCCGGTTGCGCCGGTAGAAATCCCTCTCCTGTTTGTCGAGGCTCTTCCCTCTGGCCTTTTTATCGCGGATAGAAACCACCTGTGCATACAGGCAATCTCCGATTTCTTGATAGTACGATAGAAACGAATACCAATGCAGGTATTCCAGCGCCCTGACCTCGCAGCCCGCGATTCGGTTGATAGGCGCAATATAGAGATCAAAGTCCTGCGCCCATGACATAATCTCGGGCTGCTTTCTTTTCTCCCGGTTCTCCTGCCCGTGGTCGATGAAGCGGAAGCACTGATTCAGGGCTTCCTGATAGTCGCTGACGGGCATTTCTTCGAAGCCGGGATAGAAGATGGTCAGCGCCGCTTCCGCCTTATCCCGCTCGTCCAGTTCCCTGTCGGTCAGGGCCACGAGGATATCGAGGATCGCGCGGTAATCGGATTGGATCGCGTATTCTGTTCCGCCGACCTCAACAGAGGTCGGCAGGGAATAGATCACTTTCCCCATCTATCAATATATTTCGCGAACAGGGGGCCTGCGCGTTTTCCATCTATCTGTATATTTCGCAATCCTCGGGTTGGTCTTCTTCTGCTCTGCCGCGAAGCTCGTGTCGATCTGGTCGATCACGGCCAGCATGAGGTTGCACCAAACCGGCAGACCGTCGGCCAGCGCGTAAACGTTCATGGTGCCGAACAGTGCCGTGCAGACAGGCTTTGCAAACAGGCTGTCGATCATATCCCGCATTTCCGCGTCGCGGCGGCGGGCAATGGCGAAAATCTCTTTCTTGTCCGCGCAGCGGTCGATCTCAGCCTTATACGCCTCCTGTTTCTTGTCCAGCTCGTCAAACGTGTTGAAGATCTGCTCAACAAATGCGCTGTCCGTCGGGTTGAAGGAGACTTCGGTCGCATCGTTCAGCTTGAACGGCACGATGCCGGTTTCAAATCTGATTTCGGGCATGCCGTTCCCTCCTTACGCTGCATCCGGCGTGAAGGTAACCGCCCCATTGGAGCCGATTGCCGCCGTGCCGGTCGTGCGGTTGCCGCCGAGCGTCACGTCGAACGGCATACCGACGAATCCGCCGCCCTCGCCGCCGAGGCTTGCGGGCTTTACCATTGTGCCGTCGTAGCGCTCTGCAAAGACAGCGGTCTTTGCAGTGCCTGCGTAGTGATGGACAATAAGCACGTCCTGATTCGCCAGAGCTGCCGCGTCCTGATCCTTGATAGCCAGATTCCACAGCTTGACGAGCGCCGCGTCGCCCGCGTCCAGCTCGCACGGGTCAAAACTCTGCGTGATGATAGGCTTCTTCATGGTGGTTCTGGTCGTGCCGAGGATGTCCTTGCTGGAGTCCTCCTGCCAGTCATATTCCATGCTGGAATCCGTGACGCGCTTGCCGAACGGAGACCAGACAGGCGTAGATGCCTCGCCGGTATTCAGGTATGCGATCAGCAATTCGCGGTCAATGGTCTGGCCAGCAGTGGTATTAAAGGTCATGTCTGCCATAATTAAATCACCTCATATGTCATTTTCATCAAAATCTGATGATCTTCGGAGCCGTCTTCATATGGCGTAAGCATTGTCGCGCGTGCTGATATTTCCATCTTTCGCACTCGTATCCCATCGCCTAAAGACGGATGATTTTTTGTTGCCCACTCACCGAAGCGATTCAACATTGCATCGGCTCGTAAGCGCTTGTCATTGCTGTTTCCGGGAATGATGCGTGCCACCATTGCGAATCGATATGCAGCCTCATATCCGCCCAGAATGTATGGCCCCTGTGTGATGTACGTCCCCGGAATTACAGATAGTTTCATGCCTGCAGAATCAGCGGGTAAGAACTCATAGTTGATCGCCGCGGCTGGTATGTCCTCACCAGTAAAAGAGTTAGCCCATACCATCATTTTTCTTGAAATGTCATCTTCTTCCGCTATTGATACAAGCTTCTTCTCGTCAAAGTTCATTTTTCACCGCCTTATCTGCTACGCGAATCCATTTTTTAAGGTTCTCGGCTTTCGATGCTTCAAACCAGTATGATTGAGCCTGATTGTGTCCAGCCTTATTGAACACAAGGTTCTTATCGGTCAGCACCTTTGTCATCCCTTTCTTCGCGTATGTGCTGCCGGTTTCTGGATCCACCATGACTTTTCCGTAATAGAGATACCTTGCATACGGGCCGGGGTATACAACAGAATTTCCCGCAACCTGCGTCCTCTCGTCGAGAGAGCCAGTCAGGAACGGCACATATGGGCTTGTGTCCTTCCGCACCTGCGTTGCGACAATATGCTCCGCTTTGGTACACGCCTGCGCGATTGCCTCATGCAATTCATCAAAGTCGTCCGCTTTTACGCTGAATTTCAGCATTTCAGACCCCTCCGACTTCCCAGTGTCTCATGTCAACGCTGCCGTAGTCCTTCATATCTACTTTCGTCACTTTGTAAACGTCGTCGTAGATCATCTCGATCCGCTGCTCGGTCTTGTCCGGCTCAACGACTTCACCCTTGATAAAAAAGGTCGTGCCGCCGTTGCCGTCCGTGGAGAGCGTCCAGATTCCGCTTTTATCGGCTGCGCGCCAGAACTCCTGCGGCCCGACGTAGCGCTTTTCTGCGCCCGTCAAGCCGTCTACAGCGGGCGTGGAGAACGGGATATACAGATTCACTGCGTCCGCGCCTTCAAGCCCGCTCTGTCGGACGTTGGCCGCCTTGGAGGCTTCCAGCAGAACGCCGCGCAGGACGGTGATGTAGGTTTTCTCCACGTCCTTGAATGTCGCCGGATCTGTCTCCTGCGAGACGTTGTAGATGGTTACGGTGTGGGGGAACATGGACACGGCCCATACCCCCTCGCTTTGAGTAATCCGGTCGGCCCGAGGTACGCCAGCACGATCTCACGGCGGCGCGTCTCTGTCCGCTGCATATCCGCCTGCGACAGATTGCGTGAGCCAAAGCTGCGCGACCAGCCGCCTACCGTCTCGCTTGATACAGGCCGGTCGGTCGTGTAGACGAGGCTGTCCAGCTTCCCAACGTCCTGCTCCAGCTCGGCCAGCGCGCAGACGCAGTTCTGGACGGATTCGAGCTTATCCCCGGCAGCGGAGTGCGCGCGGCTCATGGTGATGTAATCGACATAAGCCGACGCTTTGCGGGCGAGGCCGCAAAATTGCTCTTCATCCAGCGCCGTCCCGCGGTACACAGTCGCGTAATACTCATAATCAGCGTAGATCATGCTGCGCCCTCCTTCCGGTCAGCCTCCGCGCCCGTCATGCAGGCGCGGAGGCTTGAATTTACTTGCTTACGTCCGCGCCGATGAACAGGCCGTAAGGATCGGGCACGACCGGGATAAACAGGCCGCTCGCCTTCGTCCAGGTGGTCTTCGGGTCAGGCGTTTCCCACTGGGTGATCGTGATATACTGCTGCGCGCTCTTGTCGGTGTACGGGCCATAGCCCTTTTCTTCCGGCGTCACGCCCCACAGGCCAACGCCGAAGGAATTGGCCGTGCCGTTGGACAGGAACGCAACCTTGTCCTCCGGGAAGAATCGATGCGTCTTTTCCGCGCCGTTTGCGGCCTGCGCCTTATAGCGCTGGTCGTTGGTCGTGATCTGGCCGAAGCCGAACAGCTCGGTAAAGAGGCTGCGCAGCTTCTCGGTGGTGACGTATGTACCAGCGCCGACCGTACCGTATACGAGGGTCTGAATGCCCTTGTTGGACGCGAGTTTGCGCAGGATCTTCGTACCGACGACCATTTCGCTCAGGGCGTGGCCGGAGGCCGCCGCCTGATCCGCGATGGCCTGAAGCTGGCCGACGATATCAGCATCTGCGCCGAAGTCGATCTTGAAGCCGGTGTTTGCGGACGGAACGCCGTAATCGACGGTCATGTTGAGATTGTTTTCCTTGATGGTCATCTTGCCGGTCGCGATGACTTCCATCTTTGCAACTTCGGTTCTGACCTTGACCGCATCGGCCATCAGGCGCATATCGTCGAAGACATAGCTCACGATTGCGTTGTCGGCATATACGCCGTTTTCGTTGAGCAGCTGCACCCGCTCGGACTGGTTGATCTTGCGCTTGATAAACAGCTTCTCAACCTCTGTCTTTTCGAGCGCGGGGCGCGTGGCGATCTCGGCCTCGGTGTCAAAGGCGTGGACGGTCGCCATCGTGGGGATCTGTGCGCCGTTTGCGAGGCGCAGGTACTCGGCTTTCAGGCTTTCGGTCTTCTGGTCCGGGAACAGCCGGTCGCCGAGGTACGCCGGGCGTGCGACGGAAATGTTCTGCGAGAAATCCAGACGGTCAGCGTCGGAAATCAGTTCAAGAATGTCAGGCATGGTGTTTTTCCTCCTTCTTTAGGCCGTAGTCCACACGGGGTACAGGGTCACATTGCCGGTCATTTCGACCTTGGAAACAGCTTCGCCGCCCTTAGACGTGCTCCAGCCGGTCTGGGTGTTGCCGCTCTTGGTCAGCGGGTATTCGGTCGAGACGTCGGCATAGGAGCCCTCTGTGTAGACGTTCTCGTCGACGGGCGGCGTGCCGCTGCCGTCGTTTTTGTCGTAGGTCACGGTATAGCCGCGCGTGATCTCCGGCGCGTCAACAAACGTGAATCCCTTGCCGGACAGCGCGGTCTTGGCTGCGGATGCAAGCGACAGGCGGTCTGCCAGCACACGGCCCGCGACCATCACGGAGCCGGGCATATTGCCGTCCGTCACGTCGATGTCCTCAAATACGAGGCCGACGGCGTTCGAATTGTCGGACGGGAACGGCGTACCGGCCTTTACGATCTTGTACTTGCCGTCCTGCACGCCCATCGACGCGGGGATTTCACGGGTTTTCAGGACGAGGCCGACTTCGCTTTCGAGGAAATTCGGCCTGACTTCTGCTTTTGTGTTTACAACGATAGACATTTTTCAAATCACTCCTTGTTTGGTGTCTGCGCAAACTGCGCGTTGAACTGCTGCGCGTACATTGCGCCCTTGCTCTTTGCCGCCGGTGCGCCGCCCTGGCCGACGGGCTTGACGAATGTGGGCGTGGGCTTATCTGCCTGAAACGCAGTCGGATCTGCTTCGAGCTGAGCCTTGTGCCACTCGTCGAAGCCGGTCAGCTCGCCGTCTTTCAGTTCAAGGTGTTTCTCCTTGAGGTCTGCAAGGTAAGCTTTCTCGGCGGCTTTGGAAGAGAACTTGACGCCCTTGGCCGTAATTGCGCGGTTCATGGCGTCGGCGTAGTCCCGGCTTGCCAGCTGCGCCTTGTAATCTTCGGTTTCCTTGGTGTACCGGCCCTGAAGGTCTTCTAGCTGTTTGCGGACGCTCTCAGCGTCCCCGCTGGACTTCCGCAGGTCTTCGATGTCCTTGTCGCGGTCGGATAGTTGCTTTTCCACGGCCTCTTTGTCCGCCTTTGCGTCCTCTGCGGCCTTTTTGTGCTTCTCAATGTCCTTGCCGTTCATGGCAAAAACCTTGTCTGCCTGCTCTTCTGTCAGGCCAATGCTCAGCAATTCTTCTTTTTTCATGGTTTCTCCTTACGGGATAGGCTTTTTAGGTCGTCGCCATGACCTCCCGCCTGCACTTTTAGGCTTGCAGATAGCCAATTTTTTGTATAAATCCCGCTCATGCGGTTTTTACCGAAACAAAAAGAGCCAACCACTAAGAAAATCTCAGTAGTTGGCTCATCGTGCCATTCCGCGCACTCGATTGTGCTGCGGTATCTGTATTACTTTTTCAGCTCTTCCGCCTTGATGATCTGCGCCTTGACTGTTCCGTCCTTCATGCGCTTCAGCTGTACGCGGAACCCGGCGGCAAGCGCCCGCTCAATGGCGGCTTTCAGTTTTTCGTCAATCATATAACACCTTCATTCTCTCCGGCTGCTCTGGCAGCCCTGCGGCCTTGCTAAAATCATGGTATTTCGTGTTCAGGCGGCGCAGCTTGGCTGCTGCGGCAGTCTCTTTGTCCTTTAGACCAGCGGCTTTATAGGCGTTTTTCAGCTTCTTTTGGTTTCTGATTGCCCGCTCAAGCCTGCGCTGCATCTGGGTCGCTTCGTATGCGGTATATTTCTTCCCGTCGAACTCGCAGCCGTGGCCGTCGTCGATGTGCTCCAGCTGCTCCTCGGAATAGGTAGGCTCCATGATTCCGGGGAGAAATGCGTGTTTGTAGTGGCGGCAATTTGCTCCGGTCAGACCGTCTACATAGCCGTAGCCGGTCGTCTCCACGAGATCCTTGTACTGCCCAAGCGGGTCAGGCTCTCCGTTTTCGCTTTTATAATAAATTTTCCCTTGCCAATCCTTGTGGCTCGACCACGGGGACGGGCCGGTCTTGTCTCGTGCGCCGGAGTGGGCTGTGATCTCAAAATACCGGGTATCCAGATATTCCGCCGTCTGGTCGGAATACTTGTCGCAGATTTGCGCCACGCCCGTCATAACGGCCCGGCGGGCGGCCACGTCGATTTGATCTGTGTGACCGCTCTCATAGTCTACGACTTTGATTCCGCTCTCTGCCAGCTGCTTGACGGCGTTGGCAATCGCCTGATTATAGCTGATCGCCCCGCTCTGAATTTGCAGCGTTGACGAATTTAAGGCCCACTGATATGCTTGCGCAGGCGGAAGCATTCTCTGGCCATTGTCCACTAAAAACCCCAAAGATTGCGTCAGATTTCGGAATTCTCCGAGCGTCTGCCTGCGGATCGCGTCGATATCGGAGGCGTCGGCCAGCTGGTCAGGCTTTGTCACATCGGCCAGCGTGATAAGGTCGTTGTAATAGCGCTGGTTGCGCTCTACAACGTCGTCCAACAGCTTGTTCAGCTTCTCCTCGCTGACATCCGCCGTCTTCTGGATCGCTTTTTTTATCTTCTTGAGATCAATGCCGTGTGACCGCAGCGCTCGGATTGCCTGAACAGTCACTTCGTTCAGCTGATCTTTCAGCGCAAGCCTACTGCATATCTCATCGAGAAGCGTATCTTCCAGTCCTCGGAATAATTCTGCGAGTTCTTCGGGGAGCGCGTCAAGCAGTTTTGGCTGAAACGGATATTTCATACGGGACGCCATGTTCCGCTGCGCTTGTTAGCTCTGCGGTATTTCTTACCATTTACTGTAACTTCTAATGCGCCGGACTTCTGAGCAGACACAAAAGCATTAGAAAACGCCTTGTTTTCTGCCGCTTTTTTGTTCTTGCCGGACTGGTCGCGTAGTTTTCGCATATAGCCGTCCATTTCACCACGCGCTTTTGCGGCTCTATCTGCTGCACTACCTGTTTTCTGCGCCGTTGTCAGTCGTGCCGGACCACTCACATAAGGGTTGACTGCACCAGCCGCTGTTTTAAGTGCAGTTGTTGCGAGAGTTGCCATCTGCTTTACTGCGTCTTTCTTTTCAGCGTCCGATAGCTCAAGCCCGTTAATTTCGGCAGCATTGCGCTCAAATGTGCGCCTAATAATATCGCCCATATCGGTTACAGATGCTGCATTTGCCCTGTCAATGTCTTGCTGCGACAAGAACCGAGCAAGGCTCATGCCTCGCCCGCGCCCGGCGTCTCCTGTACCAACAATTCCTGTTCCGCCGCGTCCCCCCATTTTGCTTTCCTCCGTTTCACAATATCGTCATAGTGCGGGTTTACCCGTATCACGTTCCAGTCGCATTCTTCCGGCACTCTGCCGTAGAAGATCACCCATTCCGGGGATAGCCGTTTCATCATTTCTTCGTAGCCGCGCAGGAACAGGCGCTTGCTTTCAGCGTTTGCCTGCGTTCCCACCGAGGAAACCGCCACAACACCGCCGACAGGCTCGCCATCAAAGCACCAATCATAGCTGCTTTCGTCGCTCCACGAAATCGTTGGGTATACCGTCATGCCGTGCAGCTGCCAGTATGCCGCCAACCAATGCTTGCGGTAATGGTTGTATATCTGCATCGCCAGCGGCATATCTGTGTAGGTAGAAAAGTCCGGTGCGCACACCGCCGCAAACTGCGTCAGCTTCGGAATGTACTTGTCTGGTGTGTTCCAGTATCGAATGAATTGGTAATCGTCCACGAAGAAATGAACGATCTTTCTTGCAGGTTCTTTCTCCGCATAGTGATAATTCACCGGGATAAATTCGCCCTGCGGATATATCTTAATTGGCTCGATCTGAGGAATTCCGTACTTCCCGACACCGGGAAATGCAAATTTATCGAGATTCTCAAAATTAATCATTTCTTCCCGTGGACAGCTATATTAAATGCTTTTTTCTGCCACTCTGGAGCTTCCTTTTTCATCGCCCCGCCCTTGCTTGCAATCTTCCTGTAACGATCATACACAACTCGCGCATAGAACGCTTTTTGTTTCTTTCCCTCTTTGCTATCTGCCTTTATGCCCGTTTTGTACCCATCCAACAGCTGCTGGTAAAAGCTATCCGGCATGATTTTGGCTATCTCATATATTCGTGGGTTTATATCTATTTCGATTGTTTTATTTTGGGAATCATAAGAATAATATACCTTGTGCGATTCTTTCTCGTATACATCCTTGTATTCCGAATACGGCACCCTAATTCTTTGCTCCGTAGGGATAATTGCGCTGGAGTTTGCAGTCCCGCCTCCTACACCGGCTCTTCCTCCCCCCGCGCCAGTTCCGCCTCTACCGCCCATTACTCTACCTCCTGTTGCTGTTCCGTTACCATGTCCTGTGCCTTCGGCAGCATTGCCTTTGCAGTCGCTTCGTCCTCGCCGTACCATTTTGCGCGGTATTCCCAGTGGTTCAGAATTCCATCAGCGAGGTCAAGCCGGTCGTTTGCCCGCTCTTGTTCCTTCTTCTCAGCGTCGTCAAGGATGGAATCGCCCCAGCTGTAATCAGTGCTGTACGTCCCGGCAGGCGCGAGGTTATAGAGTGTTGCGTATGTATCGAGCGCATAGAGCAGGCTGTCAAACGTGTGCTCAAGCGCCGTCTGGATGCTGTCGATCAGCACATATTTGCGCTGCTTGCTGTTGCGGATCTCCGTCGCCGTCTTCTCGATGGTCTGCGGGTCGGAAATATCTCCATAAGCCAATCCGACGTTGAACTCGATACGGCGGAGCGTATTCTGGAACCCTCGGTAGATTGCTTCGTCGCGGATCTGCGGCTCGATGTACTGAAAGAATTCGCCGCTAGGAGAGAACGGTCCCAGTTCAAACATACGCTTGTTGAACATATCCGCAGTCGAGTTCGTGCCGTCCATCAGGACTTTGCGCTCGCCGGAGCGGTATTCCCAGCGCAGGCGCTCCCACTGCTCGTCGGCCTGCTTGATAAACTGCACCGTAGCCGCGTCTCCGTAGACGGACATTCCGCAGGGGCTGTTTGCGTCCGTTGTGTTGGCCGCAGGCGGGCGGAAGTACGCGAAGAGCGGCCCGCTCATATTCTGGATCGCGATCTCCGGCTGAATGTCCGCCCATTCCGGGACGGCATTCAGGGGTGCTTCCGCGCCGACCGTGCCGGAGGCGTCGCTGTAATATGCTTTATTGCGGATCGTATAGGTCGTGCCGTCCAGCTCGTGCGATTCGAGGCGGATATAATACTTCCCGCCCACTTTCGCGGGCTTGTCCCGGAAGACGCCGCCGATGCAGCGCCCGGCAGGATCAAATTTCGTCGGCTGGAACGCCGCCGCGCCGGTCACGTCGACCAGCAGCTGCTCACCGTAGATATACGGCTTAAATGCCACGCCGCCGAGCGCAAGCCCCAGTTCTAAGGCGCTGTGAAAATTCTCTTCCGCCCGCTCAAAGCAGTCTTTCAGATAATCCGCACGGGCGCTGCCGGTGATGTTAGCCGTCAGCTCGGCCAGCGTCGGTCGCGCGATCTCCCGGCAGATCGCCGCCGGAAGCCCGACAGCAATGACATCGCACGTCTGCCAGGGTGGATTCCCGGTAAACATCGCGTACCAGAGGCTTATATTCTGCTCCATCTTCGGGCTGACCGCCGGAGATACGCCGAATTCCCGCTCGGCTACTGCCTGCGGGAAAAGCATATTCCGGAACCATCCCCGAATGTTTGTCAAAAAGCTCATTTCTTGATTTCTCTCCTCAAAACGGTCATGCAGAAATATCGAATCGCGTCCATGCAGTTATGTACGATGATCCCGCCGTTCACAGAAAAGTTGTGATACGTTTCAACTTCCATGTTGTAAACAGGTTCCGCGCCCAGTTTTCGTATTGCCTTTATTCCAACGTACTGCACGGGCGCAAATTTCGGAGCAATATTTTTGGGCGCTGTATTTGTTGCATTCAAACTCTTTCCCGCAACACTCACATTTTCTGTATTCATTGTCAACTCCGCTTTTCCTTCTGGCCGCAGCCTTGCATTTGTTCGAACAGTACACAATTTTTCCGAGTGGTTTCTTGTAGAAGGTTTTTCCGCAATACTGGCAGCAGTACTCTCTTTCTTTTACCGTCGCCGTGTACCGTTTCGCATTCATCGAATGCCACTTCCTGCCCTCTTCGCTTCTGTGCCAAGCGCTTGCGTAAGGCCGCACCCGCGTATTCAGATTTTCGATTATCCTGTCCCGATCCGTTTCCGCTCGTTCCTGCTGGTGAAAAGATAGATGCGCAGATTGGTCTATGCAAGTCAGGTTCTAAATGTCGTTGTGGCTCTTATTCTCGTCTCTATGGTGGACGTGGTATCCCTCCGGGATTTCCCCGTTATAATACCGCCAGACGTATACGTGCAGGCGCTCCCGTCTTCCGCAGAACGTCTTCTTTGTTGCCAGATAATACCCGGTTTTTGTATCTCTCCGGAATTTGATTCCGTCAAAATAGGCAATTTGCCCGTCTTCGCTGTACGTTACTTTCATTTGCCCCTCCAATACACGTGACTTCATCATCCGTGCGCAGGTCTTTTAATTTTACCCATCCTCTTTTTGTCAAGATTGGGTGTTCGGCGGTTGCTTTCACGCTTCTCCCATCATTCAGCGTCAATTCGTATACGGTCGCTTCTCGCCGCGTCATGCGAACGTCCGAAAACTCAGATATAACAGCTTTCTTTCCGTCTGTGCAAAACAGCTCTCCTGATTTCCCGACCAAATCAGCTATGCGTTTTTGTCCGCTCACCGTGTCTATCAGCGTATCACCGGTTAGGCAGTGGTCGTTTTCTTTTATCACGCGGTCTTCTCCTGCGTCCTTGTCCCAGCTATAAAGGCCAAATTCTCGAAACGCATTTTTGCAGCTCTCGTGAAATTTGACGATTCCGCTTTTGATGCAGGCCCCCGTGAAGCGAATGCCGTCCAGCACGGCGTTATTTGCTTTCCACACGGAAAACTTTCCGTGCCGCCGGATGCACTCGGCAAAGGACGCTGCCGATGGGTCGAGCACGACACGCTCAATGCGGTATCCGTCCGCAAACGCCTCTAAGTCCTGATAATATTCCTCGTCGGTCTTCTGTCGCCCGCTTTCGCGTCCGCTGTGGTAATATTCCTTTTCCATGACGGCCTTGCCGTCATATTCCCGCCACAGCGCGAAGACAGTAGGGTTCTGCGTACCGTAGTCCGAAGATATCCAGTATCGCCCCGGCCCGCCCCGCTCACTCGTGACGTTTCTGGCCCGATCAAACATCGGGTAAACCAGACCCTCGGCGATTCTCCAGAGGCCGAGAATGTAGCGGTCGTAATAAACCGTCCCTTCGTATTCTTTTTTCAGATTTTCTTTAAAAGATTCCGGCAGGAACGGATTGTCGTCAATCGTATATGTCTGACTGAAAATATCCGCGTTGCTATCGAGGAATTTTTTCAGCCAGTGGTCAGGATATTGCGGGTTGAACGTCCCATCAAAGCAAGAATACTCTTTGTCAAGGCGGCTTTTCAGCAGCGCGAAGACTTCTTCCGACCAGTCCGCAACCTCGTCGCCGTAGCAATATTTAATCGACGCACCGCGGATTTTTGAAACCTGAGAAACCTTTTCCGCACCGAGGCAATAGCACTTTTCCCCGAAAATCCACGCTGTGTTGTCGCTGGAGATTGTTCCGACAAGCATATCGCCATACAGGTTCCGCATCGGCTCCAGCACATTTCGCTCAATCGTGGATTTTGTTACGCCGAGAATGACGGCCAGACCATCTTTTCCGATTCGCTCACGAATCCGGATCGGTATGACCCATCGAAAATCGAGGTAAGTCTTCCCGCTTCTGGTGGCTCCGCCCTTGAAGTTCCATCGATGCGTCCCGTATTTTACAAATTCACGTTGTTTCGGACTTAACAGCATCTTGGAACTCCTTCAGCATCGAATCAAGCTTCTCCATTGTCGTCCTGTTGCGGTCGGAAGCTGCCGCGTATCGCTTCATGAGACTGTCACCGGCTTTCAGCCGGTCGGACAGCGATGCGTCCATGCCGAACTGGTCTTTGACCTCCCCACGCATGACCGCAGTGTAAAATTTCAGAATTTCGTTTGAATCCGCGACCTGCGCCGCTTCCTGTTCGTCCAGCCTGCGCTTAATATAGGAAGAAATTTGAGGTTTTTTTAGGTTTTCAGCGCCAATAAACGGGGCCGTTTTCAGGCTATATCCCGCTTTTTTCGCTGCTTCTGAGGCGTTGGCAGATTTTAAATATTCTTCGCAGAATCGTTTCTGCTTCGGCGTAAGTTTTTCATCCGCCATCGTTGTAAAGGCTTACCAGCAGCTTCACCACATCCGCGATCTGGTAAGTTTCCAGCAAAGTGACATTCTTCGGCTTTTCATCAGGTCGGTATTCATAAACCATGTATTTCGTCACCATCCTGTCATTTTTTGCGGAATAGTTCTGCATTTGATTAATTTTTATTTTGATTCCGTTGTACAAGAGCGCTGTTTGCAGCTTGTGTGTAAGGGCGCGCAAACTCGCCATAGCCGCTCCTTTCTGCCTCATTCTTTCGTTCTCGTGTCTCCGTGTGTGAATAAATATATTTATTCACACCGGAGAACACGAGAACAGGAGGAGGAGGTTTCCGCAGAACGCTGCGGTGCCGATGAAGAAGGGCGTAGAGTTGATCTCTACGCCCTTATAGTAAATGTTAAATTTGGCTCTGGGACGCAGACTTTTTCATAAAAGCCCTCTTTTTTGCCCCACAAGGCGAATAAATTGCCTGTGCCATTCCTGCGCGGTGCGTTCGGATACATAAACCGCCATCGCAGCGCCCTGTAGGGTATGCGTCCGCTTCCAAAGAACCAAGTCTATGAGCCGGAGTCGCTCCGCGCCGTCAACGAGTTGTTCCGTCTCTGCGATTGCCTCCTCAACGGCAGCGCGCTCGGCCTTCGTCATCAGCCCGCCGCCCTTATAGCTGCGGATCATCCATTTTGCATAGGCCCACCAGCCGTATCGCGGCGTGCTCATTTGAAAACTTCCTCGTCTTCATCGTCATACTTTGCGCCCTTAATCTGTTCCATCGTCTACGCCCTCCATCATGGCCTTGATTTCTGCGGCATTTGCCTTGATAATGTCCAGCACGATTTCGCTCTGGATATGGTGGGCAAACACGGCCTTGTCCTGTGCGTTCGCATTGTTGTAGCCCGTAAGCGTATTACCCGCTTCCGTTTTTGCCACAATCGCGATTGCAAGCGGCTTGGATTTATAGAGCGCTTGCAACGCCTTTTCCAGCCACGCCGCATATTCCTGCTCTGTGATCCCGCTCATCAGTAATGTCGCCTCCCTTCGCGCTTTGCGCGGTTCGCATCGTGCAGCGTACGCATACAGCCCCGTGTCGTTGCATATCTCGCTACGTCCTTCGATTGCTCCTGCTTGTATCTGTCCGCCTCCCGGCGGAATGCTATGTATCGGGTGCAGTCCGTGTGGCAGCCGGTGTTCCTGTCCGCACAGCCCTTACACGGGGCCTGCACCGGTGTAAGCCCTAGATTTCCCTGCATTCGTCCACCCTCACACATACGCGCTTGCCGTTTACCGCAACGACGTAGCCCGTCCGATTCGTCCTGTATTTGTACTTTTCGGCGGGATACACCCGCCCGCAGACAGGCCGCATTTCCGGGTATACCGGGATCGAGCACGTGATCAGGATCCGCACGCGCTCCGCCCGGCCCATCACAGCGGCCCTATGTGCCGTCCATGCGCACGCTTCGCTGCAAAAATTGTATTTTGCCTTGTACTTCGATGGTGCGCGCATAAACGTTTTCCCGCAGGCATCGCACGTCAGCTGCATCGGCGGTCTTGGTGGCTTGCGCTTCACTTTGCTCATGGCCTCCACCCGGAAATCCATTTTGCCTTCTCCCAGTCCGTCAGCGTGCAAAACTTGATATAATCCGGCAGATCCGAATTGAGAATCGCTTCTCTTATCAAAAGCGAAACAAACACGGCAGCCGCAAATAAAAGCAGCATTTCAACGAATCTTTTCACTTACAGCTTTACCCCCTTGATGTACTTATCAAAATACGTCACGGCGACAGCCATCGCCGCCCACATATCCGCCGAGAAGCCGTAGAAGAAGCCGGGATTCTTCTTCGTGCCCTTTCCGAAATTCGGCTGACCGGGCGCGTAGCGGTCAACGAGGGCCTGCCGGATGTTTGCATCTTTGGCAGATAGCGAGCCGCACAGATCCAGCTTTTCTTCCCGGCGGTATATCCGCGTCGGCCCATATCCAGTCTGCCACAATACGGTCTGCCAGAACCGTCCGATCCAAACGCACGTGTCGAAAACCTCTTGGCCTACCGTCATGCCCATACCCGCGATCATCTCGATTGCCACGTCATAGCCGTTCCCGTAAAGCTTTCGCTCAAGCATCGGCAGCAGCTCATTGTTACCTTTCTTCCCGGCCTCCAGCACGCGCCGAATTTCTTCGCCGTCGTGCTGGACCACCACATATCCGGATTCCATATTCCCCGGATCAATTGCCAGGATCGTTCCCATCAGGCCACCTCCTTTGCTCAAAGTCTTCGCATTCCTCTCCGGAAAAGAACCTCCGTTCCAATTCCTTCTCCGAGAACCGTTCGGCCTTGTGTTTCAAGCACCGATACGGATAAACGTAGTTCTTTCTGTATTCCAGATTCTTGCAAGTTAAACAGCAATCCTGCATCAGCTTCCCTCCTTTCGCGCTGCCGCGTGCAAAACGCAAGCCTTTCATACTATCCGTTTCGCGCAATACGGGCAAAACTTATATTCTGCCGCTTCGCAGCAGTCCATAAGTTCACCGCAGGCGGTGCAGCATCCGTCAATGATCTGCGTGGTTTCCGCTTCCTCCGTCGCCCTCGCCTTCCCACTGCCCCGCACCACCGGCGCAACGTCGGCGGCGGGCTGGCGGATCAGAAGCGTTTTTACCCGTTGAGGCGTCCAGTTCGGATTTTCCGCGTTGCAGGCTTCAAAATCTGCCAGCGCCCTCGCGCGGCTGATGTATTCGTCAGGCATGGTTTACCTCCTTTAGCCAAAGTTCACTTGCCTTCATCTCTCCCGCATGGAATGCATATTCCTTCGTTATTCCGCCCTCGTCCATTTTCTTCCGCAGCAGCTTCGCATACAGGGTGATCGTCAGCGTGTCCTCGTAGGCCGCAAGTCGATCAACAAAATCCGCCTGGTACTGCACTCCGCTGAAATTTACCCGCCAGTATCCGTCATTGAAATAAGTCAATCGTTCCATTTCAAAACCCCTTTCCCAACATATCTGCAATACGCAATTTCCAACTTTGCACCCCTGCTTTCCTTCGCATCCGGCAGCGCGAACAGAATATCCGCCGCGTCGATCATCCCAAAGCACAGCCGCATATAGTCCTTCGGCGTCAGACCCTCCGGCAGTTCCGCCGGATTCAAGATCACCGCGAGAGGATACAGCTCCTGTATGTGCTTTGCCGTCATGCGGAATTTCATCTTGTAATTCGGGTCTCCGGTGATCTTACCGGCCATGTAGATTTTCATGCATTTTCTCCTCCCTCCGGCGCGTCCGGCAATCCGCGCCATTCCCAGTGGCTGGAATTGCTGCATTGGTGACATGGACAATTTTTCGTCACACAGCTCATGCAGTCGATAACAGTCGCATCATCAAAAAATTCGCAGTAGTCGAAATGCTTACAATCCAGACACGAGCGACGCGCTTTTATCTGCTCAAGCAGCGCGTCCCTCTCGGCTACTGCCTTCGCGTTCTCGGCGGTCAGGCGCTCGATCACGTTAGCAGCCGCAAACTC
>ERZ1034928.290-NODE-290-length-27967-cov-259.452494_pt1 | contig 27967 bp, 37 predicted proteins | sample MGYA00520627_ERZ1034928 | MGnify/ENA primary metagenome ERZ1034928 (study PRJEB33766, sample SAMN09781755) | gut metagenome | biome: gut microbiome | host: Homo sapiens | place: Madagascar | study: EMG produced TPA metagenomics assembly of the PRJNA485056 data... | reverse complement strand
CCCTAGCCACAACGCTTGAGTTTTCCCTAGCCACAACGCTTGAGTTTCCCCTAGCCTCAACGCTTTTTACATATCTTTTTGTTACTTTTGCCTTTACTCGCCAATTCCCAAAGCAAATAAAAATTTGCCCATTATAATCTTCTGGAATTGCGTCTAATTCCTTTTGACTTTTAACTTTGATTTGTTCAGTTTTTTCATAATCTATTTTTTCCATATTTTCTCCTTTTGGTTATATCAGCCTATTTCACTTAAACAAAAGTCATCTTTTGAAAATGGTCCATAAATTATGGTTAAATCATCTTCTTCTGGGTTGCAAAAGACTTGCTTTACATTTTCTTTTTTTATTTCTTCACCATCTTTAAAAACTATTAAAATAAACATTTTCTTTTTCCTCCTCTATTGTTGCCTTATTTTAACATACAAGTAACACCCTTGTCAAGCGTTTTTTCAAAATTTTTTAAATTTTTTTTGTATTCTGTATTCAGTTCTTAATGAAACTCCATTTTGCTGTGCTAGTTCTCTTACCGTTTTTTTTCGGTTCTCTTCATAAAATTTTAAAAATTCTTCATCTTCTTTTGCAAATATGTCGTCATGTTTTTCAAACACATCAATCAATATTGCGTTTTTTGGAAGTCGTGATATGGCATGGGTATGTCTTTTAAACATTTCTCCCTCCCCAACATTTATGAGTAAATCGGTTTTTGTGTCAACTACTGCAATTAAATATCTGTTTTTAATCAATTTAATTATTCACCTCAATAATTTTTAAATTTCTCAAAGTTATTTTGTGCATTATCTTTTCGTTTGTTGCCCTCCATTTTTACAGGATAGCAGATTTCAAAAATTCTCGAAAACATCCGTTGTTGATTGCCATTAGGTGTATTTTTCATTTGTTCAATAGAAAGATTGGTGCTTACTAACATTGACTTTTTTGTCATATAGCGTGAGTTTACAATTTGATACATTTTAGAAAGAGCTGTGTCAGTTGCTCTTTCACTCCCTAGGTCATCAAGGATAAATAAGTCTGCATTAAGTATTTTTTTGATTTCATAAGCAATTTTCTCACCGTTCCCACTATCAAACAATGTTATCAGTTCGCTTGCATTTGCAAATAAAACATTAAATCCTTTATCAATTAAGGCATTTCCTATTGCTGCCTCCATAAAGGTCTTTCCGCTTCCTGTTTCTCCATAAAACAATATACCAACACCTTTTTCCCCGTGTTCTTCAAAATCCTTAACAAAGCCAACTGCGACACGATAAGCTTTACTTTCTTTATCAATACTTTTTTCAATTCTTGCATTTCTTAAGTCCTCGAAAGGAAGTTGCTCTTTTCTTCGATATTCCGTTGCATTGATTTCTTTTTCTGCGTTAAAGCTATTAATAAGTCTATCCCTTTCTTCTGCTTGACATAAACATAGGCAACTATGTCTTTCGCCCGTGTTTATATCAAATATGACCTCTCTTGGTGTATTGCATTTTGCACAAAACTTAATCCCGTTTATTTCTTTAATATCGTTATCTTTAATTACTTTCTTTTGAAAGTCTTGCAAAATTGTCTCTACATTCATTTCCCCAATCTCCTCATTCAAAAAAATAATTAGTTGCGTCTTCTCCTGTTATATCACTATAAGTTTGTGGAATTGAGTTCGCTGACTGTTCTTTTTTCTCTTTATAGGCTTTAAAATTAAGCCATTTCCCGCCCTCGTCAGTGAAAGAACCTATTGCATTGCTTTGTGTTAAGAATTCCCCCAAAGTCCATTTCGTGTTAAAAAAATAATTTTTGTATTTAATAACTTCGTCATATCGGTCAATATATGTTTTTATTTCATCGCAAGTATAAGTTTTTAATGCGTTGTCTATCGCCTTAATAGTTTTTTCTGTTAAAAAGCGATGAATAATAATGTTTTTTTCGTTCCAAAAGTTAAAAATTTCATTGTAAATTTCAAGTTTGCTTTTTTCTTTTTTATATTTTTCTTTTTTATCAATATTTATATTTATATTTTTATTATTAGTATTAAATATGGTGTTATTACATATATTATTAATAGTGGTATCAATTTCAGTACCACCAGTGGTATCAATTTCAGTACCACTTGAAGTCAGCAACGCTAACACCCCGTCCATATTAATTTTATAATAGTATTTTGCAGGTAGTCCTTTTTTCGTGAGTGTAATAAGCCCTATTTGTAAGAGTCTTTTAGTGGCGTTTCTAACAAGATATTCCGTCAAGCAAGTATCTTCGATTATCTTTTCTTGTTCGCGATAAAATTCTTCACCTTTAAATTGTCTTTGATAACCACATAAAGTACCAAATAAAATTGCCTCGTTTAATCCTATAGTTTTTGCTAGTGTCTTATTTAATGGAATAAAATTGTCGCCAGCAATCAAATCTAATGTATCCATTTCCCCTCCTTTTTTTTTGTTATAAATAAAAACCACCGAACTACTTTGCTTAATGTGAACGACAGCATTTTGTTCAGTGGCTTTATTGCCAAGTATCGGTTGTATGCCTAGTTTCTGGGCGTTCACTCCCGAAAACTTGGCTTTTTGTTATTTATAACAGCCTTATATTAACACTTTTTAGAGTTATTGTCAAATGATTTTAAACATATTTTTGATTTTTTTAAAAAAATCACACATGAAGAATGTGCGATTTTCTAGTCCCTCCTACTCTAAGGTTAGGCGGATTAAGGAATGCCATTGCATTCATTTGTGAAATATCATTGGTAAGCATATTCCATATTTAGTATATCAAATATTTTTTCATAAGTCAAGTATTTTAAAATAAAAAAAGGCTTGTGTCTATATCAAGCCTTTTTGGAGAAGGAGGAATATGAAAATTTATTGTGCGTCATATTCTACCGCACATTTATATAATATCACAATTTTAAAAAGAAGTCAAATGATATTGCCATTATTTTTTAATAAATTTAAAATTATATCTGGAGCGTCTGCTTTGTCGCAATTCACAAATTTAACATTATATTTTTCTGTCATTGTTTGCATTGCTTTTGCCAGCGTTTCCCCTTTTACCGCTGTGAGAGGCTTTCCGTTGCGTTTTAATGGACTTTTCCACTCTTCCACGGGTGTTTTTTCTTCCACAAGGATAACAAGCCTTATATCGCAATTTAAAGCCCTTATACACTCATTCCTAAATCTTTCGTGTTGTTTTCCGCATATATTACTTGCTAATTCCACCCAGTCTTGTTTGGTGTCAATACAAATACTTTGATTATTTAATAACGAATAATCGCCAACAAACAACTTTGACCGAACAACCTGCACCCCCTCATTAGCCCAATACTGCCGTTTGATTGCGTGTTTTAAAGGTTTATTTCGAGTATCTTCAACCAAAATCATAAATAATTCCTCCCGAAAATTTTAATAAATTCTTCTCGTGTATGATTTTTTTCAAACGCAAGTTGACCTTTTGCGCGTAAAAATTCCATGTTTAATGCATTGAAATGAACACCAAGCGGTGGGGTGTTATGGTGATGATGACAAAGAAAAACTTTCAAACCATACATCTCACTGTTCTTTCGATTTCCGCCACCAAAAATATGATGACATTCAAGTCTTCCAGTTATATGCCAGCCAAATAATTGACGGCATAAGTAACATTCCTTGTTATTTTCGTCCTGTAAAATACTTTTCATTTTTGAGCCTCCCATAATGATTTTAATTTCGCCAACTCATTTGGTGTCATGGTTTGAATGCCTAATTCTTTCGCCTCTTGCACTGTTCCGTCAATCAGTTTAGACATTTCAGCAGTGTCAAGAGTGTGAGTTCGCTTAAAAATTATATACCTTTTGAACGATTTTTCGCCCTTTTTAACTTCTCCAATTTCTTTTGCATATTCAAACAATGTTGATATTGGTATATCCGCCCGTGCTTCAAACCCTAATTTTATGCCGTTTTCGTTCGTTTCAATCGTCCCATAATCAAACACAAGCCTTTGTTTGATTTCTTGCATAGAAGTATTTAATGTTTGAGCAATTTTATTTACCAATAAATGGAAATACGCGTTGGCGTTGGTGCTTCGCTGTTTTCTCCATTCAGTTATCTTCAATTTCAAATCTTTAGTGCAACTTTTCAAGTCTTCTAATGCTTGCAATTCTATTTGGTCAATCTCAAAAGATAATGACACTTTTTGCGTTGTTGCAGATATTTTTGCGTCATCAAACTTACATTTTAATTCGATTTCCATTTTAGTCCCCTTTTATTTCGCGTTAAATTGCCTATAATGAACGAAAAGACCTCACCCTTATAATTTTTCATGGCGAAGCCTTTCGTGTTTTCTACCCCGTTTAAAATGGCAAATCTTCGTCAAGTTCGTTTTCGTCTATTTTGGCGAGACCTGTAACAGACTCGTCTTGTGTGCTTGTTTTGCTTGAACTCAAAAATTCAATATCATTAATAACAACATCTGCACTGGTTCTTTTCTCACCTTGAGAATTCTCAAAAATGTTAATTTGCAAACTACCTACAACACACACTTTTTTACCCTTTTCACAAAATTTCCCGACCAGTTCTGCAGTCTTTCTCCATGCGATGCAATTAATAAAATCGACACTATCAGTTCCAGTCCTATTGACCGCCAATGTAAAGCGGGTGTATGGGATATTAGAATTAGTTATTCCTTGCTCGGGGTTTCTTGTTAAATTCCCTATTAAAATAATTTTATTCACGATTTTTGCCTCCTTTTTTCTTTTCTTTTTGTAAATCTTTCACCCATATTGAAAGAAGCAAATTGAATAAAAACGCTGCAATTATAATAATATTGCCAGTTAGTAAAATTGCCATTCCAATATCTAGGCTCATTTCTCTATTGCCATTAAATAAGGCTAAGAAATAAAGAGTTATTAATATTATTAAGCCGATAAAACTTGCTCCAATCAATAAAGTGTTTATAATTTTTTTTCATAAATCCTCCGTTATTATTTTATTTGTAAATTTTTCTTTGTAACAAGGTCTACCCCTTGCACATCTTCACCCGATTCCAACGCTTGCCTTATCGCCATCTTGTCTGGTGTTTTCTTTATTTCAACTTTCATAAATTTAGGGTTAATCATTCTTTCGTCAGTAATTTCAACACTTTTACTTTCCCTAAATGATAACTGCACTGTCTTTCCTTGCAATTTAACAATTCCAAAATTTAAAAGTGTGCTTGTCAATAAACTTTTAAGTCGGTCATGTATTGCCATCATTTGTTTTTTGCAAGCCATAAGCCTTTTAATTTCGTTGTCATAAACGCTAATATCGTTCTCAAACTGCTTAATTACATAAGCATAATCGATTGCTTTTGTTTGCAATTCTTCTTTCTTAATCGTCAAAGAGTTGATAACTTCATCGTCAATTACTCCGTCCTCGTCAACTCCCTCGCCATTTCTTAATTTGAAATAAATGTCTTCAATTTCTTTGCTAATATTGTATAAACTAGCCATTTTGTTCTTCTCCTCCTATATAATCACTTCGTTAGGCATTAAGCCTGCGTCAGTAAGTGCCATTTCAATATTTTTTTTGATAAAAATACTTGTTTTAGGGTGTTGTAAAAGTTGCCTCAAATAAGCCTCATCGTGAGACAATATCTCGTTTAATGTCTGTCCTTTATACTGCCCGTCCTTGATTATATAATCGCCACCTGTGATGACTTGTTGTGTCGGTGCTGGTTTATTGTTGCATTCTTCGGCGTCAGTGTATTTTGTTTTATCGTTTTCCCAATAAACTCTTGCTCCCATTCCTAAATTTCGACAAGCATTACCAAGTGCGTCAGTGACCGCCATTTTTATAGCCTCATCGTTTGTTTGATAGTATTTTTTCTGTGTGTTGTATTTCCGCATTTTATTGCCACCAACACCAGAAATACCTTTACTCCACTCATTATCGACTTTCACAAACAATTTAATTTCTGCATTTGTAACAACCTCTTCGGCAATTTGGTCATTCCATATTTTAATAATGTCATAATACCAGCCAATACCACACATTCCAAACTTTTCTGTTAAAATTTTAATTCTCCACATGGTATTGATGTCCGTTCCTTTAAATGATCCATTATTAAAGTCTTTCAATGCTTCTTTTGGTGGATTTTCCCATTCGTTCCACAATTTTAAATTTTCCATCTTCTTCTCCTTTTATTCTTTGATATTATCTCTCATGATAAGACTTCTAATATATGACGACAAACTAAAACCGAGCATTTTTGCTTTTTTTAATGCAATTTCTCGTTCTGCGTCATTCATAGAAATTGAGAATTGTTTTCTCTTAACCATTTTATCACCTCCTCTATTGTTATCATATTTTAACATACAAACAACACCCTTGTCAAGCGTTTTTTAAAGTTTTTTTTATTTTTTCATAAAAAATGTCATGACATTTGTCAAGACAATTTCACAAACAAAAAAGAGGCTATCCCTCTTTCTTTTCATCTTTTTTAATTGTTTCAATAACTACCTTACTCAAGCCTAAGTCGTTTAGCATTTTGATATATATTGTTTTTCGTGCCTCCAACGATGAGTAATATTTTTTCAAGAAAATTGTGTTTGATAGAGTTATGCCCCTTATCATAAATGTTATAAGTATACAGAAAGTAATCAACGATGATAATACTGCTCCCCAACCAAAGTTGTTGAATTGCGGGTAAGCAAGACAAGCAATAAACGAAGAGGTTATACTTCCAATCGCAACATATTGAGCCATTTTTTTTGATAACTCTGTTTTTTCGCTGAAAAAAACTCCCTTGTCGCGTTTGTCTTCTTCGTCCATATCGCTCAAAAGATTGCTCCATGCAATATCTCTATGTTTTATTTTTGTTGACGAGAAAACATAATCTTCCGCTTCTTTCAACTCTTTTTCGAGTGTCTTATATCGTTCATCATCTTTTTTGTTCCAAAGTTGTAATCGTTCGCGGTCTTTTTTGATATACTCAATTTGTTTGCATAGGAATTTTTTTTGTTCTTGTTGTTTATCGAACCTAGTCTTTTTACGAGCGTAATATTTGTCATTTATATCAGGTTCTTCCAATTTCAATTTTTCAAAATTGATTTTGACAATTTTTTCAAAAAGATTAAGCCGTTCTTGATAGTTTAATACCTCTCTCAACCAATCTTCCGCACGCATGACTTGATTGGTCTGATAAACAACTTGTCTTTGTCTTTTAATATCTTCTTGAATATCGATAAGTTTTGAGTTTTTCAAATCTTTTGATTTTTGGATAATATACATACCGAGCATTACTGCCATTTCACTCACGGTCAACAACGCAAAGTTAGTCCAATAACCGCTCGTTTTTATTTTGGAAAAATCAAACCCCATTGTTACGAAAGACAAAAAGCCATTAATGATTAAAACTAGTATAATGAGCGAAACGCCAGCAATAACTCGCCCGATTTCTCTTTTACTTGCGGTCCTTACCTTTTCCGTCAATTTTATCATTCTCATTCGCTCCTTTTTGTTTTATTTTTACTGCAATGCAATCAAAACCAAGTCCTGAACACATTGAAATTGCAACCACCATCAAAAATCCTCTCAACGATATGATTTTCTTTTCAATCAAAACAACTACAATCCATAAAATAACAAAAGGCGCGACAAAACACGCATTATGAAAGATTTCTTGTTTGCTCTCTGCTTTGAGTTTCTTTGTAATCAATTCGGCTTTTTTTGTTTCGTCCGTTTCCATTATAATTTGGTCGGTTAATTTGCTTACAATTTTTCGCAAATGCTTACCATAAAAGAATATTGCAATCACTGCCATTACAGCAAGGACAAACACCGCCCCCGCTGACAATTTGTCAAACCATGTGAGTTCTTTATTTATTAAAGTATCAATTAAAAAGAAATATAATGCACCACCACTAGGAACTAGATAAGTGAACACTCGATAAAGCCATAGGAAAATTTTATATTTTGTTTCATTCTTCATCGACATACACCTTTGTTACAATTATTGCGTCATCTTCGTAGTGGACCTCTTCCTTTTCTTCTTCGATTGTTTCATGTGAAACATTTTCGTTGATTTCAGATTCGATTGTTTCATGTGAAACATTTTCGTTGATTTCCGCCATTGTGCTTTCAAATTCTTGTTTGATTTCTTCCGCTTTCTGTTCACCCTCTTTCGCCAGCTCTTCACACTCGCCCTTACCAGCGACTATTTCTTCGATAAGTCTTTGCTTAATTTCTTGTGATTTAGAAATAATAGCCTCTAATTTGGCGTCTAGTTGGGCTACAAGCCTCGAAAGTTGTTCGTTTGTAATATTTATCAACTCGGTGTTTATAAAGTCTTTAATAGCCATTATTTGAGTTTCTAGGGCTATAATCTTATCCATTACGGGAATATTATTCTTTTTGTTCGTCTTTGATTGCACTTTTATGAGTATTAATTTCGCTAAAAAGGTTAATAGAGCAATAACACCCGATGTTCCACCCAACAGCCCTAATAGTTTAGTCCAGTTTGTCGTGATAAAATCGCTTGCCTCGGTAACCCATTGTGCCATTGCTAATAATTCAATCATAATAAACCTCCTAGGTCAGTGCCATATGTTGCACTTTCTAATTTAATTAAAATATCAACTTTTTTGTTTAAGTCTTCGATTTTTTTATTATTTTCTTGAATAATTGCTTTTAACTCCTCAATTTCTGGAATAAGAACATGCTCTCCTGCTTTTTCGCAAGCAATCAAACAATCGCAAGGAATAACTTTGACAAGTTTATCATTCAAATAGCACAATATCTGCACCTTTATTGTTTGTTCTGTGTCAAAATCTGGGAGCGTAAATTTGCAATCTTTAATCTCGACATGTTTTACCTCATCGTTAGTTTTTATTTCTGCGAAAAGTTTAAATTTGTCTGAAAGGTTGTGCACGATTTCAACTTCGACCCCAAAATAACAATATTTACAATCAAAAAAACCTCGATTTTCTTTTAAAATCAGTTTCATTTTGCTCCTTTTAGTTTTAAAAATTATTTAATACCATAGATAATAATACCGCCCTCGCTTCTTCCCCCCGCGATATTCGTATAACTCAATTCCGTTTCACTAATGTCCCATTTGCCTTGATAAGGATTTGACGCCCCATCTTGACCACAAAACCAAGTCTGTAAAGTCGCGATTGCTACGGGAATACAATAACACTCATATCCTAATGTTTTATTATAAACATTTACACCAACAACCAAAAATTTAAAGTTGCTTATCGGTTGTGAAAATGTTATCGTTTGAGTTAACGAAGTTGTTCCTGTGCCTATCAAAGTCCCATTTGATAAAGATGTTATTCTCTTATAACCATCTCCTTCTGCAATTTCTATATTACCACTAACTTTTAAATTTGCCATTTTTATATCCTCCTAAATTATGTATGTGTCAGTTGTTGCGTCATATGCGATGAAAGGCAATACACCCAACACCCACCCTCTTGTGCTTATTGTTATTGAAATATATTTTGCGAATTTTTTGTGCGTTGAATCCTCACCTAAATGAGAATATGTTAAAAAGCCCTCGTCTGTATGGTCGTCCGCATAGCCGTATTTTTCACCATTGAAAGTGATATAATTTGATTTGTCCGCTTGTAATATTCCAAGTTGGTCAGCCGTTAATGTTCCATTCGTTGCCGAGGCGGGTTGGTCTATAACAACCTCTTTATTGCCAGCATAAGTCGAGGGAGCATTAACAAGACGCTCGGCGGGAATTGTTCCGTCAGCATTTAATAAAGTATAAATTGCTTCTGCTCCAAAGCCAATCGATAAAGTGTTTACGGTCGAGTTAGTTCCTTCTCCAATTTGAATTGAATGGGAGCTTGTTGCTCGTGCGCCATAACCTAAAGCAATCGAATAATAACCACTTGCATACGAGCCGTCGCCTAAGGCTACTGATTGACTTTCAATCGCATTAGCACCTACTCCAACAGCCGTGGAAGCCGAACCGAGCGCTTTGGCGCCACGCCCTAATGATACGGTTCCAATCCCTGTACTAGTAGAATCCCCTATGGATACATAATTTGTAGTTATCTTAAAATTATTAGTATTTATTGTCGACGACGCTTTCATTTGTTTAGTAGTATCGTCCCAATAAACAAAACCATTCGCCGTTGGACTTTCCTCTCTTGTTGCGAGAGGTTGTAGGTCGCCCTCATCACCAACTCGTGCTATTCCATCTGCACCAAAAACAAGAAGTCCGTCGGTTGTGCCGTCATACAATTTAGCACGCAACCCAGTATAAGAACCACTTACAAGCCCTGTGGTTGCTCCATCTCTTAAAATGATAGTATCGTCTTTTGTATAGACTTGTTCCGCATGAGTTTCGTAAGCCTCGCCATTCTGCGTGATATTGCCATTTACTGTTATGTCCCCATTAAATGTTTGAGCCGATGAAAAATTGTTGTCAATATTAGTTTTTGCAACATTTGTCCCCGCATTACTATCGACATATTCTTTCGTCGCTACATCATCATTTTCAATAGGCATTCCGCTTTTAATTGTGTTTTCGTTCGTTCGTTGAACAATAGAGTTGGCAGTGGCATCTTCGTCCAGCAAGTAGGGTAATTCAGAAAAAATATTATTTAGAGCATACCACCCACCATTGACATATCTTTTGCCAGCACTACCAGATATAAATCCTTTTTTTCTAAAGAAATCAATGCCAAGAGCAATATCCAAATCATTGGCATTTTTATTCCCGTCAAGTGTTACTCCATTTATTTGGGGCTTATTTTGTAAGGTGTTGTAATCTGCTGATTCCCCGCTTGGAGTAATTCCAAGATTATCAAGAACTTGTTGTTTCTCTGCGTCCGTAAAAGTTTGAGGTGTTGTCTTGACTGTGGTCTCTTCAAGGGTCTTAATCTTGTCCGCTTGCGTGGTTGTCATTTGTTCTAATGCGGTTGTTCTATTTTCAAGTTCGTCAGTTGTTGTTTCTAGCCCGTCAATTCTATCCTCATCATTTCCCACTCGTTCGGTTAATGCTGTTATGTTTGCAGTATTTGTCGCGACTTCATTTGACAGAGTTTCAAAATCTTGAAACAATGCAAATTCAAACGCTTGCCATTTGGTTGTATCAGTAATTGCATTCCCTTTATTATTATCGACTAAACTCTTGTATAACACTATCCTATTATCGCTAGACGCTTTTGGATTGTATGTCAACGCGTTTTCTTTATAAGTAAATACTTCGTCATAAGGCAATATTCCTTTTGCCTCAAACCATGAGTTTAAAATGTCGGCTTGTATTGACTGCAAGTTCTGTTTAATTGTTTCATAAATATCAATATCTGGGATATTGCTTGTGTCGGGTGGAACACCTCGCTCAACCTCAAACGAACAAAGTCCACTCGCAACTATTCCGCCATTTATGTCTTCGATTTTGATTTGAAAATCAACTTGCCCGTATTCTTGTGTAATAGCAAGAGGGATATTGTAAGACCATGCAGATAGCCCCTCTCCCGTTGGAATGCTTGCTGAGGTCATTATATCGAAAGCGGTATAATCACCACTCTGTGGCAATTTAAATGCGATTTGTGGCACTAAATTTTGTGCTATTGCTCCAACGAGTATGATTTGACTTACATTAGAACCTTGATATACTCTTGTTGGCTGTGTTAATACGATTGTACCGTCCGCTTTTATTATCGTTATCATTGCTAACTCCTATATTTATATTATATTTTAATTTGTTGAATTTGTTAAAATTTTATGCGTAAAAGTAAATGTTGGAAGTGTTATTGTTTGTCCTGCCTCTATTTCCATATTTTCGCCAATAAGCAATTCATATCGCCCATTATTTTCGTTGACGATAAGCCATGACTTGCCCGCCACCGTGCTTGTAAAGGTTGACAGATTAAATGAAAGTGGGTTTACAAGGTCGCTTAATTGCTGTGCAATGTTTGCGGTGTTTAGTTGGAACTCTGTCATGCCAGTTGTATCAATCGTTCTTGCAAACTTATTTAATCGGTTTGGCGAAACAAATAATTTTCCGTTCGTCAATTTTTGATTAACAAGCAAATTCGCCGAACCTAGTCCACTACCAACGACAAGGCTCTTTTTGTTTGCAATAAAACTGATTTGATAATTTAATTTTATTTTTTCGCGATTATCTTTTTCAAGTAAAATTGTAGGACTATTAAAATAGGTTGACGTGTCTTTTGTTAAAGTTTCTGGCAAGTTGTCGCCGAACTCTTTTTGGGCGTTATAGCCTATCCATGCCCCCATATTACTAACAAGTCCGAATTTTAAGTACTTAACCTCGCCCATGCTATCGCCATATTGAACGGCTTGTTGGACGCGGTTAGGTGTCCCCGAGGTCGCTTCGCTGTCGATTTCTACGATTTTATCACCGACGGAAAAATTATCTTGAAAAGAGAAGTTAAACACACTCGCGTTCCCTAACCCGTAAGATATTACTGGGATTTCGTATTGAGTAAAATTTTCATTATCTTGAGAGATGTCAACAAGAGCGGTCGCTTGCTTTTTAGCCTCTATAAAAACTTCTGCTGTATCTTTTGGAAAGAACATGTGAGCAAATGCATTGACCCCATTACGCTTTATTACAGTGTTATTGTCACTCGTTATAGCGTCTCCAATAACACAATAATCTTGAACTCCGACATATCTATCAATGCACTGGTCAACTGCCACTTCATAGAAACGCAACTCATTTTTAACCCCAACATATTCATTTAATCGATTAAAGTCCTTGCTAAATGCAATTTGCGATTGAATAAATTGAGGATAGACTTCGTTCATTATGTTTGTGATATAATATTCATCGTTGTCAATAATTACAAAATCGCCAATATTAGGTATTTGTGAAATATTATCAAAAATGTAAGTCCTAACAATGTCAATGTTGCCCATTCTAGCAACTGCCCCTTTCATACTTTCTCCAAAAGCGTCACTATCAATAAGCGTGCTATTTTGATTGTAAGCCATTTGCGATGGAATTAATAAATCCTCAACATAAGCCTTTGTTTGCTTTGCTTTTATATCCGTTCTAGGAATATAGGTTACCCGAAACATGAGGTTCTGCAAGGCGAGTTCGTTATTGAAAAGGCTTGTAAACCAATTATATGTCTTTCCCGTTATTTTGCAAATAATGTTTTGAATTGCATAGTTCTCAAAAGCACTTGAAAAAATATTAGGCTTTTTAAAAGTCAACCCTTTAATATTCTGTTGTCCTTTCGTCCAATAAATCGCATAGCATTTTGCGTTAGGATAAGACGCCGTATAAGAAGATAAAACATCATATTCGCTTTTTTCCCATACATTGCTTGTTATATCTCCAACTCTTGACCCGTCTGGCAACACTCCACATTCAACTTTTATAAGTTTTTCAATAGGATATTGCGTTTGGATAAGTAATTCGCCCTCGTCAATATAGGCAAGTCCGCTCTCTATTCTTAAAGTCTTGTAATTTGTCGTGTCGGGTTCTACTACCGTCCCCGCCTCTGAATAATTAACAACATTATTGATTGTCGATACTATTTCACTGCAAAATTGCTCTACTGACTGATTTTGTTCGTTGACAACATAATTATCGAGTGCGACCTCGCTTTGTTTGCTTTCTCCCAACAAGTCAAATGAAAGAACGTTATTTTTTAGACGAGGTATACCGTGAATGACATCTCCAACGATTGAAAATGCTTCCCACAAGTTCATTTGATTAGTAAAAGATAATTGAGGGCTTTCAACACTGGAATATTTATCCGCTTGTGTGCTGTCAAAGGTTATCTCTGGTGTTTCTCCAACATAAAGCGTATTATATGTGTTTAGCAACCCTTGAACGACCTCTGTTATTGTCTTCTTCTTTTTTAATTTGTCGATTTCGTCTTGCATTTTTGCTTGAATAAAATAGAAAAATTGTTTGTTATCACGAGTAAACAAAAATGCGTATGTTCTTGCCTCGCTCAATACATAAGTTGCCCCACTCACTGCATTTAAAATAATGCCGTTTCCCATATAAATTTTAACATTGTCGGCGACTGGCGTAAGAACTTTATCAAATAATTGTGATGATATTTCTGTGCCAACTGGAACGGGTTGCCCGTCTAGCCCTGGTAATGTTCCAACTCCATCAATGCTTGTTGGAATATTAATGCTCGATTTTTCAAAATCTAATAGAGCGAATAGCACTGGGTTATCCGTTTTGTAAAAATAAAAATCTATATCATGTCTACTTATCCCACTTCCAGTGTTGTAGTGTAATCTATATTCTCCGTCTTTAAGCAATGGTGCAACAGCAATAGGATTGTCATTGTTTATTAATTCAAAAGTTTGCTCCCAGATTTTGACATTATTATTAAATAATGAAACAGTCGTATCTTCTACTTTGCTAACTTGAGAATACATCGGGAAAAGCAATGGGGACATAATTGTTATGTCCGTAGAATTAGTTGGCGAGAATACATTTTGATAAACAGTATCTCCAACTTTAAAAGGATAAAATATTTGCTTGGTCGGGTTAACACTTGTCGCGCTTTCCAATTTATACAAACCCTCAATTTGCAAACTATTGAGGAACGAACTCGCAGTCGAATTTGTAACCGTCTTTCCGCCAATTTGCAATCTTTCAAGTTTTTTTGTTTCTTCAATCAAAGTCAAATTGTGTGTAAAGGTGCCATTTGCTATATTCTCGTCCACTTTATCTACCGCCACCACCATGTAAAGAGTTTCTTCTCCCGAATTATCAACTTTTATTATTTGGGCAGTTGTAAGCGGTTTAAATGGCTTTTTAAATGGGTTCTCAATTAGTTGAATAATACTATTGTCAAGGCTCTCATCTCTCGTAAGCGTATCCTTAACTGGATAAGGCAGATATTGACTATAGTCCACCCCGTCAATTATTATTTTATTTTCAATCATATTAAGCCCCCGTTCTTGATTTATTGTAAGCAATTCCCATTCGAGTGCGTTGATATGCAATGTTAGTATTCTCTATTCGTTCATTTTTATTGATTTCGCTCGCTCTTTGGGCTATGTTCAAGACTTCTTGCAATGCAAACAACCCTAAACCAATACTCGCACCAAAACCCGAACTCAAACCGATAGCAGAAGCAAACGCAATTCCTCCAACCGCTGACTGATAAGCACTTATGCCTTTTTGTACACCACTAAATAGCAATCTTTGACGTTCCACTAATTGCCTACTACCCGTTGAGGTTTCAAGATTATTAAAATAAATCGTTTCCGCCGTTTGAATAAATGGTCGTATAACTTGTGCTTTTGCAATGTTTCCGACCCTTTTAAAAGTTGCTTGTGTCTTATCGACCTCTTTTTGTGATGGGGTGGCGGTTTCTCCGTTTCCGTTTTCTCCGCCCTCAAAAACAACTGTTAATTTATATTGATTGTTCTCCACTTGCGTCCTCCCTTATTTCGAATAGCGAAAAATTTATGCCGACATTCGAGGTTTTTACCGCTGTGATATTCCCATTCCCAGACGTCATTTTATAAGTTTTGGTTACATTCCCTGTACTTGTTGGGGTCGTGAGTGCAACAGTCCAAATGGTGTTGTTTGTATCTCCCACAATATCAGAAATTATTAAATCAGTTTGTTCGTCCAAAAATTGAGGCATAACAACATCAATCCCTATACTCCCTTGAATAACCTTGCCTTTTGTGTTACCGCTTCCTTTATAAGCATACTGATTTGCCGTTCTTTGCTTTGTAATAACCATTTGCTCAAAATTTATATCTTTTCCGTTAATTGTAAGCCCATAAGAGTTTGCATTTGCAATATTTTCAGTGATTATAAACTCGACACTGAAAGAAATCGGAACAACTTCACCGCAATTTGAACTTTCCATAACCACAATATCATTTGTTGGAAGTGTGAACATAGGCAAAATTTGTGTTTTTACCCCGTCAATTTCTTCGTAATAAGGTATGGCTTGATTATTTGTCGAGTATTCAGTTAAAGCCTCCACAAGCGTTTTAATTGTCTTATAATTACCGTCATTATCAATGTCTGCTGTATCCACATCAACCGCAAATTCAATCTCCGCCACCTGTCTATACATTTTTACTGATGGAATAGGCAAAAGGGTTGCTGGTAAAAATCTAGCAACCCCATTGAGTGTATTTATTTTTTTGTTACCAACACGATATGCGTCTTGATAATCTCCAAGGGCTGTGAATATTTTAAAATTATAGCCCGTGTTTAAAGCATTCAATCCTTCTTGTATCCTCTTTATTAAGGTCTCATTTATCATGTCGCAATTTACCTCCCATTTGTCTTGCGAGTAGCTTTATAGCCCTTTCTATGCCATTATTCCAATATCCCTCGTTTGGGTTTTGTTTACCATTCCATTTTGGTGAAATCCAAGGTTCATTGACAAAAGGAACATAAGGTGCTCTTCCTCGTTCATATTTCGCATATGGGTCATCACCCGCATTTACATAGATTTCAAAAGTGTTCTCGCCAATCCTTTTAGCAATAGTGCTTGCTCGTAAGTTACCCGTGTCAACTGGCGTAATCTTTCGTATTTCCCTCAAAAGAAATTGCACCATTTGTTCGTTCGTCATTTTCTCTCCGCCGAGTTTACAATTCCCACAAGGGATAAAACAAAATCGGTATTAGGATTAGCGAAAAGAGAATTGACTTGTGGAGAGACCTCAAGGTTCATTGTCGCCACTTCTTGAATTTTAAATGCTTTTCCGTCCTCTAAAATAACTATTTGTCGGGGTTTCCAATCAAGGTTGAAATTTGTTTTGATTGTTGTTCTTCCTTGTGTTTTTATTAAATTAGTGATTACAGTGCCGTAAGTTCTTCTAATTTCAGTCAAAAGTTCATACTCGAAATATTGTCCGTATTTGCTTATTGTGTTTGTGTATTTTGTTCCGCAAAAATAACTGTTTGGGTTTCCACAAAGTGCTTCAATCATTTTAAAAGCCCCCCTCTTCATAACTTGGGCAACCACCTATAAAGTCAGGGTATAATATACTTCTTCCAACCTCTGGAATAATTTTCGCCAAAGTCTCTTTTGCGTGCTGTGAAATTGCTCTGCTTGAAAAATCTTCCATAACTCGCCCATCACGAACATTAACCCCGCTGTAAATGTTTAAATCACCATTAACCATGACATAAGCAACTTGCTGTTCCATGGCTTTTTTAATTAATCTTCGCCCCGTTTTAGTCTTTGCAATCTCATATTCTTGCGTCTTGTTATTTATGTTGTATTGAAAAATATAGTTGTAAATATCTTGACTTATTTGGTCGAGAAAGTTTTTCGCTACATTTTCAACATTATTAACCCCTCGTTTATTTAATCTAACCGCCAAATTTTCTCCCAACTTTTGTAAAATATCTTGCGGCGTTAAAATATATCTATGTTCATCAAAATCGTAAAACATTAATTCGTCGCTTAATGGCATTTTAAACTCCTTTTATTTCTTCAATCTTGACGGAATTGCACCGCCTCTTGCTTTTAGATTGATATAAAGAGGGTTTTATCCCCCTTTATTTTTAGCCACCTGCTCTAGTAACAACAACTTTAACACGACCAACTTTTCCGTCTTCTGCCTTAACATCAAAGAAATAGGTATTTGCTCCAACTGAAATTATTTGATTACCTACTGGGTAAGTAACTTGTGCTTTGTCGCCTGCTGTTGCTTTTACATTTGAGAATGTTCCACTTGCTACTCCGTTTGCAACTGCAATATTCCAAGTTTTAGTTCCCGCATCATAAACGCCCGCTTGTGCCCCAAATGAAACGCTTGCAAGAGTTGTATCGCTTGAGTATGCTGGTCTACTTGCTGGTCCTTTAAGAACAAGTGTTTCGTCCTCTGCTGGATTCTCAAAACTTGTGTCAACAAAGAATACATTTCCTTGTGGGTAAAGTGATTTAAAGCCCATTCTGAATAATGGTTGAAGTCTAACACCTTGCCCATTTGGTGAGTCAATTATCTTCATTGTGTTGCCTTGTGCAAGTGCGCGAACATTCGCATAACCACTTGATACATAGCCATAAACTTTGTCAAGTTTCCATGCTGGAACACCAACATATTTAGCAGCAAGGTTCCAAACGCTATCGCCTGCCATATGAACTGGAACTCCCATAAATTCTCCAAGGTATCCGTTGTCAAGTTTTGGAGTTGCTCCAACTGAAACGCCACCCTTTGCAAGAATATCTTGTGCCGAGTTAGAACCACCAACAATAATTGCTCCAGTTTTGTAAAGTGCTGGAACAAAATTTGTTCTGAACACATAGCAACGGTCATTATCTGGGAAGTAATCAAGCCCTACTTCTGGAGCACCATTTGAAAGTTGTGTGTTCCCAAGAATAAGGTCATGCTTCATTGCTTCTGCTTCTTGTGTTGGATCAAGAGTGATAATTTCTTGTCCACCAACTACTGCGTCATTGAAAGAAGCAACAATCTTTCCGCCGATTGTCATAGCATTAATATTTTTATTAACTGCCATTTGGATATTGTAAGTGTATTGTCCTAAAAGGTCAACAGGCAACATATCCATTGTTACTTGTGGGAGGTCAATATTGTCATCAATTACTGTGATAACATCAACCCCAAGCCCGTTTGTTTGTCCTTGAAGAGGCGAATTCCCGTTAAAGTTTTCTCCGTTCAAAGACGCTCCCAACTCTCTACCCTCAAGATTGAAAGGCATAAGTTGTGTAATTCTAATTTGGGCACCAGATGTATCGTTAGAAAATCTCTGTGTAACACCTCTGCCATTTGTTTCGATTGAGCCTTGTGCGACACCTCTTAATATTTCATTTGCAAGTACTCTGCGTGCTTGCATTCCATTAATTGCAGGTGCTCCAAAATCGCTCAAAAATTGTTCTGCCATTTTATCCTCCTATTTTTCAGGCTCTTCCGCCTAGAATTTTAATCAAGTCGTCTTCCCTTGTATCGTCTTTAAGGTCTTTTATACGACTTTTCCCATAACCACTGACCCCGACATCTCTGTCTTTTTCGTCATTAGTTTTAAACACTGTGAAAACAAGTTCCTCAAGAGCCTTTAGCCTTGCATTCATTCCCGCCAAAAGGTCTTCATGCTCTTCGCTCTTGTCTTTGAGTTCGTCGCCTCTTTCCTCTTTTTCGGTTTCTTCCTCTTTTGGCTCTTCGATTGCTTCTTCCCCTTTTTCGGTTTCTTCAATCTCTTTTCCAATTTCCTCGCTTTCTTCGTCTTTTTCCTCACGCTTTTCATCGCGTTTCTCGGTTGTGTCCGCTTTGTCTTCTTCGATTTTGTCAATCTCTCTTTCGTCTTCCGCTTTGTCTATATCCTCAATGTCCGCCTTAAACTTTTCACGGTCTTCGTCGGGTAATTTCTTGAACATATCCAAAATTCTCTCGTAAGGCGTTCTTTTATCAAAGATTGCCATTTTTACCTCCTTATCGGTGAATAAATTTGATTTTTTCAACCAGCTTCCCGCTCTTTGGGTGGCGGTTCACCCTTGTTGCAACTTTTTTGATTGTTGGGCAATCACTCCTTTATTTTTGTTTGGCTCATAAGTGTTTTTCACTCCCCACCAAAAAATAAACTAAATAATTTTGATACGACTTTCGTAAAAAGGCATATCATTTTTGCGAGAAAAGTCTTTATAAACCTGCTCCCATTTTAAAGCCTTAATCCTTGCAAGTTCTTTTTCTTTTCCCTTGTCAAGCAATAAAAATCGTTCTTTCCATTTTCGCGTCATGTTTTCCATATATCGCTGTTTTGTTTCGATTTCTCGCGTTTTATTGACAACTTCGGCTGGTATTTCAATCGGTTTGTTTTTATCCTTGTATGGCTCTAAAATGTGCCTACAATTAAACCCGCTTATACAACCATTGCGGTAAATCTTACCGCCTCGCGTTACCTCATAAACATTCATTGCGTTTTCAAGTGGCTGATAACTATACCCATCTATTTGTCCACTAGTTCCATCAAGCGAATACAATTTACCTTGCCACTTCTCGCATCGTTTAGAACAGTTTGCATGAGGTAATATCCATGCCAACTTGATACCTTTCGATTTAAGCCCGTCAATCATTGCTTCGTTGTGTTCCGCTCTTATCTGCATTTCTGCAATATTTCGCAAACTTACTCGGCTTGTTGGGTCGTCTTTCGCCTCCTGTGTTGACAAAAACTCCATTCGCTTTTTTACGAGTGCCATATAATCTTGTGAAAACTTGTCTATCGGTATACTTATATTATATCCTAAAATGTCGGTTTTGTTAGCAAAATCATAAACAGCTCGCTTGTCTTTCTGCGTTCCTTTATATTCCGCCACCCTTGTCATTGCTCCTAATAGTCCAAGAGTTGCCCCTTGATATGTATTCCACAAAAATGCATAAACCCTCTCTGCAAACCTCAAAAGCACTTCCCTCGATTTATTCTTCATTTCGGGACTTTTAACTCGCTTTAAGCCCTTATCAATCAACTCATAAAGGGCGGTGGCGGTTGCTTGCTTACTTGCTCCTCTCAAAATCATTTTTTTGATTAAGATTTTAATTTCAGTTTGCAAGTCCGTTATTTCCCCCGTTTGCCAAGAGAGTTTGTCCTTTGCGATTGTTTTAGGCATCTATAATGCACCCGTCCTCTGTTATGTTATATGGTGGATAAAAACATTCTTTTGCAAGTGCCTTTATTGTTTCAGGGGCTCTCTCTTGCAAAACAAGTCCGCCGTTTATATCTCTATAAGACCATTCTTTTAAAATTCTTAAACTATAGCCATCAATCATATTTTAACTCCTTAAGTCGAAGATGCCATGCTCTATTCAATTTGGTCGGCATTTCCCCCTCCTATATTAAAGCCATAGTCCATGTTAAACACGCTATCCGCTTTCTTTTGTTCTTGTTCATTGTTATATGCCTCTAATTCCTTAACCGCTTTCTCGACCTCACTTTCGTCTGCGTCAACCATTATTTCACGCAAAGCCCCTCGCAAGGTTATAAGCCCCGCTTGTTTTAGTTTGATAACACGGTCAATTATTGCGTTAGAGTTCTGCACTCCGCCTTGCGAGAATTTAATTGTTATTCCACCACTCCAGCCATAATACTCACAAACACATTTTAGTATTCGGTCAATGCATGGAGCAAGCACTCCTCTTTCTATCTCAATGTAGTTGTCAGTATCATCTCTGTCGGTCTTTGTTTCAAACGCAGTTCTTGCTACGTCATCTTTTAAGAACGAGGCAACACTTGTTGGGCTTATGTTAAGATGAGTTGCTATATTTTCATAAATGAGATTCCTCGCCTCTCGCCATTCCGCCACCCTCAAATTAAACTGAACATTGTCAATCGGCAACTTACCTGTATCGTTATATGCCTGCACTCTCGTTATAAGAGCCTTTTCAAGCCCGCCAAGAGCATTTTGTCCACTGGTGGCGGTTTGTAACTCTTTCGCCATAAAAACAATGCCTTTGCCTTGATATAGGTCTCTTATAAACCAACTATAGGCAAGGTCATAGCCCATAAGGAATGAACGAATATTTTGTAATATGCTTTCGCCGAAAGGTTGTTGAGGTAAACTTGCGTCATTTTCGTTATATTTGTAAAGTTCACAACCCAGATAACCATTAAAAGGCAATCGTTGAGGCTCACCTATTCTTAATATCCCATAATCTCGCCTTATAGCATTGCGCACATTTTTAGGGATACTATCATAATCATAGTTTTCTTGCAAATTTATATTCCATGTTTGCGAATTTAGGATATTTCCGCTGTATTTCTTAACCTCATAAACAACATACGGTACTTTCATGACTTTTGGAAGTCCGTCATCGATGACTTTCTCTTCCTTGAAAAATCTACGCTCAACAAGATAGAATTTGTTGTCAAGTCGCATTTGTGGTGTTTTCCCGTCAATATCTATCCAGTCATATTGTTTCGAGTTGGTATCTGTGTATGAATTTATAAGGCAAGTAACCTCTTCTAGGCTTCCTTTAAAGTCAGTTGCAAAGAAAAAGTTGTCCATTCTCAATGCCTCTAACCACAACCCTTTGTTAGACACATTTAACTTGATAAGTGCAGTAGATAATGCTCCAGCATATTTAACGAGTTTTCTCACCTGCTCTGTGAGCCTAACCTCTTCACTCCATTTATATGCGTCTTTAAGGTTCTTTCTTGCCCTAGCACCGCCACCACACTGCAACAATATTTTTCTCCCGACAATTTGGTTCGCTATGCCATCTACAAGGCTGTGAGCAAGTCCTGTGCTAAATATTCCATTTGTCGCACTGTGAAAGTCAGGAACATACTTATCATACCACCACGCGTTATATCTAACAACACGAAAATAGTAGTCAAAATAAATAGGGTTCGCCAATGCATAAAAACCCGTGTTATTAATAAACGAATAAGTTTGATTGACATTTATTGCACTCTCGCCTAAAAACTCTGCGACATTTTCCATTATTTACCTCGTTATTTTTTGTGTTCGATTTTAAGCCCTTGCTTCTTCGCAAAAGTCTCTAAAAGCGTTTGAATATTGCTTAACATTAAATTTGTACCATTAGCAAGTGCAAATAAACTCTGTTCAATCACTTGTAGGTGGCGGAGCAACACTTGAAACTTGTCTCCGTCTTTAAGTTCACCTAAGTAGGTTTCCCCCTTTTGAAGTTCGAGTTCTTTTATAACTTTAACCGCCTCTCCCTCTTCAATGTTCTTTTTAAGTTCTTCTAAATCTTCGCTTTTAATCTCTTTCATATTAATATTATACTCCCTTTTTTAGTTTTTGTTTTTTTATAGGCACCCGCCAGTTTTTATTTCGTCAATATCGTAATAATCTTTTCTCAGCCTTATTGCTTGGTCGATATAATACAAATTAAACATATTTTTGAATATCGCATTCGCTCCGTATGTGAGAGCGTCGCAAGCGTCATTTGGAATAATTGGGTCAAACCCCGTTTCTTTATCGTTCCATATAAGGCTTTCGACTTGTTCTGCTAAAACATTGTATCTTGCTTCCCATTGTCTCAAAACATAATTGTAATGCCCTCCGTAGTCGAATATGTAAAGCATGTTCCTCGAAAATACCGATTTTAAATTGCTTGCCATTTGCAAGATGTTTTTGTTCGTATATTCGATTATATCGTATCGGTTCCCGTCTAATACATATCGCAACTGTCTTACCAGTTCCTTACCGATAACCGCCCCGTCTATAATGAACGCAATCGGCACTTCCCAAAGCGCGTCGCTCAAATTGTATTTTTTCTCTAAATCTTTTAACCATTCTTGCATATAAGGTATAAGTTCTGCAATAGATAGGTCTCCACTTGTTTTGGGATCGTGATAAAATAAATCTAATACCCCACATTGCCCATTGTCGAATATCGCAATCGGGCATAAGCAAGTTGCATCACGGCTGACTGCATTATCTCCGCCGATTATAACAGATATGATTTTGTTATCTGCAAACTTCTTCTTCGCCTCTTCAAACGGAAGCAAATGTTTATCTGGCTTGAATTGTGGATATACACTTCCCAGCCCGCCGATTGTCTTGCCTATATAGAGCCAATCATATTCGTCCTTGTCTAGGGCTTCCATTTTTAATATTTCTTTGATGTCAATATCATTCAAGTAATGTACCATGTCAATCCAGCAAGGATAAACAACTAAATAATCGGGGTCATTCTCTTTTAATTTCGCCCATACGTTTACCCAGTGTGCTTTTTGCCGAGGCGGATTGTATAAGTGAAATATCTTTGCCGTTGGTGTTAATAATCGTCTAAACGAGGCTATTGCTTGCTCGTAGTTCTCTTGCTCTTTAACTTGTTGCATTTCATCGAATATAACAACCTCAACAGGGTTCTCCGTTTCAAGACCTTTTGTTCTGTCAGTATCCGCTCCACCAATTCCCACGAAGTAAATATTGCACCCTGTTTGATTGTTTCGTATTCTTAACGGATTCTGCTTAACCTCGAACACTTGCCATAATTTATGCTTTGTTATAAATTTCTTTAAAGTGGAATATAAACTATCTGCAAGCGTAGAATAACTATCACGACAAACAATCATATCTCGTTGCCTTAATTCTATCGTTTTTGACATTAAATAATCTCTTGCGAGTGTTGTCTTACCGCTAGTTCTTCCACCGCCTAAAACAATAAAATTCTTTTTTGTTGACCAGACCTCAGCAAATACTGACGCTACCTCAATTTTAATCACTCTTAAATAGCCCCTCTCTCAATTTCTTGACACGGTCTATATCTTCTTCATTCATTCCTACAATCTTGACCTCCATTTGAGAGTTCGAATTGATTGTGTTGTCTTGTTCTACTCGGTCTTTCCAGCCTAATTGCTTAAGGCTAAAAATTGCCATAGTTTTATCATACTTGCCTGTAAGCCCGCCTTTTTCAAGCACTATTTCTTTTTTTCTCTTCAAATTCTTTACAGCATTTGTTAAATCTTCGCTCCGTGATGCCCATTCGCGAAATCGTGTTTCACTCCAATTATTTAGCAATAAACACTCCGCCAATATCGGGAGTTCAGTGTTTTTAGTATATTCATTGACAATTTTTACCATTTTTGGAATATCATATTTTTCACTCTTTGCCATATCGCTCACCTCCCTTTAATATTATTTTATACGATACCTAATTTTATATAAACTTTAAAAATCTTTCTTCAAATTGTTTGCCTGCTCTATTCACAAATAAACACTCTTTTACCTTTTTACTACTCGCCCCACTAAATAAGGCTCGCTTTTCTATTTCAAGGATTTTTTCAAATCTTTTATCACTGATGTTATAACTACTTATATAAACTGGATAAGGGCGAGAGTCTGCCCATTCATAAAATTTCGCATGATTAAATTCATTATCATACTGCGCTGTATTTTCATAAGGAATATCACAATAAACCACATCACCCGCCTTGTATTCATAATCCAAATAATCCTGTGTTGTTATTTGGAGTCTTTGGAGGCTTTGGAGAAAATCAAAATACCCATAGACTTCCGCATACGGTTTCAACGGCATAAATTCTTGCATTTTATCATATTCCGCCTCGGTTGGAAATTGCCATTGTGATTTACTAAAATAATGCCCGCTCATATGTGTTTTTAATCGCTTATCAATATCAACCGCTTTTAAACTTGATTTTTTTAATGCGTCAACTAAATACAGCCTAAGTTCTTCCTTTTGCCCCGCTATTTTATCCATAAGGTCTTTTTTTAATTCTTCAACATCAATATCCCCGCTCTGCATTATATTTTTCAAATACCATTCGATATATTTTGGCTTGTATTCTTCGTGGTGTTCTCTTATATCTTTACAGCTTCCGTCAGTTTGTATTCCAAACTTTTCAAAGTCTGTAAAATCGTTCAAAACTCTCACATTATGCAACGCTTTCTTCCATGGTTCAATTTCTTTTGAATAAAGATAAGCATTCCCCCCACAGCCAAAACTCCACACATATTTGACAAAGCCGTCTCTATCTTTCAGTTCTTTAAATTTCTGGCGGTCAATAAATTTACCTTTATAATTTCTAAATTCTCCAAGTATTGCTCGTTTGACTAAATCTACTACAAGTGGGTTTATATCGTTATATAACACTTTATTAAATCGTCCACTTAATAACGCACAATGCGACATAGCAAACCCGCCACCAAATAAATCACAAAATCGCTCTCCCGTTGGTAATCGGTTGATAATTACCTCCGCAATGGCACCCTTGCTTCCTTGATATGTTATTCCATAGTTTTGCATTATTCCCCCGCCTCCTTTATCACAACCCGCATATTTTTAATTCGCTTCCAAACAGCTGTAGTGGTTACTCCTAACTTCCGCCCAATTTCTCGATAAGTATAGCCCTCATCTAATAAGGTAAGTATTTCAGCATCCATTCCTTTCAAACATTTTGGGACATATAGTTCCCACAGCTCACTATCCATTTTACTTTCAATCATCATATCTAATTCATTAAGCGAAACACTTGAGAAGTATTTTTTTTCTTTGTTTAAAAAATTTAGCATTTCATATTTAATCATTAAAGTCACAAAGGTACTAAACTTTACACCAATACTCACTTTAAAGCACCTCATTGCCTTAACTAGACCTAAGTTCCCCGCCCCGATTAAATCATCTTTGAGTTGCCAATATTTTAAAAACCATTTATTATAAACAAAAAAAACAAGATTGAGGTTCTTCTCAATTTCTTGTTTCTCTTCACTTTTTTTAAATTGACAAATATTCTTGCTCATATCTAATCAAAGCCCCCAGCAGACTTTCTCCTTGCTCGACCTCTCGCTCTTTAAACAAAGCCAAGTCCTCTTGTGTTTCAATTCCTAGTTCCTTACATATATCCCATGTGTCCATATAATCGTCATAATTCATTTTACTTTCCTCCTCTATTTAATAATAACATACTTACATTGAGATTGTCAAGCAAAAATGCTATTTTTTTTAGAAAACTTAATTCTTTTATTTGATTTAGAGTTTTCATAATCAGTCATATATTCTTTGCTGTTGCATTTTTATATTCTTTCAAAATGGTGTCCAACTCTTCTTCCGTAATTTTATATAAATTAGGCTCGATGCGATATTCTTCATCATCTATTATGGCTGTTTCTTTTATCTTCTCCACGATTTCTGCTGGCTGTGATTTGAGTTCTTTACATTTTTCAAGATATTGTTCTTCTATAACCTTTTTATGTTCTAGTGAAATTGCTAAATTGCCTTTTAATGTGTCAATTTCATTTCTTGCTAATGACAAATCTACGCTCTTTTCTTTCAGTTGTTGTTGTAATTCTGCAATATGTGTAGCAAATTGTCTTTCGCAATTATCGAAACCTTTATAATATATTTCTTTCTCTTTTGGGGTAAGTTTAATTTTCCTTAATTCTTCTACTGGTTTATCTAATGCATATTTTTCAGTATGATAGTTGTCGTTTTTTTGTTTTTCTGACAAATACATTTTTTTTAAAAATTGATTATCTTTCTCTTTTTCTTCCCCACTCAACTCTCTTACTTTTTCAAATTCTAACGCTTTTGTTTTTCTGCGTCCACAATTCTCACATCTTGCCATTTTAAAGCCTCCAAATTTGGAAATCAATATTATTGCAATCTTTAAATATTTCTTCAAAGATTGCTTTTACTTTGTCCCAAACTCCGTATGCAATTCCGCAACCGTAACAATATGGGACACCAACAGTTTTTAACTTATTGTCTTCCGAAAATTGCTTGATTGCCAAGAAACATTTTTTTAACCATTCATAATTTGTGCTAAAATCATAATTTTGACTAAAACAATTACCTATCCATGGGGCATTACCAAGTTTAAACAAAGTAACTCCACCTCTCATGTTTCGAGTTCTAACAGCATTTTTATAAGCTTTTTCACATTCTGGATATTTTTGGGCGATTTGATAAGCCAAACCGCCTCCCATTATTCCTTGTAAATTAACTTGATGACATATTATATCACACCCGCTTTCAAGCAAATCACCTGTATGATAACTAATCATTTTTGTTTACTCTCCTTTTTGCTAAAATTTTACCATAAATACCACATTCTTCAAGCGGAACTTCTCTCAATACTTTTATTCGGCTTGTCCTAACCTTTCCATCGCTGTCTTTTGGCAATACAATATCTTTAATTTCTGTTTCGATTTCCAAAATCGCCAAATCGTCCCAACTACTTCCAAAATCAATAGCCCAATTCAAATGAGAAACATTAATTCCAAATGAACATAAGTTATCGGCATTAGTGTCGCAATCTTCAACTTTTGTTTCTCCGATTTTATACACAAAATTCCTATTCCAATCACTTTTATAAACGCCATTGTCTTTATGCACAGCCTTATACAGAACAGCATTTGTTTTTGTATGTTTAACCCCGTAAAAATCTAGGAATTCAATTATTGATTTGGGCATAAAAACAACTCGTGCATTACCATTAAGTTCAATTTTCCCGTTAACTAATCTATTAACAATTTGAGAGTTTTCCCAAGCCACAACGCTTGAGTTTCCCCTAGCCTCAACGCTTGAGTTTTCCCTAGCCTCAACGCTTGAGTTTTCCCAAGCCACAACGCTTGAGTTT